>JADMIO011298095.1_pt1 | contig 17835 bp, 20 predicted proteins | sample 8958161 | NCBI WGS metagenome assembly JADMIO01 (sample SAMN16585339, study PRJNA669376) | soil metagenome | isolation source: Crop rotation soil | place: USA: Cullars Rotation, Alabama | collected 2011
CGCCAATGCCTCGCGGTATTCAACATTCTTATTCGTAGAATCAGGAGAATAAACAGTAATCTCTTTTACTCCGAGATCTTCCAGGTATTTGGTCCAATCCAAAATAGTACTCATGGTCCCGATGCTACCAAGTGAACAAGTTTCACCATTGATCACAATTTTATCTGCGCCTGAAATCATCCACATACAAGCACTCGCCGCCATGCCATCTACATATGCGACCACAGGTTTTTTTGACTTCGCACGTACAACAGAATTCGAAAAACTTTCAGTCCCATCAACTGTACCACCTGGCGAATCAGCATGCAGAATAATGGATTCAATATTTGGATTATTTGCAGCTGCAATCAACCAACTCTCAACAGTTGCCGTACCAACAGGTCCGCATTCCTGATCATCCTTCATTAAAGCACCTTTAATCGGAATGATCGCAATACTTCCAGGTTCAGCTTTATTTAATGCTCCAGCAGATCTTGCTTCAATTGAAACACCAGATCCTGAATCAATAATTAAAAATTTAAATTTTTCGCGCTCAACACTGTAATCAAAAGCAGCAGGACTTCCAAGAATGAGTTGTTTGATAACAGGTTTTTGTGACTGAACAAAATCATGCTCAATTGCCCAGATCGAAGAAAATATTTTAGATAAAACCGGATTCATTTCTACGGAGTCAAAAATCCGTTACAACCAAAACTTAAAAAAGGACAGAAGTCACAGAAAGCTTAATCAGTAGGTATTTCCAGATCATGCTCAACATCAATATCCGCTGACGTCGGATCAATGACAACAGGGATCGAAAAATATACCGGCAATGCAGAACTCGCAGAAGTCATTTTAAAATTAAGATCAAATAAATTCAACTCATCCGGTTTTATACCAGTAGAATGTTCGACAAATAATCGGGCACCATGTTTATTGCCATGATGATCAATATACCCTAACATAAAGCCTTTGTTATTATTATCTACAGCAATTACCAGCAATTCTGTGTTCTTAAATTCTTCCCATTGAGCAAATCGGCTAAGATTAGCCTTAGAAATTTTACCTTCCAACATAATATCATAACTTGTTCCTTCACTCACCTCCCTTTGTTTCCATGACAATCTTCCGCTTTGAGCAATAAACAAACATTTAAAAAAATTGAAAGAAGATTCTCCTCCTCCAGGAATTGGTGTTGGAGTAACATCAATCGCATCACCATTTACGAATCCTGAAGAAAGAAACGGAATGTTGTTGACCAGTTTCATTGGAGCGAAAATAACAGAGCGAATCCCGCCAATATTGTTTTCTCGTCTAGATATGCTGTATATACTATTCATATGAGGAAGGATATAAGAAATGATTAACATCAATACTGCAACGCAAAACATATAACCTAACGGAGTTAAATCCAGAAAACATAGCATGTTGATTTTTAGGGATAAAATTCAAGGGACAAATAAGAGGACATTTATCTGGAAAATAAATTTAAGCCGCTACCAGCGCGGGTTTCAGCTCTGCAATATTTCTATAATAGTATTTTTTTATCGCCTCAAAACTCCAATCCATCTCCGTAAGGTCATATAATTGTTTGAATTCACGGATAAGTTTATCTACGTGCATACCAGTCAACTTATTTTTAATACTGATATAGTCCATCATTTCCCTTCGCAACAAATTATCCAGGTATAACCTGAAATCAATAAATTGCTTTTCTCCCAGAAATAACTTTTTATTTCCATACGGATCCGGCAAAATAATCTCCAAATTCGATTTGCTCTTCCCGAAATTTGGATTACCAGGATTTCTCAAACGAAGCAAAGTATGCAGGTAATGACCTTCTGGATCTTTCCTGGATAACGCCACCACATTTTCATCAATGCGATAGCGCTTTAATAAATATTTGCAATACCTTGAATCCAGGCAAATGTGAAGTGAAATTTTATCTGACATAATTTATACGATCGCACAATGTACAAAATACTGTACGTTAACGTTCAATATACCAACCAACATTATCAACAAAATTACTCACGAAAAAATTCTCAGATATACAAGATCACAATCGTCTACCGAATAAATCAAAATAAGGTTTACGGCCATCAGGCTGGTTTCCCACCTGAAGCGTAAAGTTTCCTTTTTTTCCATCCACCCAATTCGAAACATTATTTGCATCCCACTCAGCCGGCATATTCCACAATTGAAAACGAACATTGCCATCTGAAGCACCAATCTTCATCCCTGGTGCAAAATGTGGAATCTTCTCAATGAAAATATTCGGATATGCACCTTTATTCTTCACATACACAAGAGTGACATTAGATTTCTGAGAATAACATTTCGTCACCGAAAACATACCATCCAGTACATCAAAACCAAACAATGCAATACGAGGTTTAAACTCTCCATGTGACATATCAATATTACATTCCTTCACAGTATTACTATTCCCATCATCAAAGAACACCATATAATCAGCGCCAAGACCGCCCTGAGATTCATCGCCACCTTCACCTATACAATGCACAATCCATAAACCGGAAACACCTCGCGCATAAATATTACAGAAATCACCGGGATCAGAACGGAAACAAGAATTTGAAATCACAAAATGGTTACTCTGAGATTCCTGCGGTCCACCACCAGGATACGGATAATAAATTACAGAAATTCCAGAATAAGCACAATTCCAAAACCTGCAATTATCAACCTTCCCCTGTAAATCAAACGCAGCAACAATCGCGCTCTTATAAGTTGAGAACCGACACTTCTCCCAAGTAGTTTGATAAGTGCACCCAATAAAAAAGCCGATGCCATTTCGGCTTTTACCAACAAAAGAAATATTATTAAAATGAATCTGGCAATCCATGTACGGATCAGATTCCGACGTTGACGCAAACGATCGAATATGTGTAGTATCTAAACCAACAACATCAGTAATAACAGCACCGTGACCTTCAATTTCAAGATTATCGCGAAATTGTTTCGGATAAATCGCACGAGAAGTTTGTTGAAGATTTTGATAAATCTGAATTGATTTCACCAAACCACGTTCAGCATCCTGCAAAGCAATTACATATTCATTCCAGGAACCCACCCAGCGAACAAAACCAAGAGAAGATGTTGCAGATCCACTTGACCCACCAACTGGACCAGGAGGACCCTGAATTCCTGGATCTCCCTTATCGCCTTTTAAAGCAGAACCTTTCCAAGGATTGATCCAGTCAGAGGGAACCCACTTATTATCTACCCTTTTCCAGAAAGTAGAATCAGAAATCCGCTGGAACTGATCATTTTTACTAAAGCCAGAAGGAGCATTTACAGGGAGAGAATTGCCTTTCCAATCTCGTTTAGGCCCATCCTGAGCAGAAGATATATGCACTGAAATAATGCAGCACAGGAGTAATAATAGTTTTTTCATGGTATTTTTGAAATTAATAATGCTAATCTCACTTGTTTAGTAAAATTAAAAAAGGACAATAATATAACCGTCTATGAATAAACCTAGATTATTTATTGGATCTTCTGTTGAAGGTCTAACTGTAGCTTATGCTTTACAAAATAATTTAACACATTCTGCTGAAATTACTGTATGGGATCAAGGTGTTTTTAATCTAACACAAACTGCACTTGAATCTTTAACTAATCATCTTGACGTTTGTGATTTTGGAATATTTGTAATTACACCTGATGATGAAATAAAAATTAGAAATAAAAAAGAAACAGTGGCAAGAGATAATGTTTTATTTGAACTGGGAATGTTTATCGGAAAATTAGGGAAAAGCAGATGTTTTATTGTATTACCAGATAACGCACAAATTCATCTACCTACTGATTTATTAGGAATAATTCCTGGAAAATATGAGGCAAATAGATCTGATGGGAATTTACAAGCTGGCACTGGTAATGTGGCCAATAAAATTCGTGAGAGTATTAGTAAACTAGGACCGCTTATAGTGCGAAATGATCAGCCAGAAACCAAACCTGATGTTGTAAGCACTACAGAAGATGTAAATTGGTATGGAGATTTGTATGTAAGCAAAAAGTACGATTCAGCAATTGCAAAGCTGAAGGTTAAACTTAAAAAAGAAAAAGAACCTATTACTAAAATATGGTATAAAGCTAAGATATGCTTTGCTAAATATCATATCGATTCAACTGTAGGTATCAAAGAATTTGAAAAATTAATTTCCGAACATCCGAAAAGTAACACCGTATACTTAGAATATGCGAATGCATTTTATGAAAAAAAATTAGTTTCGAAAGCTATAGAAATATTAGATAAGGGATTAATTAACTGCACAAAAAAAATAACACTTACCATTCGCAAATCTGATTATTTATGGCTTCTTGGTCAAAAAGATGAGGCAATCACAATAATCACAAATGCCTTAGAAATTACAAAAGATGCTGATCTATATCGGACATTATGTGAATACAAAAAAGAAACAAACAAAATTGACGAAGCACTTGCTATTATCCAGAAGGGATTTTTAGAATTTCCAACAGATAAAGAGTTAATGTTTGAATTTGGTAGGCTGGCAGGTGATGCTGGTCATAAAGATGTCAGTTTATATATTTTTAAAGAATTAACAAATATAGATTCAAATACTGTAGACTATTGGGGTTATTTAGGAAACGCCGCCTTAGGATTGAATCTCAACAATGTCGCGCTTACGGCTTATGAAAAAGCAAATGCACTATCCAGTAGCCAAGCCAGTTGGATATTAGCTAATATTGGTAATTTATACAATAATGCAGAGTTATACGATAAGGCAGAATATCATTTGAAAGCTTCAAGTGAATTGCAAGATCAATCCGAGTACACACATTCTAGACTTTCATCAGTTTTTTCTAATAAGGAAAAAGAAAACAAAAAATTTGAAGAGCATATTAACGCTGCAATAAAAAAAATTAATTTCGAAACATTAACTCCAATTGCTTAGCAATTGAACAGTATTATTACGCACTATTATGGACAATAAAGTTGTTAAATATCTTAATGATTTAGGGATCGATTTACTTGCGAATATTCATCCATTTTCGAAAGAATATTTAATTTTTTCTTCAGTCAATAATCAAAATTTAAAAGATTGTATCGACCATTTAATTTCCTTGTTTGTGATAGATTTAGAATTGATCAAGCGACATAATCTAAACGATTTTGAATTCTATAAAAAGAAAATTAGCAAAAATGATATTTCATTTTGGGGAATACGATTTGAATTGTTCACCTATTCAAAACTTATTCAAAAATTGGACAAAAACAATTTTGAAATTAAGCGCGGAAAGGATGGAATGAATGCTGATATAATTGTATCATTTGAAGGTAAATCAATTCAGATAGAAACAACAGCCGCATTATACAGTGACGATTCATCAAAGACAGACCCAATTTCCAAGATAATGAAAAGAATATTAATCAAGGAAAATAAACCTTATTCTGGTAAATTCACTTGCCTATTAATCGACATAAACAATCTTTTATTCTATAGACAGTTATCAAATAATTTTAGAATTAGTATTACAGAATTATGCAGCAACCTCGAAAGCAAATTTGGAGCTATTCTATTTCACTTTACAGAAAATATAAAAACTTTGGATAATTTACATTTTGTATCAAGTGCTTACGATTGGTTCAATCCAGATATTGATCCAAATCTCAATCGATTTTTGAAAAACATATTAGAATACAAAGATCAGAAACAAGGTGAAGTAATTAAATTAAAATATTTTTAATTTAATTATGAATTTACTTTTGCTTCTCCATACATTGCTGAACTATCAATTAAAGGAAGCATTGCACCTTCAATAATAGTTCCTTCCGATTTCATTAGCAATATTCCTCTTGTAGTGGATAATATTGTATTTGTAAATAAGCTTAATACCCCAATTGGGAATTGCCCATTGAATAATTTTAAAATTTCATTCATATTTTGAAATTCAAATTCACCGACAACGGAAATATTACCTAACTGCAAAGTTTTATTTAAGTCATTAAATACTTTGATAGTATTTAAGACTCGAACAATTCTATCTGTTGGATTTATTTCCATATTAGAATTGTACTCAAATGCAAAATTATTGATATCAATTTTTTCGGCATCAGATTTAGAAAGTGATTCAACTGAAAAATCCGTAACATCTATTTTTTTAATCCTGATGTTAATCGAATAAGTTTCTAAAGTTGGTGCATCCATATCAATGTATTGTCCAATTAATCTTCGACGTTGAATCTACTAATCCAGTTTGATTCATTTGAATAATTTGGGCAGGAGTATTATCTCTCTTTTGATAATAAATTGTTAGTTCATTTTGAGTTAAGTATAGTCGATTTGAAAATACTTGCTTCACATCTTTTGGACAAATCACAACATTTTCCCCAAGGACAATTCGTAACTTTGCAAGTGTTTTTGTAGTGAAATTGTGCACACCTGACATCCACTTACTAATTTCAGATTCAGATTTCCCCAATGCAGTAGCCAAGTCTTTTTGTGACCATGCTTTCTTAATTAGAATTAATTCTAATTGGTCTGCAATAGCAAATGAGTCGTCAATAAATGCCCTTGTTTCAGCAGGAATTTTTTTTCTTCTTGCTTCTAGTTTGTGGTGTTTTTTCATAGAGAATCACTCAATGAATTTAATCGAGATTGTGTTTAAACTGTATATTATATTATTATGTATTTGAACTTGCCCATTTCTAACTTTAGAAGATAAAATATTTCCAACCGATCTCAGATTTTCCGCATGAGAATTTAAAATTGGATCTTCCTGGTATGTACGTGTTTGCTTTACTCCACCATTACCCAAAATAACTATACCATTAGTCAACCTATATACGTATAATCTAAGTTCAGATCCATCAATGGGCAATGCACCTAAATTCCCGCCCTCGATTCGGAAATATCGTTCAAGAGCCCCAATTTTTCCAATTTTATCAAAATATCCAGTAATCAAATCTAAATCTTCTTCGTATTCGCCAATTTCATATTTACCATAGAATTCATCGAATTCAGATACATTCTTATCAGTATAGGTAAACGAATAGAAATTAACATTATCGTGTTCCTCGATTAATTCAAGGGTAAGTTTACGATTCACTTATAAGTTAAGTTACAAACTTAGAAAATTATGAAAGACAAAAAATTAAAATTGGGTGAACCTTTACTTTTAATAGGTGACTATTAAAGTCTTTGGTATAATTCTGTGTAAAATTACGAAAATCAAAGGTTTTATTTCATGTTTCAATCTAAAATTCTCCAGCCAACCCAAACATGTGTTACACATTTACATTTCACGTTATCAGTCATTTAGGTTGTAACACGTTCAAAAATCGACCGAGCGTGTTACACTTTTTTTGTAACATGACTGTAAATGATTGTAACACGTTATTTGCTTTTTTTTGTTATAACTACTTTATTACTACTAAATTACAATAAATTGTAACACTTGTAACACAAAAATCAGCATTGCTGAAAAATTCGCAAAATCAATTTTTTTTCCTCAAAAACGCCCATAAACCACCCATAAAACATGAATTCCGGCCGAAATAGCCACTCCCCCCACCATAAATACTAGGCAATTGGAACTTCTAAATAGTTAACTAATTGATAATTAAAATTGTAAACGTGATGTAACACATGATAAAAAAAGCGGCAATGAGCCGCTTATGTTATCTTCCTGCATCTATGGGTTGCCAATACTCCAAAGCACCTGAATTAATAAGTTCAACGTACTCCACACCAGACCTGCGATGTCTGATTTTGGTTTCAAATTCCAAAAGAGCTACTTCCACGACTTCTCCTGTCTTCGCATTACGCTGAACCCATTCCACTATAAAATGAAGACCAGTTCTACGATTAAATACTTTATCAGCAAATAACACTTGGTGTTTCGGGATGATATTTTCTTCCATCTTCAAAATGGTAAATCAGGATCTGCTTTTAATTCTTCAACAATACTTTCACCTTGTGGCCCACGATGAGCGATCTCATCAGGTAATAGAAATTTATCTACCGTGAAAATAAATGGACGACCAATATCATTCACCTCAACCTTCTTCAGATCTATTCTACCATTTTCCTGGATCCTTTCATATCGTGGATACTTATAACGCAATGTCACAACATTCCCCTCATCATTCTTATACTGTTCCAGCTTCATGTTATCCTTAAGCACCTTGTAAACGAAATTGTGCTCAAAACGATTTGACCGGAAAAATTCCTCACTCACCTTAGTTGGAGTCATCATGATCTCATCCACATCAAACAAAAAAAACATTTCACGGATCTTCGACCGAATCTCCTTCTCAATTGTTGGTTTAGAATTCTGAACAACTTTCATCAAGGCTTCCGTCTTGATGAGTTTTGGATCAAACCAGGCACGATGCAAACAATCGGTAGAAAGCTTGCGTTCATTCAAAAATTTTAAAAACGGTTGAATTTCATCATGCATCAATTTTAATAAATCAACTTTCAGATCCGATGCGACTGGTACTTTCCGGATCCAATATCTTACATCCTCCTCACTGGCATAAATAAAATTCTCTTCATTATTAGTAAGCAAACAGAACTTTGCAAAAAAATCAATTTCAATCTGATCCTTACCTTTTGCATTCATGAATAATTTATCTGCAGTAGACAAAGCTTTTACTTTCTCAATCACTACCTGTTTATCAATCTTCGCTTCATCACAAATTACCAGGAGTTTGGAAGCCCAGGAAGCATTAAAATCATTAGCCAGGTCCGCATTACCTACGATTGCAACATTCTGAGTAAAAATTAATTTTAACCACTTTGCAAACGTGCTTTTCCCTGTACCATTTTCCTTAGAAACAAGACAAATGATTGGTAAGATCTGGGTTGGTTGCTGATACAGAAGTTGAATGTAATCCAGGCCTAAATCCAATTCATTGATTACTAATTTTTCATTGGTCTTCGGATGAGTAAAGTGAATGTCTTTTGTACCAAATATATGTTTCAAAAATTCAATGGTGTTTTCACATTCCCCATCATCCGGCTCGTGCTCAAATGGTGCATACATATTAAAGCATGCGTGAATAATGTCCTGATAATTGATATGGTCCGGTTTATTGCAAAAGGCTTTATACTTTGCAATGTGTCTACAGAAATCTTTCCCATGATCGTCAGAAATTGTGCTCTTCATTCTTCGATGAAAAACATTTTCAAGTTCACCATACTTATTCGGAATTTGAAATTTCTCATAGTACTGATCACCCACACGGAAAAAATTCTTTGCATCAGCTGGGGTGATAACCTTACAGGTATTCTTCTCCTCATCCCATTCGTACTGTGTTCCATTAAAAACAAACTTTTTCTCTTTCCGGAGATCCTCTCGCGTATTACAATGAAAAAGAAAAAACTCATCCACATTTCCTAAACGGAAATACCGGTGCACCTCAGCAGTACTCCAGGTAAATTGTATTTTATGAAAATACCGATAATTTCCTTTTTTATGAAACGATAACAAATCATTAATAACATCATGCTCCATCCCTGGCACAGCACACAACAAATCATCAATCCCTTTAGGTTTTCCTAATCCTTCCAGATCATCACTGACAGGATGAATGAACCATTTTTCCAGGTCTTTAAATTCATCTAAGTATTGTTTCAGATCACAGACAGACTGAAAAAACTGATTCGGACGCCGGCGAAGGTCTTCAATATCGGCAATAGGTTTTGAGGATAATCGATTACAGTCTCCATCGACAAGCCAAACCACCTTTTTTACCTGGCACGTTTGAATAATTATACGAATATCCTCATGCAAGCCCATAGTATAACGATCCTTTGCATGAGTAATACTTGTTAATGCAATGATGTCAAGTCCATGCATAGCTCCTTTAAAAGCTTTAAATGCACCTTCTGTAAGGAACAAAACATCTATTTTCTGCTTTTCCTGGTACTTGCGAATAATTGATGGGGGCAGAAATGGAAGAGTACCTGCACCTTTAGGAATTGCATACTTCATTTCACCTTTGGGATTTTTCAATCTTGTAATAGTGAAATCCTTAGACCACTTAGAATCCTTACGTTTATATTGAGCCTTTAATCCATCAAGGGTTGGATAAAAAATCCGAATATTATCATCAGCATCTTTTTGAAAAATCTGAAACGAAACATCTTGAAATCCTTCACCTCCTTTTAATGCACCGCCATACTGATAATTGTGAACAGTATAAAGTTCAGGATCTATACATCCCAATTCCTTTAATCGCTTTTCAAAATAAGATTCTTCTGAAATTACTTCCGACATTGAATTTAGATAAATAAGGGAATAAAAAAAGCCGCTATTTCCCGGCTGCCATCCTGCATCACATACACAGGAACTTTTGATAAGGGTTGTGGAGAATACGAGCTGCGAGCTCGTACTTTACGGAGTGACACGCGTCATTCTCCCACTGGTGGATAGACCTAACCTACCATTACTAAACACCAGCATCCAAAACATCATTCAAAAACAACTCTTTTATCTTTCACAGCAGCGTTAAATAATTTCTTTACATCGTAACCAGAAATATTCAATACACTTAAAACTGCTTCCGCATGGGAAATAAAACCGCCTGTTGCACCTGCTCTGCGTGTATAATCTTCAGATGATTTATCAAGCACTTTTCCATTTTTTGATTTACTGGTCCAGTAATGTTGTTTGCGTTTGTTCCGCTTGAATGTTAATTGAGCTTTCATAGTTTTTAGTATAGATTAAATAATTTCAATGTTAAGATTGATACTTCTATCAATAAGAGAATCCAGGTTTCTTTTACTGTAAGGTTGACGTGAATCCATCACCAATGTATTAATCAAAACATTTTCATCCGCCGATTTGCGAGTAGTATCACTTTGTAAAAAGTGTTGCACATAACGATAAATAATTTTAAATTCATCTTCTGTGGGTTTACCCTTCAGATATTCTTCAATTGCATTACTTAAAGACCGGTCACATAATTCACTGTGATGAATGATCTCAAAAGAGTTACTTAAATCCTCTGAAGACATAGATCATTTGCTCTATCAATGATTTCATTGAGTTTGATTTCAGAACTTGCAAAGCTTTTATTTCGTTGATCCGGGAGGATAGATCTTAATTCTTTTTGCCTGGCAAGAATTAATCTGGCAATAGTTTGATTGTTCAATTCAACACTTATAATTCTAACTAACAATTGACACTTTTCAAGGGCAGTCAAAAACCATAACTTTTTATTGTAATGCGGATTATTCCGAGAGATCATATGCTTATGATCAACATACGATTTTAACTCCTTAACCAATGCGGATTGCATGCGGATCAGCAATGTATTTTGTGAATGGTTCCACTATAATTTCAAGCTCATGCGCAAGATTTTTCAGATTACCATTAATAGGTTCTTTTTCCCAATTAGGCATTGTTACAATGACATCACAGTTTAACATTTGCAAAGCCATCACACGCCGCAATTCATGATATGTTACTGATTTAATATCGGTTCCCTCATAAAAGACATGTGGATTGACAGGAACAAATTCATGCGATCGCAACAAATTACTCATCACTTCAAACTCTTTGAATGAAGATTCATGAGTAAAATTTCCCATGATAAATATTTTCTTACCCATGATGCTCCTCCTTATTTTTTAGCAGCAAATCATCAAATATTGAAGAAGCACGAATACATATTGAGTAAAAAGACTGTTTTGAAATTTCAATCAATTCACCATTGTTTAATTCCTCAAGTGCCAGTTTTGTCCGCTTCACCTGCACACTCGCAAAAAGTTCAGATCCATTTCTACTAATCCGAACCAGGATCATTGTATATGGATTTTCAAACATGAAAACTCTGGACTCATCTTGATTCGAATAATAGCGTGGATAGGTTTTTCCGGACATATTAATGAGTTAAAACTGTTTCGTGGGACAAATCATACTCTAATTCAAAACCAGCAATTGCATTGATTTTATGTTGAGCCAATGGTGGAACCTGCACTCTTCCGTGAATCCAACCTTCCAGGACAAAACACCTCTTTCCTGTTTCATTGTACTTCAGTTCGCACTCCCTGACAATCAATGCCTTTACATCAGGAATTGTGGCATGTGGCAACATACGGAACCAGTTTAAAAAGTGGCGCTCCTTATCCTTGCCGGGTATCAAATTCATTGTCATTTTTCGGTTGTATTATTCTTTGCGTATATTTCAGAAGCAAACGTACAACCTAATAAACGACATCGTTCCGTTAACGGAACGATTTACTAACATATAGCTGTGAATTACGAATTGATCGAAACTTACATGATTAGCAAGGACATATCTTGGGGAATGCTCTCCGATATGACTGGCGAACCGAAATCAACTTTGTATAATGGCATCAAAAAAAAGATTCTTACAGTCGATGTTCTTGAAAAAGTTGCGCTAGAATTAGACATTCCAATAATTGAATTATTTGGATTGAAGATCACAGGAAGCACAGGAAAAATCGATGCGGTTTATTCGAAACGCATACAGAATATCAAAAGAAAGGGAGCGGAATTAAAAAAACTTGCTGCCGAGTTGCAACAGGAAATTGAACATTTAACAAAATAGTACACAAATTCTACACACAACTGTTTAACAATCCACGCAAAAGACTGATCAACAAAGAATAAGGTTTGGAACTAGCTTTCCGTCCGGACCGCCAGAAAAAAAAAGGTCATCAACAATGATGGCCTTTTTGCATTTTATCTATTCACAGATGTAAAGGTGTAATTCCAACTTTCTGAATAATAAAAAAAGGAGCATCCCTGCTCCTTTTTTTATTATTCAGTGATAAGTTCACCTATGGTTAATTACAAACTTCCTTACACATTCGTTTTTATCTTCAAAAATTAATTTCATTAAATAAATTCCATCCTTCAGCATTGAAACATCGATGGGATTATTCAAACTATTCAATTCATCTTTTACTTGCATAACCTGATTCTGCATATTAAAAATCCTGTAACCGGTGAATTTTTTATTAGACTCAACATTTAACATGTTTGCAACCGGATTTGGATAGAGATTAAATTTGCCGGTTACTTCTAACTTATCATTTAAATCCGAAGATGAATCATTACGTTTACCTTTTCTTAAAAAGTCATAGTCAATATAATCAAAACAATGGCTTCTATAGAAAATCCGATGCACCTGGGTTCCTGATTCAAAAAATACATTTGCATAATTATCAGAAGAGAGATTTCCATCCAGAACAAGTCCATCTGCTGCATGATCCAGTTCCGACCAAGTAAAATTGCCACCACCAATCGTAATAGCATTTATCCCTGAACCTGTGGTTCTGTAAAATAAATTATCATGGTTATCAATTGTTAATCCGCCCGCCACATTTGTCGGACAGTTGCTGATGGTTTGTGGTGTCCATTGACCACCTAAATATTGAACATATTTAATATCATTATTAATAGTAGAATAAAACACTCTGTCATCTGAACTGACAGCAAGACTACCTCCTACATTCCCAACAGCAACTCTATTTCCTATCATCCAAGAACCATTTCCCGCGCCGTTAGCATTTGGATCATACCAAATTCTTTGCAAATCATTATTAGATGTCCTGAAAAAAACCTGGTTATCTGAAGTAATTGCAATTGCATCAGCAACATTTGCATTTGCCTTATTATTTAAGTTGGAAAAAATCCATGAACCATTACCAGAGTTAGCATTCGGATCAAACCATATACTGTGTAATTTATTATCGAGAGTTGTATAAAATAACTGACCTGTTGAACATATAGCCAAGGGGCCTTTAACATTTCCAGGTAAAGATGGATCTCCGGTGGATTCATTAAGACCAGACCATACCCAATGATCAACATTGTACCAGATACTATTGATATGATTATTTGTTGTTCGGTAATAAACCTGGGTTCCATATTCATTTACAACTAAGTCACCAGCTACATTTGATGCAGCATTGTCTAAATCTGTTAAGTGCCATGATTTTGCAACTGGGTCCCATTTCAATGAATTCAATTGGCCACTATTATTTTTAAAAAATACTTCACCTGTATATTTACTGGTTACTATATCAATTGAGGCATCATGCACTTCATTATTTACTTGATGCTCTCTCCATACTGAATTTGAACAATCCATGAATATTTTAAATACTGCATCACCGAATGTACTAATTCGCAAATCCTGAGGTATTTCAATTATAATCTCATTGTTGGAACTTACAACTGTAGCAACAGGAGTACTGGATGGGTCTGCAGTTTCGGCATCATACCATTGTACATAATAAGTTCGATTATTTTCATTTACAGGAAGTGTAACCCTGTTATCATTTGAACTCGGCTGGGGTTTCGGAGATACTAATGTTGAAAGATATGTATGATTGATATCACCAGGTATATGTAGTGATTGAAAATAGTAATTAATATCCTGAACCCATCCATAAATTGTATCTTTAGCTGAGTTAGCCATATAGTATGTTCTCAAACCATTACTTACAACTCTTTCAGGTTTAAATTTATCGGAAGGTATAGGCAATGTATTCATGAATTTTTTAACTGGAAGAAAAAGATGCCACAAATCAGGACTGCATGCTAGGTAATCAATCCAATACCAGGTTAATGGTGTTCCAAGCGCTGTTGAAAAGGATGCAGACCAGTTTGTACAATGCAACTCCAGACCAAGTGGGTCATATAACAACCAGTCTTTGGCTTCTGGGCACCCCCATTCACCAACAACAGTTGGTTTATCTACAAGTTTAAAAGCGTCAATCGCATTTGAATAAAATGTATTTTGCCAATCATTGTTAGGATCCCAAAATGTATTATTATACCGGTGCTGCTGTGAAAAATCCACTTCATTGAATACCGATGCATTATCTTTGTCAATATCACCAAAAGATGTAGTAACTAAATGATTAAAAGGGTCAATCTCTTTAATATATTTGTACATCTCCTGGTGCCAGGGCATAAAATAGGTTGGATTCGTATGTGGATCCACAGCATTTACATAATCTATTTGATGAACCTCATTCCAAAGCTCCCAAGCGTATAAATTTGTTGCATATCCCCATCTTGATATTATATACTTTATCAGGTTTTTCGTTCTATGAACTGCAACATCGTTGTTGTTTAATAGAAAAAAGTCATAAGGCGAACTTAAGGTTCCACCAAGATTGATATTATAAGGATTATTCGCCGACCAATTACCATTACCATATTCCTTATCTCCCCATGAAGCATGTGAAAATAGACACAACATAATATTTATGTCCCTACGTTTACAATATTCAATTAACAAATCCAATTGAGCAGCATCCTTTTGATTATATAAATTAAATCCCGGTGCAAGCAAACCAGGAACTGGATAATTTTCAGGACCAATTAGCGAAAGACCGTTATACGAATCCAAAAAAATACGTATTGTATTTCCGTTTCCAGCGATCCTATTAATATAATATATAAATTCATTGGTTCCGTAAACATCCATTATGTTAGATGCTAAATTGATTCCGACCGGAAAAAAAAACTCACCAGTTGTTCTTTGTAAAAATCTATTATTAGACTTAATAATAAATCCCTTATTACCGGAAGAATTGGATTCAAATGTAAAATCACCAGGTGATGGAAATAGTACCGGATCAAGATTGCCTTCTACTGCTACCATTCTGTATTTCCATTCACCAATTTCGTTAGGAGTAAATCTTACTTTCCAACAGGGCATCCAATTGCAAGTCCATTCTTCGCATAATACATGTGAAAAACAAAATTGTGGTGGGTTCGGCGGACAATTTGGACCAGTTGAAGACGAAGTATGACTCAAATTTTCAAAATAAAATCCATACACTTTATAATATTTACCGGTTGGGGACCAGAATTCCGCGTATGTGTTTATAAGACCATCATCATGAGGAGATGGATAATATCCTACCTGATAAGTAATTTCAAACAAATCATAATTGGGAACAGTGCTTGCAGGCGTTGTTACAAATGTAATAACCGGAGTTGCAATAGTTGTTTTCGAAATTACCAGGGCGAAAACAAGCAGCAGGATTTTAATACAGGTTTTCATAGTGAAGAATTGGTTAGGTTAGTTAAGAATGTGAATGCTGAAAGTATTTTCAATAAATATAGGTCTTGTAAGAATAAATTTAATCAACTAAATCATTATAAAGAAATAAAAGTAAACGATTTTCGGCTCTTCTGCTATTGTACTTTTTTACTAAATTTAATGATTTAACCATTAATATACCTAGTATAATATTCAGTTTACTCAACTTGCTTCAGAATATGGTTTACAAATACGTCTGGATGCAGAAATATTTCATAATAAATCAACACGGATGTTAATTTACCTAAAATATCAGGAATTAAAATATTGAAAACTAAATCAAATTCAGTGGTTGGCTAAGCGATTCAGTTTGTTTTCAATAACACGAAACCATATTCATTTCCGGCCTAGCACACTGATTTGTTTTCCTATCTGTTCCCCGGTAAATCAATAACAATGCAAGGAGTACTGCAATTGCAGGAGTAAGTTTTTTAAAAACAGTTCCAATCTGATGATTCATCCATATTCCTGCAGCAGAGAGAATCATCATTACCGGTAATGTACCAAATCCAAAAAAAGACATGTACAGTATTGCACCGGAAAAAGAACCACTGGCTGCTGATCCTGCAATGGCAAGATATACAAATCCACATGGAAGTAAACCATTCAGCAATCCAATCATAAATAATGAAATATTTGATTTATCAGCAAATAATTTTTTCAGCCCTGGACGTACCCTGGCTGAATACAAAGCACTTAATTCCATCGCCTTTTTTCTTCCAGTCTTTCCAGAAAAAAATAATACAGACAATAGTATCATCACTCCACTCAGTACACTTAACTCACGTTGAAATCCTTTTAACGCAAATGACCAACCCAATATACCGGATAAAATACCAATCAGTAAATACATCAGTATTCTTCCTGCGTTATAAATCAACCTGCTCATAAATACTTTAGTCCTATTTTTATCATCAGCAGGAAGCATTAGTACAATAGGTCCGCACATACCGGCGCAATGAAAACTGCTCATCATTCCAAGTACTAATCCTGAGATGTAAAAAGAAGCATCCATTATTCCACAAATAACTTTTTAGAAACGAAATAATCTTTCTCACCTGATTTCCATTTCACAGCAATATTCCAGAAACCATGCGCCATTCGTTTTTTTGGAACAGTTGCCACTCCTCCCTGGTCAGTCTTAAAATTCACTGCAAAATCCATAGCTGCATTGTCAGGTTTATAAAAGGAAATGCTTCCTTGTTGTGATGGACATCCGTTCAACAGTAATTGAATAGAACCAGATTGCTGATGCCAGCTGATAAAAACTGATTCTGCTATATCAAGAGATGCATTTTCGGCATCAATCTGTTGCTGAAAATTTACAGCTTTATCATAATAATCCTGTGAAACAAGGTCATATTTAAATCCTGAAACATGAATAGCAAATGATACCATACAAATTACAAATATTGCATAGGTAATTACTATTCCGGTTCCCCAGTTTGCTTTGAATTTCATTTTAGTGATGATTTGGACCCAGGAATGATGTTTCAGCATGATCAATTATTTTATCACCTGAATATACATCAAACCTGATTTTTGTTTTTGTTTTCTTAATTTCATCTGCAGGCAGAAAAAGAAAAAACTCTCCCTGGAATACCGACTGATCCTTTAACAGAACCAGGTCCTTCCCTATCCATTTTACAACGGCTTTCTTATTTTCAGGAACTATACGCAGCGGAATATCACTGTAAGTTTTATTTACCATTTCTATATTGTAGAGATTGGAAACAGTACCATCATTATTTTCCTGGAACAAT
>JADMIO011778274.1_pt1 | contig 17833 bp, 19 predicted proteins | sample 8958161 | NCBI WGS metagenome assembly JADMIO01 (sample SAMN16585339, study PRJNA669376) | soil metagenome | isolation source: Crop rotation soil | place: USA: Cullars Rotation, Alabama | collected 2011
CTTTCCCCCCGCCGTTGAGAAGGATCCTGCGAACCCCGGTCTGCAGATCCAGAAGGCCTACCTGTGAGGCATCCGGGTTCCCTGCGGTGTTTAGCGGAATGACGGTAAACAGCAGCGCCCGCCCTCCCGGCAGGATCTCCGGCCAGTAGTGATCGGTTTCGCCCCTGCCGCGGTCGGGCGTCGTGAGCACGGTCGTCGGCCCGCCCGACACGGCCACCCGCACAAGGCCGGTCGTCGGGTCGTCAGATGCGAAAATGATCGTGTTGTCGGACGCCCACGCCGCACCGCGCGAAGCGCTATTGCCAAGGCTCGCGATCGTGATGGCCGGCCCACCGGTAACGGCCACTCTCTTAAGAGTACCGAGCCCATCGAAGAACCCAATCCATTGGCCATCAGGCGAGACGAAGGGACCATGCGGCAACCCATTGAACACCGCCACCGGCTCGAGAGCATCGAGCGCCCGCACGAAGAGCTGTGTGCCACCGTTGCCGACGTAGATCACGCGGGAGCCGTCCGGTGTAATCGCGAGATCACGATCAACGCCGTTGACGGTCAATGCCTCTGCTTGCGACTGGGGGGATATCGTCACACGCCAGATGGGAGCAGGCACGAGAGGAGCTGCGCGCATGGCGAACCACACCAGCGCACCCGCGACGATAGCGCCTACCCCCAAGGCACTCGCGGCTACGATTGCCACGCGGCTCCTAGCGGCGAATGGACCTGCCGAAGGATCGGCTGCCTCGAATGCGCCTTCCAGCGCGAGTCGCACATCCCGGATGTCACCGATACGCTGCTTCGAATCCTTGTTGAGGCTTCGCCTAATGTAGAGGCCTAGTGTGGGAGATAGGGACGCCGGTAGCTGCGCCCAATTCGGTTCTCTGGCGAGCACTGAGGCGAGCACGTCCGACACTTCGTCGCCAGGAAACGCTCTCGCGCCGGTGAGCATCTCAAACAGCACAGCGCCGAATGCCCAAATGTCACTGCGCTTGTCTACTGCCTTGCCGCGCGCCTGCTCCGGTGCCATGTATGCCGCGGTCCCCAGAATCATCCCGGCGCGGGTCATCATCGCGGGCGACGTGATCGTCGGCGACATCGAGGCGTTCGTTGATATCGCGCCCGTCGGCTCCACAGCCTTCGCGAGCCCGAAGTCCAGAACCTTCACGGTGCCATCCGGCCGCAGCTTGACGTTCGCGGGCTTTAGATCGCGATGGATGATTCCCTGCTCGTGGGCGGCTTCGAGCGCCTCGCAAATTTGCCGAGCAATCGGCAGCGCTTCGTCGACAGGAATCGGCCCGCGGGCGATGCGGTCAGCGAGCGTCTCGCCACTAACGAGTTCCATCACAAGGGCGGTAATCGGACCCGATCGCTCCAGCCCGTAGATCGCCGCGATGTTCGGGTGATTCAGGGCTGCGAGCGTCTTGGCTTCGCGGTCGAAGCGCGCCAGGCGATCTGCGTCAGCCGCCACCGCTTCTGGCAGCACCTTGATGGCAACCTGCCGCGCAAGGTTGGTGTCCGTCGCACGATAGACCTCCCCCATCCCGCCCACGCCGATTTGGGCGATCACTTCGTACGGGCCGAGGCGGGTGCCTGGCTGCAGGGTCACGGTGCCGGCGAATTATAGGCGTGAGTGGAGCCGGGAGAACAGTAAGCCAACCTGGCTGCCTTCGCCGCGTTTACATGTCGGCCAGCCACCGGTAGCGATGGAGGGAAGGTCGGCTAACTTCAGATGACGGTCATCGCCGCGGTGCCACGCGCTCCCAGATCACGCGCCTTACCGTGGCCTCTTTAGATGGGTACAGCCCCCCTCGTCCATCTTCTGCCACGAAGTACGTGACACGGTTTCCACGCAGTTCAAAGAAGCGCACCAACGTCGTGCCCACATCAGCAGCGTTCAGTGAACCGTCAATGCGATGCGTGACGGTGCCGCGCACTGCGTCCACGCTGTAGGTGCCAAAGTAGGCACCGTACGTGTCGTACGCCGCTGCTTTGTCCCGGTCCGTGCCACTCCCTACGAGGGGCCGTCGCGATGATTCGTACGCCATCTGCACAGCCATGTGCCCAGTATCGTCGTACGTGATCACTCCGAATGGGTGGTCGTTCGGGCGTGTCCCTCGCCCTGTTCCCTCGATGGCCACCAGCCGCCATGTGCCGACGATCGACGCTCCTCCGTCGTCGGCGGCGATGCCGTACGACGGGACCGTGAACACAATAAACAACAGCCATACGAGGAGACGGAGCGAGTGTTTCATGTCGTCGGCTCCAATACACCGCACGAAGCGCACTGGCGCACCACGGCGAAACATTATTACTTCGTAGACTATTCTTCAACGCAAGGTGGCGCTTAGTGGACGATTGCCAGCTCGGGGCTAAGCTGACGCGCATGCCTACTGCCGCAGGCGATGCCTTCTTCTAGGGTGGCACCACAGCGATCTCACGCTCTAGCGTCGTGTCTGAGGATTAGCGTTTCATTGCCCTGGCCGGACTGGATAAACCACGCGTCCGTCTGACCACGCCGAGCCATCTCCGTGATCGCGTCGACTGAGAAATCAGAGTCTCGGCTGCCACCGATATAGCGGCTACCCCACCCACATCCGTCGGCGACTAACTTTCTTTACGTACGTTCAAAGGACCCTTTACCCAATGCCTCCGCCCTAGCTTCGGCGAGGTTGATTCGAGCGCGATGGCCATGCTTTTCTAGCAAGTGCAAAAGGTTCGCCCCATTCATGAGAGTCAACGGCTTGCCCTGAGCAAACTCGTACGCGTCTGGGCCGTAATCCGACGTCGTGACCAGAATCCCCTTGGTGGCTCCTTCGTTGACAACGGTGCCGTACAGATCCCGGACAGCAGCAACCGACACCGTTCCTGTATATCGCTTGGCTTGGATCACGATTTTTCCGCCACGAATCGGATCGGGGTCGAAGGCGACCGCATCCACGCCGCCGTCTCGACTGGCCCGCGTAACCTTGACTTCGCCGCCGCCGGATGCGAACTCCTTGGCGAACACTTCCCGGATTAGGTGCTCAAAGTCTTCCCAGTCCATTCCGGCAAGGTTGTAGCCGTCATCGAGTTGGGTGGCTATCTCTCGCGCTGACACGAACCGGCCATCTTCGCGCCGAATCGAAATCACCGGCGCGACGGCCGTGACGCTATGCAGCCTCGAACTGCCCACGCCGCGTAACTGCTTGAAGCAGACTTTTGGATCGACCTGTGCCAGGTTGATTTTTGTGAACTGGTCTTTGCTCACATGCAGCGACATCACGCAAGCATTGACCTCGTTGCCCGTCGCGCGGTCGACCGAGCGAACATAACCGTTGAACCCGATTGCCACGATCGCGTCGATCGCGTCCGCTTCGAATAGTTCATGAATCGTCCGTAGTGCAAGTTGGTATAGGACGTCGTCGTATAGTTTGGCGACCTGCGAGTCGGACAGCAGTTTTTCTGCCAGTTCATTCTTTGACTGCACATAGCGAACTTCGACAGTCCTTGGAATCGCATCTGGTGCAGGCATCGAGTAGTCGACAACCAGTGTCTTCGTCTCCGAGTTGTAGTCGAGATCCCATTCCTTCGGGAAGCAATCGATGTACTCCGAGCGGGACAAAACCAGGTCGCAGTACCCGGTAATGGCGTCTGGCACGGCCGCAAGATATTGCCCTTTGGCTTCATCAATGGCTGCGTTTCTCGCCGCCTGGGCAGCCACGAACTCAGCGCGTTCGGCCTCCCACTTCGCCATCGCTACGGCATGCGCGGCATCTACCTCCGCCATCCGCGCCTTGTTGTCTTCTGCGATCCGCGCATTCGCTGATTGCCACTCCTTGTGCCGTCGCGCATTCTCCGAATCGGCTGCGTCCTGCTTAGAGGCGACACGACCGGGAATTATGCGATCGAGTAGCGAAGTCGCTGGGACCGTGATTGCCGGTTCTGGAAGGGGACTCTTCTGAGTTGGCGCTGGTCGTATTGGCTTTGCGACACCGAATGACGAGTGGTCTTTCAGTGTGTCCCAATCAATTCGATCGTCGACCGAAAGTGTCTTCGCAAGGACCGCCTCAAGTTCCCGCTGAGCGCTTTCAGCCTCTTCCGTCAGTTCCGCAGCAGCCTGCTTGCCTTGTTCACGGCTTCTTTGGAGGGCGTCTTTGCTGCTCCGGACGAACCATGATTGTTCCCATTGCTGGATCTGCAGGTCTGCTTTCCTGGCAACGACGTTCTGATCGTTGCCGCGAATGACGCGGTGTTTGTGGAGGCCGGTATGAGCGATTTCAATCTGATACGTCGGAATGCCTCTGCGGCTGTGAGACACGAGCATCTGACCACGAGTGACACCCATACCTGCTCTCCTGTGAACTGAAGGGGCCGGATTGTACGTCAACTGGCAGCAAGAGCGGCGACCGCTGTCAGACACCCCAACCGGTTGGGTGCCGATCATCGTCGCGAGGCGCCAGATGATGCGGCGTGTGGAGGCGGGACGCTTCAGTGCGGTTACGAGCATGAAAACCACGCAGAAGCCAAAAAGAACCAAGGTGAGATTCGCGCGGGAAGCCTCGGGCGTCGTCAGCGCCTACGTGGAGGATCTACCCGTGGGCGTCGTCGGCGCGGCTGCTAACGACCGGAGCGTGACCGCTCGGGTGGTCGTTCCTGAGCGACAACCGTCTGAGCGTGTCCGTCGGCCGAGACCACCCACGCGTGGTTACAGCCGCCGCAGTAGTAGTGCCGATCCGCGCGGCCACCCTTCACCACGTTTTCAACGCCCACGAGGCCGATTTTCTGGCAGCGAGGGCAGGCGGTTCTGTCTGGCATCCTAAGAACCGCTAGCCTATACCTCAAACATTGAAACGGTGGCTGATCGCGGAGCGGCGCAGATCGGCGCATCCCGAGGTGACCGGGCGCTAACGTCGGTCGTCCAGAACCAATGTCCACTGGTGACCACATGGACACCGATAGATCGCGAAATTGAGCGTGCGGCGTGTCTCAGGAACGCCAACGGCGGCGCCGCATTTGACACACGGCTGGGGGACGACGGTTGATGGCAAGTTGGCTGCGGCACCCGGACCACGTCGGCAGGCTACGCCCAAGCAACCCCGTCCGAAACTCGGCCACTTGTATTAAGCTTCGCACGTGTCCGAGCGCAGCAAGATTCCCGGTGAAACGATTGACGTAAGTCGTATCGAGTTTCAGAACATCGAAGCCGTCGTGCGCAGCAACGAAGAACGATTGATTCGACTCGAGGGGCAGATCAAAACGCTCACCCGCGAGATCGCCGAGTTGACCCGCGTCATCGCAGCCATGCGATCCGGCCGCTAGCGTCTCTCTCCACTTTTGGTGGCGGTTTCGGTGCCGCTCCCCCACGCCACCGTCGGCGTCTTTCTCTCTTCATATACAACGGTGCTCGGCTCGATAGGATTCGTCGTTTTTCGAATCGTGGCGCTATCGAACGAACAGTGTCGCCACGCGTTCTTCCACGCACGCCCGCATTCGCGCCCGGCGGCAACGTCGCCGCCGAGGCGACGAGCCACTCACGCCGCATAGTCAACCCGTCCACGAAATCGGATCAGGCCCACCCAAGCGGGTTTTCAGGTTACGTCGAGGCGACTCGCATATCTAACCTGTTTTGCCGCTCGTCACTGCTGCGTCGCAGTCACTCAAAGCCTCGGCACAAGAGTCCGAATATCGACGTCGGCATGACCAGCCAGAGACAGAGTTTTCGCGAACGAGTACTGCGTCTTGATGTTGGTGTAACCGATCCCTTCATAGAATCCATGCGCCTCGACTCGCCCCGCACTCGACCACAGGCGAACAACACGACCGCCATGCTCCTGAGCCCAGGCCTCGGCCTGCTGCATCAATAGCCGCCCGATTCCCTGCTGGCGCCGCGCTCGGTCGACGACGAGCGCGCCGATCATCACGAACCGATCGACGTCGAGAGAGTCAATTACCAGCGCGTGAACGAACCCCACACATTCGCCCTCATCCTCGCCGACAAAGAGCGAATGGCCGAACTGAGACAGGATCGACGAGATCCGGTATTCTGTGACCGGAACCGACACGTCGTAGCCAAGCTGCGACGTCAGCCGAGCGATTGCAGGCGCGTCCCCCTTAGAAGCGCGCCGCACTACAACAGGCATGGGCTGAAGAATACACCTCGAGATGACTGTGGGGCGCGATTGGCATTTACGCTGTCTCGAGGTCTCGCAATAACGCGGTTCCCCACTCTGTGGCGCTCGCCAATTTCGATTCGAGCTCGTTCAGATTGTTCACGAGCGCGAGATTTCGAATCTGCTCGTAGACGGCCGGGGGAAGATCGCGATCGAGGTAGCGCACGCCAAAGTCCCATCGCGCGGGACAGTGCCGCATGCGCAAGAGATCGGCTAACGGTTTCAGCGTGCACGCCCAGAAGGCATTTATCGCCTCGACGTCCTGGCTGCGCGCAATCGCCTTGCGGACAAACACCTGGCTCATCGGAAACCACGTCTGGAGCTCTCGATAGCGTCGATCGCGTTGCACCGCGCGCGCCTTGTCGTCAAAAGCCCTGGGCCGCAGCCACTCTCCCTTGTCGAACAGAGGCACAGCCTTGCCGTGTCGCTCGACGTCGAGATGGTGATCGGCATCCCCAACGCGATGGAAGATTAAATCCACAAGCAGGAAATCTCCCCCATCTTTGAGCTTGTAGTACCGGCCTACGGCTGGCACATGACGAGCAGTAATCGGGGAGACCTCTTCAAGCGCGCTCTCCGCGATCGCGTATAGATCCTCAAACGGCATGTCATCGGAGACCAGGTACTCGAGGTCGATATCCGAGTAGGCATCCACCTTTCCAAAGGCGGCACTCCCACCTTCCCACCCGGCAAGGACTGCGGGATGGACTCTAAACACCTGGGTCAACGCATCGGAGATGCGAGCACGCAGGCGGTCATTATTGGAGCTTCCAGGCCATTCCCGGGAAGCGCTATAGCCCCGCCGGCTCTCCCACTGCGCACGCGTGACGCCGTATTGCAGAACGCGGCGCTCTCCGAGATGGGGCAAGGTTGTCGTGGTATCCAACTGCTCCCCCACCCGTGTGGCGACCGCGATCGATCGGTCATTGCCGGGCAGGATGAAGCTCGCCACGTATCGTTGCTGCAACTCGCTGAAGGCGTAGTCGAAGCACCGGCTCGCGGCCTCCGTCGCGTAGCCACGTCCCCAATAATCTGACCGGATCGTCCAGCCAATCTCGAATGCTGGCCAGCTCTCGGGTTGCCACGGTCCGACGCGTCCCACCAGAACGCCGGTGGCGCGCTCGACCACGGCAAACATCCCGAATCCGCGGAGCGCCCAATGGCCAACCATTGACGCAAACGATTGCCACGCCGCGAAGCGCGACAATGGTTTACCGTCGACGGCAACATACTGCGCGACGCGCGGGTCAGCCATCATGGCTGCGAAGTGCTCGAAGTCGTCGAGGACCCAGGGCCGTAGGAGTAAGCGCGCGGTCTCAAGTGCTGCTGGCATCGGCGTAGTCTAGAGCCAGCCGCGATCCGAGGACGAGACTTCGAGAACCATCCCAGTTTCGTCACTCCGCTGACTGGGAACATCAGAGGGCGACCGCGAACCCGGAGCTAGACCGCTGCTGACAATCAGCCGCCTTGCTATTAAGGAACCGGAAAGATCTTCGCTTGCTCGTAGACGGCAGCCACCTCCGGGGACGCAAGATAGTTCAATAGCGCACGCGCCCTTGTCGGATTCGTCACGCTCGTCGACAGGAACCCGGTAATGTCAATAGGCGTGGACGCCGCCGGCGGCAGGGCGCCGACGACATCGAGGCCGGGATTGCGCATGTCGCTGAGGTAGGGCCCCAACGCAATCTCGTACTCGCCCTTCGCAACGGCTTCCTGCACCATGCCGCCAGTCGCGACCCACGTGATCTTCGGTTTCAATTCCTGCGTGATACCGAGCTTGGTCAGCGTCAGGAGCACCGCCCCGCCGACGCTCCCCTGTTCCGGGTCGACCGAGATGATCGATCTGGCGTTCAGCAGCGTCTGCCTGACCGCATCAGCGGTTGAGATGTCAGGCTTCCGGCTCCCCTTCTTGACAGCGATTGCCAGACGCAACCGGGCAATCACCGTGGCGCTCCTGGGATCAACGTTTCCCGTTTTTACGGCATCGGCGAAGGGCGCGAACAAGATCGACACGTCCAATGCCTGACCGCTGGCGACCGTCTTCCGCGTGCTGACACCGGTACCGTAGGTGACCTTCACGTGAGTTCCCGTCTTCGCTTCGAAGTCTGCAGTAAGTGTGTTGATCACCGCTTCAATCGGATTTGGCGACAACAGGGTGATGTCCGTTTGTGCGCGCGCATCACACGCGAACAGCAGCGTCAACGCGATTGTCACCAGCCACCACCCGAGACATTTCATGATGCGTCCTGTCGTGGGTCGGCTATCGAATGTCGATGCCAGACGGCTTCGCCAGTGAGTCGCGATACTGGATCGCCTCCGATGGGATGCAGAGCGTCTCGGCAAACTCCTGTGCCTTCATCCAGTAGAAGTTTGCCCGCATCCATGTCCACGGTTTCGTGTAGAACTTTGGATCGTCCACCGTGACGGTCAACTGCAGGTTGTACTGATCGACGCGCTTGTACCGCTCCTGGAAGTGGGCCGAAGAACTGCGCGGATGCCCGACCTCGTCCAGCCATGGCCTCTCGTCCACTCCAGTCGTGTCAATCACCAGCGTCGTGTCGTCCTCCCAGTGGCCGGTTGAGTAGCCGTAATACCGGGACTCCGGTGCGCCCCTCACGTCGACGGCCTTTGGAAGCGGCCGTCCATCCATCCAGATTTCACGCCACACGCGTTGTTGTTCGTAGGCGATGACGATGCGGTTTGGCGCCGACGCGAACAGTGTTCCTCCACGGCTGGAAATGGCATGGGCGAGCAGATCGCGGGGAAACCCGAGGGGGTCGCAAGTAATGAACGGATCGTTGGACGATGCGGGTTCTCCCGTTGGCCGAACACCGCCGAGGCCGGTGGCCGCTCCGTATGATTTGCGCAACTTGAACGCGGCCTCGCCGGCGGGCGTCATCGGTGGCACCGGATCGGGCTTATTGTTCTGCGGTCCGACCCATGCTCCTGACAAATCACGTTTCGGGGCTGGTCCAGGGGGGTTCGGCATCTTGGGCACGCCCTCTGACACGAACCCTTCCCCGCTGATGGGGGCACGCTGAGCGGCGTGGCCGTTCTCAGTCGCCACGAAGGCGACAACGGCGACTGCGATGACGATGGAAGCGGCAAATGGAAGGCGCATATCAACCGCCCTCACTTGCCGTTGTTGGCGTCGGGATCGTAGCGAGTCTTTCCGCCCTCATCGCCGCCGAGTTGTGTGTCATGCAGCTCAGTGCCATCGGCAAGCACGATCTTCTGTAGACGGCCGGCGGGGTTGCCATTCTTGGCGAGGTACATTCGCACGGTGACGACATCGCCGGGCGACACCGCTGTCTTGTCCCAGCCGATCAGGCGAAGCGCTTGCGGCGCCGCGGTCTCGACAACCATGTGCACGGCGCTGCCCTTGGCGTCGACGGCGTCGAAATAGATCAACGCATGGGGATTAAACCAGGCGAGTTGCGTGACCTTGGCCTGCTTGAACTCGGTGATCTTGTCGTCGTACGCCGCGTTGCCATGATGCGCCAGCGCGGGGACGCTCATCAAGACAAGACCAACGCCCAGCACCGACGAAACGAGAAAGTTGGCTCTCATGTCGTACCTCGTGAGACGTCTGCGTGGTTGAATACCAGATTCACCGCCGTCGGATTCGATGGGTTGGCCGCTTTCACAGCCCAAAAACAAACGAACGTCCAAACGCCGAGGTGGCAATGGCGGACGACGCCACCAGGCGCAGGCCGATGACGATCGCACCGCCGACGAGCGTCGCGGGATGAAGACGTTTGGACGACATCACATCGTAAATCGCCACACCAACGACCAACATCACCAGCAACGCAAACCGCACGGTCGCAGCGGGTATTGTTCCCACTCCGCTTTTGAAGACTGGAATGAAGAAGCCTAACCTGTTGCCGCTCAACGCCGGCGTCACGATACTCATCGACGCCAGCACCATAAACCGCTTGTGCCATTCCGGGCGACGCCGGAGCAGCACGGCTGCCGACACCAACCCCGAAAAGACAGCCACTTGGGAAAGGTTCGTCCAAACGGTGTCGGAAAGGGTGCCGATGACCGTTGCGACGTCCACTCCCAGGGCGCGTTGTCTTGGGACGAAATTGAGGGTCACATACGTGCTGATTGCGATAACGCCAACTGCGACCGCCGACAGGCCCCAGCCGAGTTGACGATGAACCTTCGTGCAACGAAAACGGATGAGGAGGACCTGCATGAGGAGTCCCGCGTACCAAGCCGTCAAAATGACGCCGTGCCAATAGAGGTACGTAGGTATCGTCGGAACATCAAAGAAGGACCGGAGGTAGAGCGTGTGGCTGAATCCAACCAGCACTATCAAGAGCAGCGTGCCCGCGGCAGCACCATAAAACCACGCGCGCGCCCGAGGGCGAGAGCGTGGGAACGTTCGCTTGGTTATGCCGGACTCAGGGGCCTCGGTTGTGCCCGAAACAACGAGACTCATTTCAAACCCTACATAGGTTCCGAAACAATAAGCGCGGGAGGCCATGCAAGCAGCTGCATCGAGGTACGTCTGACCGGTCAGCAGTGACTGAAGAATATGCCCTCACGCCCGTCTGTGGAAGCAATTCCTCTCTAGTCGCAGTCGGGATCGTTCAGTACAGCACACACCCAAACGCCCAGACGTCAGCGCGCTGTGTTTCCCGCAGGTGTTGCGTCGTATTCAGTGACGTGCGCGTCAGCCTAGCGTCCGGGCCGTGATCGCTCTGGCGGTGGTTCGTCCTTCACCGTCTGCGACTTGCCGTCGTCAGCGACCAACCACGAGTGATTACACCCGCCACAGTAGTAATGGCGCTCCGCACGGCCCGCCTTGATGACGTTCTCGAAGCGGACGAGGCCCGCTTTTTGGCACCGGGGACAAAGGGTCCTGTCAGGCATTTGGATCGAGCGACTGAGGGGTCACAAATCCTACATCAAATTGAATGAAGGGGCACCGCGCCTGGCAAATTGCGCTGCTTTCAACCGTGCGGGGCGTCTGTTGGCCACCGAGGGCGCACGTCGTCGCAATTCTTGGTCCCCGACGCCGGGTCGTGCCGTGTCACACTTTCCGATCTCGAACGAGAGCGAAGATTCGGTCCGGTAATCGTGACCCACTTGAGGGAGTGAACGACCGATGCGTGTACGTGCCATGTGCTTGGCAGTTCTTGCGTGCCTGTTCGCGGGAGCGGCCTCGGCCCAAGTGAGGGCCGTGCCGGCCCCCACTTCAGCTCAGAACACCAATGATCGGTTCAGTGTGCTCATCGGGGAAAACTGGGAGGCATTCACCAGGCATCTCTTCGAGCAACCGGTGGACGGGAAAAACGCGACGTTCAGCTGCGATTTTGCCTACGACGCCCGCACTCGAAAAACCTGCCTCCGGTCGCTCAACGTTGTCGAAGTGGACGACCCGGGCGACATCCGCTTCTGGCGAGTCCCGGGGCAGTATCCGAACCATCCTGATCGACCTGGAACGAGCAGGCTCTCCAACCATGCGCTGGTCGGGCAAATCGGCGCGTCCGGCTATACCGCCGAAGGCACTGCCACGGCGTATGAAACGGTGATCCAATTTTTCACCGAGAACAATGGGACGGGGTACATGTGTCTGTCTGCGGCGACTGGACAGCTGAGTTATCCCCGCAATGGCCAAGGCCGCGCCGCCGCGGCGGACGACGCGGTGTGTCACGTCATGCTTTTGCATAACGGTACGCTCGTCATCGGCGCCGATACGGACCCGGCGCAGCTGCCTGCGCACTCGCTTGTGATCATGGGCAACGTCGAAATCCAGGGGTGCCTCAAGATCGGCGATGTCACGTACGGAACGTGTCAGCCAGCGGCGCCCGCCGCCGGCCGCTGATGCTGCCGGTAATACGCTGATCGCTGGACGGAACTGGTTACCGGATTGCGTAGCCTAACTGTCGGCGATGCATTCCCGTTCCTGGCCGCAGCTATGGCACATCACCTTTCCCCTCCTGTAGGGCTTTGCATTGCGGAGGGGACGAAGAGCCGCTTCCAGCTCCGCGGGAGTCGCGAGGTACAGCGATGCCCCGATACACCGTTTGCAGAGGAACTTGCCTTTGTTTGCCGCGAGTAGCTGCTTCACTCGCTCGGATTGATCCATCCCCCATTATCCACGCGATCACAAGCCAGACCAGACGCTCGGTTCACATCAGTTGATCGCGAAGCAGTAGAACAGGCCAGCCCCGCCCGCGGCTTCGAAATCGGCCTGGCTGCAGCTCTTGGTCGCGTTCGACGAATTCCAGGACGAGCCGTTGCCGATGCGATCGGAATGACCCACCTGCGCAGAGCCCGTCGTGCTGCTCGTCCAGTTGTTGCACGTGTGGTCCGCGTTATCGGTGTAGGCGCGTCCATCCCATTTCGATCCCGTCAGAATCTCGTGCTGGATCGGCGGCGGATCGCCGATGCCGTGAATCACCTGTCCATGCTCGTTGCGCGCCGACTGCTTGAAGAAGTTGTTGCCGCGCTGCGCCTGGATCAGCGTGTCGCCGTGAAGATCGGCGAGGTCCACTGAGATCAGCGCGTTCTGCGGCGGCCCCAGCTGCGCGTACGACCAGTTGAACCACGGCCCCTTGCCGATGCGATCGCGGGCGTTGACGGCGGGCTGCCCGTTACGAGCCTGCGTGGAGAGATAGGCATGCCAGGTATGACCGCCGGCGCCGACCGCCGTCGCCAGCGCCTGGCAGTGCGCGTCAGCGCCCGCAAGCCCGCCGAGGTTTCCGCCCTTGCCGATGCCGACGCTGGTCACGAAGAACGTCATCTTGGCAGGAGATGGATTGGTGCCCGGCGGCGGGGTGACCCCTTGGGTGTTGTACTGAGTCGTCGGCACTGCCTGCAGTGTCAGCAGCAACGCAGACAAGAGAACAACGTAGACGCGAGCCCTGGTGATGAGTGTGCTGGACATTTCTAGTTGCCCGGTGCGAAGCAATAGAAGAGACCCTGGCCGTGGGTCTTCGGCAGATCAGACTGGGCGCAGCCGCGCGTGCCGTGCGCCGAATTCCATGAGCCACTGCCGCCGCCATTGCGATCGGGGAAACCGATCTGCGCGTTGAACCGGCCATCGGACGCATTCAAGTCGCCGCCGCGTCCATCATCCGGGCTCTTGTTGCTGGTCCAGTTGTCGCAGGTGTGATCCTGGGTGTCGGTGAACGCCGTGCCGTCGGGCTGACTGCCGGTGAGCATCTCGTGGCGGCTGGAAAACCTGGTCTGCTTGGCGTATTCCCAGTCGGTATCGCGCGGATCGTTGTAGTCGTACAAGCCGGGGACGATCTGGCCCTTTTCCGTCAGCCCCGTGAGCTTGTTCAGGTTATTGCCCTGATGCGCGAGCTCGATCGTGTCGCCGTGCAGATGCGCCAGATCCTCCGCGATCATTTCGCCGCGGAAGTTGTACCAGGGCCCCTTGCCGATGCGGTCGCGCGCGTTGACGGCGGGCTTGCCGGGCCGCGCCTGCGTGCTGAGATAGGCGTGCCAGGTTTTGTTCCCGGCGCCGACACCGGTTGCGAGCATCTGGCAATGCGCATCGGCGCCAGCCAGGCCGCCGAGATTGCCGCCGTCGCCGACCGGCACGCTGGTCACGAAGAAATTCATTTTCGGCGAAGGCGTTTCGCCGCGCGGATATTCGCCGGGCCTTTGGGTTTGTGCCAGCAACAGGCCGGACGCCAACGAAACAATGGCAAACAGCGCAAGAGCGGATGTTTTGATTCTGGGCATGGTGTCCCTCACGTGAGCGACCGCACGGTAACACGGGAGGCGAAAGGCGGGCAACGAGAGAGTATCGCCCGTTAGTTCCGGGATTAAGTTCCGTTGTATCGCCGAAGATCGAACGCCGGTGCCAACGATGGCAACGTGCAGCTACCATCGCTATAGCGCCAGCAGCGAACTCCGCCATGGCTTGAGCACGCACCACTACCCGTCGCCGTACTTGGCGTGCCGTCGTTGCAAGTGGCCCCAACTCGAACACGGCCTGGCGATGGGCTCGGCGTCGGGGATGGCGCGGGCGCGGGCGCAGGCGCCGGAGATGGCCTTGGCGCCGGGGTCGGTGCCGGAGTTGGAGCGGGACTCGGCGTCGGAGCCGGGTTCGGTGGTGGCGTTGGCGTTGGCGTCGGCGTCGGCGGTCCGGGAGGCGGCTGAGCACCGTCGCCCTTTTCGACTAGAACTGTATACGCGCCCGTCGGCTGCGCCTCGACGACGACACTTCCGTCTAAATCCGTTCGGTAGACCTTGACGAGATGATCCTCGTACATCCGAAGGGTCTCGCGGTCCGGATGACCGTATTGATTGCCCGCACCCGCGCTGATGACCGCGACCTGTGGAGACAACTGTTCGATGGCAGCCGCCGTATCGCCAAACACCGACCCGTGATGACTCGACTTGTGAACTTGAACCTTCGGGAAGAGATCCGGTTGCAGCGTCAGCTGCCAAGCCCATTCGCGTGGTTCTGAATCACCCGCCAGGGACAGACGGAACTGGCCGTACTCAACGATGACGCCGATTGAGTTGTCGTTCTGATCCCAGTCTGGCAGCCTCGGCGGAGGTATCACGTTGAGCGTCACTTCGCCGAGTGTGATCTTCCGTTGAATCGGTTCGAGGATCTGGCTGCCCGCCATCACTGCTGCAGACAACGTCTGCGCATAGATGTTCGTCGTCGCGGGAACCGCGTTCTCCATGAAGAACGGAGGACGGAAGGTCTTGAAAATCTCCGGCAACCCACCGATGTGATCGGCATGGTTATGCGACGCGATCACGAGCGAGACCGCCGCAACGCCCAGCTTCGTGAGGTAGTCCTTCATCCGCGTCGGGTTCTCACCCGCGTCGTAGACGACGTTCTGCCCGGAGGGACTTTGAATCAGAACACCGTCCCCCTGACCGACGTCCACGAAATGGACACGCAAGGGCGGCGGTGGCTGGTCTTGTGTCCTCGGTGCGGTGCTCCATGCGAGCAGCAGAACGACCGCGACCAGCGCACGGCTCAGGAGCTTCATAGCGACAGATCGCCTTTCGGTCCACGCGGCAATTGATTACGCAATTGCTCCGCTCGTGCGAGGCGCTCCTGACGTGCGGCGGGATCGACGGTCAGCGCCGATGAACTGCCACCGTCGCCCAGCAGTCCGACCAGGACATCACCTTCACGCGCGTCAGGCGGAAGGTTTCGACGCGGCACGCGATACGACGCGGTGTGCTCGTCCTCGAGGATGGCCCAATCCTCTCCCTCGAAACGGTCGATCACATAGCTTGGCAATGAAGTCCCCCGACGCATTGGCAAGAGGGGCAGATGCTATCTCACCGACTCATCGCGATGAAGTCGGTGTTTGTCTGACGGTGGCGGGCTTCGTTGAAGCGAGGCACGCCGTCACAGGAATATTGGCAACAGCGTTAGGAGTGTGGAGTTACCGAAAAGGTAAGACGACGGCCGTGTACGCCGCGCCGATGTCCTGATTAGAGGAAAAGTCGCACGCGTCAAGTCAGAAGGCGCGCCCATTAGCGTGGAAGACGACCGCTACGACCGCGCAGACGCTCGCGTACGGACGAAAGTTGTCACCTTCATGCGCAGAGATGACCGCGTTAACGCGGAAGAGGGCCGCTACAACGACGCAGACGACTGCTAACGACCTGAAGTGGTCATGACGTGTCCGGATATGGACACGTGAGAGCGCGATATCCACGTGAATGGCTATGAGCGCCCCGGTGACTTCGCGTCTGACGACAGTTGATCCACGATCAGGCGCGCATCCAGCAACAGCTGCCACGGATCGTCGACCACTGCTCCCGCCGCGTGGAGCGCGTCGTCTGCTTTGATGCGGATGCCGTGCGCCTTCCCCGCCAGGTCGACGCGCAAAACACCGATTCGAACCGCCGCGTTGATCAATCCCATCAGCGGGCCCCCTTTCGCACCTTCTTTCGCGACTTCGTACGGCGGCACCCGTTGACTGAGTGAGTCCTCGAGCACCGCACGGCAACTGGCGATGCAAGCCCGGTGGAGCCCGAACAAATAGCATCGGTTCGCCTCGTGCAGCAGCGCCATCAGATGTTCGGCCGCCGCACCCTTCATCGCTGCGTTGGTTCTGTCCATGTTTTGGCTTGGCACGATTAGTCTAAGAGGACCACGATGAATCTCGTCCTGCTGGATGACCGCGATCGCGACGGCGCTTCGCGCGTGACGCTCTCGGACGCACGCGCCACGCATCTCCTGACGGTGCTCAAGGTGACCAGGGGACAACACGTTCGTATCGGCGTGCTCGACGGCCCATTCGGCGTCGGCACGGTCACCGCCATCGCGGATGGCCGTGTGACGATGGAGTGCGTGTTCGACGGAGAGGTTCCTGCACGGCCGCAAGTGGACTTACTGCTGGCGCTTCCCCGCCCGAAAGTCATGAACCGCCTGTGGGCGCAGCTCTCTGCGCTCGGAGTTGGACAGATCATCCTGACCAACGCGGAGCGCGTGGAACGACCGTACTTCGACACGCACGTCCTCGACGAGGCGCACTATCGTCCGCTGCTGATCGAAGGACTGCAGCAGGCGCGCGACACCCGTCTGCCGGCGGTTTCGATCCATCGGCAGTTCAAGGTGCTGGTCGAGGATCATCTCGACACGTTGTTTGGTAACGGCGCCAGACTACTGGCCCACCCTGGCAGCACGGTGTCGGCGCGGTCGCTGGTTCGCGAGCACCCCGATCAGCGCGTGCTTCTCGCCATCGGACCGGAAGGCGGATGGAACACGTTTGAACTCTCGCTTCTCGAGGCACACGGCTTCAGGCAGATCAGCCTCGGCCCCCGGACGCTGCGCGTCGACACCGCTTGCACGGCGCTGCTGGCCATCGTCCAGGCGGCGCTGGCGGAAGCGCATGGCGGATGAGCCGCGTGTGGTGGACCGCAACGGCGAGCGCCTGCTGCTAACACGCAAGGTTGCAACAAGCGTACAAAAGGTGCGATGTCTCGCGCCAGCCACACCAGATGAGCTGATTCGAGGCCGGGCGGCTACCGTCGAGCTAGGCATTACCCTTGCAGTCCCCACGGTCGATGGCCGAAGGGACGGATGCCGCAGACCCGCTCAAACTGCTAATGGACCTGCAGCAGGAGCTGACGGCGCTGCGCCGCCGGATTGACCACGCCGCCGACGCGGCCGACCGTCGCCAGCAGCAGCTGCCATTCGCCGGCCCTGAGCGCCGCAAGATCATTCGCCGCGCGAGCGACGACCCGCAGAAGGCCGAACCCGCTCGCTAGTTCAGCTCTCCCATAACCCATCATCCCCAGAACACCCGATGTCCTCGGCGCTCGAGCGCTTCGGCCACCGCCTTCTCCGCCGCCTCGGCTTCCTTGCGCGTCTTGAACGGACCGATGCCTTTCATCAGATCGAGCCGCAGCTTGATGCCGTACTTGTGCGCCTTCGAGGCGGCGAGCTTGCCGCCCGACTTGTGCTGCGCGAAGCGATGCTCGGGCGTGTGCGCGGTCTGGCCAACATATAGCGGAGCCAGCGCGCATGGCTGTTTGGTACACCGGCGGGAGAGTTCGATGATGTAGATGGAGTAGGCCACTTATGAATCTCGCTGCCGTTCCCGCCTTCCTCAACAATAGTACCTTTCGCGTGGTGGTCGAAGCGCCGCGCGGTTCCTCCCTCAAACTGAAGTACGACCCGCATCTGGGGGTCATGGGCATCTCGCGGCCGCTTCCTCTTGGCCTCACCGGGAAAG
>JADMIO010852412.1_pt1 | contig 17832 bp, 15 predicted proteins | sample 8958161 | NCBI WGS metagenome assembly JADMIO01 (sample SAMN16585339, study PRJNA669376) | soil metagenome | isolation source: Crop rotation soil | place: USA: Cullars Rotation, Alabama | collected 2011
CTTTCCCTTCCGGCTTCCCGGTTAATGCTCCTTTTTGCAAAGAGTAAACGATTGAGCCGGTCTCCTTCGTTGGATCCAAGCATCAGCACAACAGGATTTTTTATCGATTGTGTCATCATTACCAAACCTGATGAAGCCGGAGATATCAATCCGGCATGATACGCTTATACCTTATTAAAATCGCGGAGCCTGAGGGAGGTAATCACCTGCTTGGTCTGCAAAGGGAAGTCACCCTTCATCATCCAGTCATAATAGGATGGTTCCATTTTAAATACTTCCGCTACAAGCTTCCCTTTGTGTTTCCCAAAGTTAAACACTTCGAGGTTTTCATCATTATAAATAATCCTTCCTGCAAGGTCAGCGCATTTATTAATGTTTGTAAAATCATGAAGCGCCTTGATGTCATTCTTTACGGGAGTAGAAATGTTCCCGCTTTTATCCTTGTACTCCACGCCTTCATATTTCTCAAGCTGGGCCAGGAATATCTCGTAGGTTGCTTCCGTATCGGCCTGTGCACTGTGTGAGTTGGAATGTATCTTACCGCAATAAAACTTATATGCTGCATCCAGCGTACGCTGCTCCATCAGGTGAAAAATATTCTGTACATCCACAAAGCGCCTGTTCCTGATATCAAAATCGACGCCTGCCCTTAAAAACTCATCCACCAGCATGGGAATATCAAAGCGGTTTGAATTGTACCCGGCCAGGTCGGCATTTTCAAGAAAGTTATTGATGTCATGCGCTACCATTTTAAAAGTAGGTTCATCTTTAACCATCTCATCGGTGATGTGGTGGATATCGGTAGAGACTTTTGAAATGGGCATCTCCGGGTTGAGCCTTTGTAAGGGTCTGGATACCTGCGTGCCGTCAGGCATAATCTTCAATATAAATATTTCAACAATCCGGTCTACCCCGATATTCAAACCGGTGGTTTCAAGATCAAAAAAGGCAAGTGGGCGTGTTAATTTGAGGTTCATACAATTGATCAGTTAATGGAGCTGTTTTTTTGTTATTAGATATTTGATTTACTGGCACTTGAAAGTGATTTCCAGCAGCTGACTCCCGTCTGCAGGAATGGTAAAATCCTCATCAACTTTGCCCTGCTTATCAGTAATGATTTTGATATGATAATCACCGGGCAGCAATGTTGCCAGAAACTTACCGGTTGACCCGTTGGTGATTACCTCACCCACATCGGTTCCTGTTGATTTTTTTGTGATCACGACATCCTGATTTTTAGCCGGTGCGCCTGAAAGCATCAGCACAACTCCTTTTACTACAACCAGCTTGCTTTCAATAATTGGGGTTTTAAAGGTAACTTTATAAATGTCCATGTCACCGAACCCTCCTTCCCTAACGGCGCTCATATATGCAGTTTTGGCATCAGGGGTGAGCGTGATCGTCATGTCGTCATAAACAGAGTTCAACGGGTATCCGATATTCTCAGGTTGTGACCAGCGTTCCCTGCCATCATAGCTGGTAGTTTTGAAAATGTCATACCCTCCCATCGACTTATGTCCGGTTGAAGTGAAGAAAAGTGTTTGACCATCCACAAACATGTAAGGATTATCCTCATCATACTTTGTATTGATCGGTTCACCAAGGTTTTCAGGTTTGCCCCAGGTACCGCCGGTAAATTCGCAGCGGTAAATATCCTTTCCGCCCAGCCCTCCTTTTTTATCGCTTGAAAAGTAAAGTGTTTTCCCGTCGGGCGACAGGCAGGCCCCTGTTTCTCTTTCACCTGTCTTGAATGCCTGGCCCACGAGCACAGCCTTTTGAAAGCTCTTGCCTTTTTGAACAGCCAGGAAAATATCACCTTCATTTTCGGGAGTTTCTTTATAAACCAGCAGTTTGTCGCCGGCAGGGTTGAGAAATAATGATTCTTCAAAATTCTCGGAGTTCACTGCAATGCCGATATTTTTTGCTTTCTGCCAGGAAGAGTCAAAGGTGGTGTAGTAAATATCGGTAGGAATCTCACCCATGCCTTCCATCATGCCACCCGTGTTGCCTTTGCGGTTAGAGCTGAAAACAAGAACGGAATCATCGGCCGTAACCATGGCCCTGAATTCGGCATAATTTGTATTGATTCCTTTACCGAGGTTTTCAAATGATGCTTCAACCGGTTTCTTTTCCAGGGCAATGGCAGTGGAACACCATTCGACCCGCTGTTCGAGCTCATATTTTGGATTGACTTTGCCATTGTTTGCTTCCCTGAACTTTTCAAAAGTCTCTATCGCTTTTTCATGTTCTCCGTTATAATGGTATGCCAGGGCCAGGTCGTATAAAATATCTTTCGGTGCATCTTTCTGTGTTGAAACAAACTCCAGATAATCGGCCGCTTTGGCTTTATCCACGTTGGTGCGCAGGTAACAGATTCCGGTTTTGTAATTGTAGTCGGTGCTGTTGGTGTTGGTTTCAAACAAGCGCAGGTACTTTGGCAGCGCACCTTTGTAGTTCTCCATTTTAAACAGGTCGTTGGCCTCTCCTTTAACCGTTCCTTCTTCTTCCTTGGTAAGCGGTTTCGGCTTGGATGGCTTTCGCTGAGCCTGGACCTCACCGGAAAATCCAATGATCACTGAAAAGGATAATAATGCCAGGGAAATTTTGAAAATTTTATTTTTCATGGTAAGATTGAGAATTTGAAAGGAGATGAAACCAGGATCAATTGATTTGAGATTCCGAAGGTATAATAAATTGAATTCAGATTTTTCTGTCGGCATCAAACTGTTCCAGATAATCGGCAACGCGTCTTACAAAGCTGCCACCCAGTGATCCGTCTACAACCCGGTGATCGTATGAAAGCGAGAGGAACATCATGTGCCTGATCGCTATGGCATCACCCTGTGGTGTTTCAATAACGGCTGGTTTTTTACGGATGGCGCCTACGGCAAGGATGGCAACCTGGGGTTGATTGATAATTGGAGTTCCCATTACATTTCCAAATGAACCGACATTGGTGATGGTGAAGGTACCGCCCTGAATTTCATCCGGTACAAGCTTATTGGCGCGGGCCCTTGCAGCAAGGTCGTTCACTGTCCTGGTAAGACCGATGATATTCATCCGGTCGGCATTTTTTATTACCGGAACAATCAGGTTACCGGAGGGCAGCGCTGTGGCCATCCCGATATTGATATTTTTCTTCACCAGGATCCTGGTTCCTTCCACCGAAACATTGATCATGGGGAAATCTTTTATGGCCCTTGCAAGCGCTTCAATAAAAACAGGAGTGAAAGTAATTTTTTCCTTTTCTCTTTTTTCAAATTCTGATTTGATCTTATTCCTCCAGATGACCAGGTTGGTTACATCTGCTTCAACGTAAGAGGTAACATGCGGAGATGTGTGTTTGCTCATCACCATGTGCTCGGCAATCAGCTTGCGCATGCGGTCCATTTCAATGATCTCCACATCACCGTTCATGGAAACAGCAGGTGAAGCTGCAGGCGTGTATGAAGCAGGGGCGCTTTCCCTGGAAGGCGCAGCAGTTGTCCTGGCAGCAGCAGGAGCCGCATGCCGTTGCTGAATATAAGCAAGAATGTCTTTCTTGGTTACGCGGCCTTCAGCGCCGGTGCCTGAAATGCTTTCAAGCTCGGCGGTGCTTACTTTTTCCTGTTCGGCAATATTCCTTACCAGGGGTGAATAGAACCTGGCAGCAGCGCCGTTTTGAGCAACCGGGGCTGCGGCAGGCGCCGGCTTTGGGACATATGGTACCGGTTCACTTTTTACAGCAGCAGGTGCTGCAATTGAAGTTTTAACAGTAGGTTCGGCAACTGCTTCGCCGGCTGAACCGATCATGGCTATCAAAGCGCCTACCTGAACCACATCACCCTCATTAAAAAATCTTTTCAGCAACGTGCCTGCAGCAGGTGATGGAACTTCAGAATCAACTTTATCAGTGGCAATCTCCAATACGGGCTCATCGGCATCCACTGCATCTCCTTCATTCTTTAACCATTTAATGATGGTGGCTTCAGCAACGCTTTCCCCCATCTTGGGCATTTTCAATTCAACCTGCGACATGATCTTTCAGTTAATAAATTATAAGCGGTAAGTGCGCTCAAAATTATAAAAATAATCTGAAATCAGATGGTTGTTGAATTTCATCATTTCCTATGCAACCTGTTCGCACTGAATAAAAAAGAATCCATTGAAAATGCCGGCAGCTGTCAGCACCAGGTAATATACATCAGAAAGACCAGTTGAAAATGCTTCAAAGATCCCAGACGCTTCCTCTTTTCTGTTTCATCAGCTTCTTCAGGTCCCTTACAAAGGCCATGATCAGGTAAATGATGATGGGGGAACCGATGGTAAGAAAGGAAGCATAAATAAAAAACAGACGGATGTTGGCTGATTTGATCAGCATCCATTCGCCCATCCATTCACAGACACCGAAAGCACGTCTTTCGAAAAATGTTTTGATCAGGTCAATAGGATTGTTCATTGGGAGCACTTTTAACGGATCAAAGATATAAAATTAACAGCCCCGGGTCAAGGGGATTTCAGGAGAGTCTGAAATTTTCCTTATGTTTCGAAAAAATTAATTCCGGCTTCTTATGAAAGTGCCCAAGCCTACCCGGTCCGCTGCCAGACCTGCTGGTCCTGAACGTAATTTAAGTTCTGGCGCAGCTCCTGTATCTAAAAACCGGTTTGTTTACCTGCTTGTTCTTTTCTGCTATTCATTTATCATATACGGTCAATCGTTACGTTTCGATTTTGCAATGGACGACAACATCATGATCAGGCTGAATAAGTCCGTGCAAAAAGGGACGGCAGGATTTAACGAGCTGTTTACCAAAAGCATGGTCTTTGGCTCCAATGGAAAAAATGACGGCGCATACCGTCCCCTTACCATGATGTCATTTGCACTTGATAAATCATTGTTCGGAAACAACCCGTCGGCATTTCATTTTATCAATGTGCTGCTGTACGGGCTTACAGGAATTTCGCTGTTTATTTTATTGCTTTATTTATTTCCGGGATGGCATCCGCTTTATCCGTTCCTGATGGCGCTGCTGTTTCTGGCGCACCCGGTTCATACGGAAGTGGTTGCCAATATTAAAAGCCGTGATGAGCTACTGAGCTTCCTGTTTTCATTCCTGGCACTGCAAATCATAATCAAACCGCAAAAAACTCCGGCTGTAGGTATCAGCAGACTTATCATTGCATTCGTTCTTTTTCTGCTGGCCTGCCTTTCAAAAGAAACGGCTCTTACCTTTGTATTGATTGCACCACTTACCATGCTGGTTTTTTCGAAACGTACACCAAAGGAAATCTTCCTGTACAGCCTGCCTTTTGCCAGCGGAGCTGTGTTGTACCTGGCCATGCGCCTATCATTCCTCGACAGCATCGGCAGCGGTTCTGCCATCAGCATTCTTGACAATACGCTTATGGCAGCCTCTGGCTGGCAGGAAAAATACGCCACCATTATTTTTATCACCTGGAAATATCTTGCCCTGCTGTTTTTTCCTCATCCGCTTTCCTGGGATTATTCCATCAGGCAGATACCGATCAGTCATTTTTCAGAACTCAGAACCATCCTCCCGCTGATGATATTTACCCTGCTTGCTGCTTATGCTTTCCTGAAGATTTTCGCAAGAGACCTATTTGCCTGGTGCATCCTGTTCTTTTTTATCACCCTGTCGCTGGTTTCAAATATTTTTATCCCCATTGCAGCCACCATGGCTGAGCGTTTCCTGTATTTTCCGTCAGTGGCATTTTGCATTGCGCTGGTAGTCGCAGCCGTGCGTCTGCTTAAAATAAATACCACCATGTTTCCGGCCCGGAAAGGGAAGGCGGCCCTGACAGTCCTGCTGATAATATTTCTTGCATGGTCAGTTAAATCATATACCCGTGCCGGTGAATGGAAAAACAACCTGGTCCTTTTTGAATCGGGTGTGCTGGCAGCACCCAACAGCAGCCGCACGCACAGCGCCCTTGCCTACGAATATGCCGTACAGGCTGAAAAGGCAAAAGATCCGGTCACACAACGGGATTTTTATTCCAGGTCCATTGATGAATTTAAAAAATCGCTGGCCATTTATGAAGACAATAAGGACAGCTGGTACAACATTGCCCATACGTACGACATCATGGGATCATACGAAGAGGCTGAAAAATATTACAGGATTACCATTGAAAAAAATCCCAAAGGCGCCAATGCCTTTAACAACCTGGGCGCCATCCTGCTCAGGAAAAGAAAATTTGATGAAGCCATACCACTTTTTAATAAAGCCATTGCGCTTAACCCCAGGTATGCCGATCCTTATGGAAACCTGGGAGCCGCTTATCATTTCCAGGACAAATATGCTGAAGCCATCGGCTATTACGAAAAAGCCCTGGCTATCAATCCAACACTTCAAACCGTGATCAATAATATTTCAAAAGCAAAACAAAGCCTGCAGCAAAAATAGGTCAGGCATATTTTTTTCTTTGAAACGGAATTCATTGCAATCGGCAGAATTCAGTAGTTTTGTATAACCTCTTGTCTAAACTCTTAAAATAAACATCATGCGTCAATTCTTTAAGTTCATGCTTGCATCCATGGTTGGCATGCTGCTTACCATGTTCATCCTGTTCTTTATAGTCGGGGGTATTATTGCTGCAATGGTTTCATCAGCCACTTCCGAGAAAGAAACAAAGCTGGAAACAAATTCCGTACTGGAGATCACCCTTAACCACCCCATCCTGGAGCGCGGAAGCAAAAACCCGTTTGCGAACTTTGATCCAGGCACCATGAAAAGCCGTAACCCGCTGGGGCTGGAGGAAATTCTGATAAATATCAAAAAGGCCTCGACAGATGATAAGATCAAAGGCATCTACCTGCATGTATCAGCCGTAAGAACAGGCTTTGCGACCCTGGAAGAGATCAGGAATGCACTGATCGATTTTAAGAAATCAGGAAAATTCCTGATCGCATATGCTGAAAGCTATTCGCAGGGAGCCTATTACCTGGCAAGCGTTGCAGATAAAATATACCTCAACCCGGAGGGGGAAGTTGATTTCAAAGGCTTGAGAGCCGAGCTGACTTTTTTTAAAGGGGCGCTTGAAAAGCTTGAAATAGAGCCGGAGGTGATCAGGCACGGGAAATTCAAAAGCGCCATTGAACCTTATATTAACGATAAGATGAGCGATGAAAACCGGCAACAGCTTGCTGCGCTGCTCGACGATCTCTGGGGGCATTTGCTTGAGAACATCTCGGCAGCAAGAAAAATCAGCATGCCTGAATTAAAGCAGCTGGCCGACTCCTATGGTGCGCACGAAGCAGAGGAAGCTTTGAAAAGCAAGCTCATCGACGGACTTGAATATGAGGACCAGGTGATCTCGTCGATGAAATCAAAAACAGGCGTGGCAGATAAAGAAGAGCTTCATACCATTACCCTATCAGGATATAAGAACGTACCTGAAAGTGTAAGGAAACCGTTCGTCAAGGAAAAGATTGCAGTGATCTATGCGCAGGGAATTATTGAAAGCGGCTCAGGTGAAGAAACTTCCATTGGTTCCGAAACTTTTGCAAGGGCGATCCATAAAGCTGCCATGAATGAGAACATCAAAGCCATTGTGCTTCGTGTAAATTCTCCGGGCGGAAGTGCCATGGCTTCAGAAGTGATCTGGAGGGAGCTGACGCTTGCAAAAAAATCAAAACCGGTTGTAGTTTCCATGGGTGACCTGGCAGCGTCAGGCGGTTATTACATCAGCTGTGGCGCCGATTCCATTTTTGCAGAGGCAAATACCATTACCGGCTCCATCGGTGTATTCGGACTTCTTTTCAATGCAAAGAAGCTGCTTAACAATAAGCTTGGAATTACAACCGACACTTATAAAACCGCTCCCTTTGCCGATATCGGAACATTTACAAGGCCGCTTTCCGACGAAGAAAGAAATATCCTTCAGCAAAGTGTGGATAAAATTTACAGCACATTCACAGCCCGCGTAGCGGATGGAAGAAAAATGTCAAGAGCAGATGTGGACAGCATCGGGCAGGGACGCGTCTGGAGCGGCACCGATGCATTGGAGCTTGGCCTGGTTGACCGGATCGGCGGACTCGATGAGGCTATACTCACCGCAGCCCGAATGGCTAAGATTGACAAATACCGGATTGTTTCTCTTCCCCAGCAAAAGGAACCTCTTGAAGAATTTCTGAAAGCCCTGAAAGATGACACGGAAGCTTCCATTGTAAAAAGGGAATTGGGCGATGCATATGCTTATTACGAAAGCATGCAGGCAATGCTTCATTTAAAAGGCGTGCAGGCTCTGATCCCCTTCCGGATTAATGCCGAATAACCGATTGAAAACTGATGATGAAGGAAGAACCAAAAGATTCCGACAGGCTGTTTATGCGCGCTGCGCTGGACATGGCTGTCAGTGGCATGGAAAAAAATGAGGGAGGACCTTTTGGTGCCGTCATTGTAAAAGATAGTGTAATTATCGGCAGGGGAAACAACAGGGTGATCCTGACCAACGACCCAACAGCGCATGCTGAAATTGTTGCCATCAAGGACGCCTGCAGCAACCTCCATAATTTTCAGCTCGACGGATGCACCATCTATACCACCTGTGAACCATGCCCCATGTGTCTTGGCGCCATTTATTGGGCAAGGATCGACAAAATGTTTTATGCCTGCACCAAAAAAGATGCTGCAGCCATCGGCTTTGATGATGCTTTTATTTATGAGGAGTTTCCATTGCCGCTGGATGAAAGAAAAATCAGGGGTATCTGTCTTGACAGGGAAGCGGGGCTAAATGCTTTTAAAATCTGGACTGAAAAAAATGACAAGACGCTGTACTGACCACCACGCTATACGATCTTTACTGATTTTACAACATGCTCACCAAATTCTTTGTTGAGCAACTGCATGATCTTATCGCTTGAATAATGCAATTCCTCACGCAAAGGTGCTGATGTGATCCTCAGCGTGAGCGTACCATCTTTCAGACCGATTGCATGCGTACGGTTCGCAACGGCCTTTCCCATCAGTGCTTCCCATGCAATCCGCAGCCTCACCTCATCCAGCCTTCCTTTCAGCTTCTGGTTTTCTAAAATTTCGCCGATCACATCCTTAATGGACTGTTCGTTTGATTTACGCATCGGGTGAGGTGAATATGGAGTTTTGGTGCAGCGGGTGCGAAGATAGGCAATCAGAAGTATGCTTCCTCGAGAATGTTACCATCTTCAAGCAGGAACTTTTTAACAGGCATGTTGATCCGGTTAAAAATCTCCGCAACCCGTTCCGGATGAGTATCGGTGATGAACAGCTGTCCGAAACGCTCTTCTGCAACCAGTTCCATCAGCCTGGCCACACGGTTCTCATCGAGCTTGTCAAAAATATCATCCAGCATAAGGATGGGTTTGGTATTTTTCACCGACCGCATGATTTCATACTGCGCAAGCTTGAGGGCTACAACAAAAGTTTTCTGCTGCCCCTGCGAAGCAAATTTTTTGGCATGCATACCATTGATGTCAAACAACAGGTCGTCCTTATGCGTGCCCGAAGTGGTATACTGAACCGCAGCATCGCGGCTGAAGCTGCTTTTAAGAATGTCACTGTATTTTTTTCCTGTCAGATCAGATTCATAAACCATGGAAATCTTTTCCTTCTGACCACTTAATCTTTTGTAAATGTTTTCAAGAACCGGAGTGAAACGGACACAAAAAGCTTTTCGTTTTTCATGGATTCTTTCTCCCAACGGAGCCAGCTGGTCATCCCAGACTTCAAGCGACAGGTGATCCGTAATCCGCTGCATGGCCATTTGCTTGAGCAAAGCATTTCGCTGTGCCAGGATTTTATTGTACTGAATAAGTTCCCGGAGATATTCCTTATCCGTTTGTGATATGATGCTGTCAATAAACTTCCTTCGCTCTTCACTTCCTCCTGCTATGATCTCCTGGTCGACAGGCGCTATCATTACTACAGGTAACAGGCCGATATGCTCACTTAACCTTTCATATTCCTTCTGATTCCTCTTAAATATTTTTTTCTGATTCAGACGGAAACCGCAGAAAATGGATTCTTCCATTCCATCAATCAGAAAATCACCCTGGATGACGAACATTTGCTCACTCCGCTTGATGTGCTGACTGTCGGATGCATTGAAATAGCTCTTGCACAAGGCCAGGTAATGAATGGCATCAAGAATATTTGTCTTGCCTGAACCATTATTGCCTGCCAGGCAATTGACTGATTCAGAAAAATCAAGTGACAATGCTGAGTAATTCTTAAAATTAAGGAGGCTGAGTTTCTGCAGTATCATGGGGGGAACAAAAATACGAAAATCAGTGGTAAGAACACTCATACTGAAAATCATAGTCCACAGCCTGTTGCTGTTTTCCTTATTCACTGCGTTTGCGAACGATGCTGTAAATAAAATAATGCTCCGTGCTTACAATGCCCTTCGTAAAATGCCTGACCGGGTAAAGCGTCATTTCATCATCTTCATAACTGTAAGGATGCTTTGCCGACTGAAAATGAAGCGCATGATTGGTTACAAGCGTTATCCTATCATAATCCGGCAACATATTAGTTTTCAGGGCATCTATTAGCTGCTTCTCATCATACTGAAACGGCCGGACATCCCAGGGTGAGAATGAACAATAGCGTGCCGCTTCCGGCGAGTATAGTTTTTTATCAAGATATCCTGCCATGGCTGAAATGCAAGCCACATTACTGACTGACAGGCTGCTGCCGGCCATTTCATTGCTGACGATAAAAGTTGCAGCTTCCTTTACGTCTGAAAAAGGCCTTGTGTAATCTTTAACAAACATAATACATGATGAAATAAGCTGGCTGCCAAACAACAAAATCATAAAAGGGGTGGTCACCAGCCTTTGTAAGCTGTTCAGTGTATTCTTTATTTTATCAGGATAAATAAAAATTATTCCGTACCGTGATGATTTTTGAATCCAGAGGGAAACAATAAAGGTGACGTAGATGACTCCAAAATACCGGACACCGGCAACCAATGGAAAGCAATATAAAAATCCGGATATGGCCAGCGATGTAAAATAAAAAACAAAGAGTGCAACAATATTTTTATGTAAAATCAAAAAAGGAATTACCAGGTAGAGCAAAGCAGGAATCAAAAAGAAATTACGGTATTCCCGCAGCAGGAAATTGCTGTTCCAGCAGTTGCTGATCCTGAAATCGGGTATATGCAGGAAAGCTTTGATAAATGAGGAGCATGCTTTCTCAATCCTGGTGGAAGCAAAAAACGGCTCCTGAACGGTCTGCATCAAAAAATGGTTCTCTGGCGGAATAATCATGTAAATGGAACCTGACAGCAAAGTAAGATATACTGCTGCGGCAGGCCAGCCGTTTTTTTTCTCATCATGTTTCACAGCATCATACTTCATGATAAGAAATAAAGCAAACGACAAAAACAGGAAAAAAAGATGCACCATTGCAAGCAAACCCAAAAGCAGCGCCAGCAGCAAATTATTCCGCTCCTTCTTTGTTAACAGGATGCAGATGAGCCAGGTCAGCAGCAATCCGGTTACATAGCTGCGGCTGATGATGTGATATTCATAAAAAATAAAATAACTGAACATCACTCCTGCTTTAAACAGGAAGGAAAAAGGGGCCCTGAGTAAAAACAGGGACATCGCTGCACATGCCAGGAGGATGTGCAACAGTTGCATGCTGAACGGATCCCGGGTAAAACGTGACAAACAAAAAAGCAGCAGGTTCCAAAGCGGAGGATGCCCTTCCAGTTTCATGCTCACCAGTAAATCAAAAGGTGAACTGCTCACTCTTGCCAGCATCCAGTGATGAAGCTCATCAAGCCACATTTCATGATGCAGGATGCCGATTAGACCGGCGAGAAAAAAAATCAACAGGCAGCCTGCAGCTGCAATAACCGAAGGCTTTTTTTCCTGATCGTTTTTCACTTGTGGTAAGTGTTAGCTTAATCGGTCAGTGAGACAGGTTGAAAAAATCAGGTTCGTAGTCAGATTTTTCCCTTACTGATGAGGGAACCGGTAATGGCTGATAAAAAGCAAACGGGTCCACGGCGCGCCTGTCATATAAATCTCCAAGCATGCTGAACTCGCTGTTGGTATGTGATGGCAAAGCCTGCAGCAGCTGCTTTACCGCCTGCTCGCTCATTTTCCATTCCGACGACAGCCTCATGGCCGCCGGTTCCATGAATGTGATATAAAGCAATTCACTTAATTCATGCTCTGCGGGATGGTTATATATGTTTCCTGCATGCAACTGCAGGCGGTACTGATCGAGGTAAAAATTGGCTGAATCTACAAGCGACATAAATTCCTGCTGGGTCAGATACCCGGGAACATCATTGTTCAATGCAAACAGCGGCTGGATCTTTGACTCATGGCACCACATGCATTTACCCGGTTTTCCCGAAACAGAAAGTGCTGTATCCGCTTCACTTTTCAACCGGCCGTTTTCATCATACAAGGCAAAACGGGGCTGACCGTTGGGCATGATTACGATTGTTTCATATTCTTTCGGAACAAACGTTCCCAGTTCAACTGAACCCGTACCTTCTTCAGCGATAAAATACATTTTACTTATATCGTGACTGATATAAAATGAAATGATCCTGTCGTTTGCCGATACGGTTGAGTGGTCAGCAACGTATTTAACTTCCTGTCCTGAATGATATTTGCTTTTGAATTCGCCGAGCGTTGTTTCTGTATTTGTTATTGCAAAATAATTCCAGGGGCTGTAAATGCTCAGCACCAGGAATCTTCCAAGATCTACCGATCCTTTTTTTTTGTATTCATCGCTTTCTTTCAATATGCCGATCATTTCACGGACTGCGGAAAAAGCATGTTCATTAAATCCTGCCTTGCCGGGGTCAAAGTAGATAATTCCATCCTGCCCGATGGTAAAGGCCTTATCCACCGTTCCGTCAGCTGTTGAAGCGCCGATAAAAGATAAGGCCCAGGCCAGGCCCTTTTTTACTTTGGCCCAGTCTTCAGCTGCATAGGACCTGGACCATTGAAGCCTGATGGCTGGATCTTCTGCTGCCTTGTCATGAAGGCAGCTGCAGAAAAATAAAATCAGCAGGAAATAAATAACACTTCCGCCATATATTTTTCTGAAAAGCATCAGGTGAAAAGATCAATATGCAGGCGTAATGCCCATATTATAAAACATGAACGACCAGGTATCGGCCTGTTCTTCGATCAGCTTCGACACCGGTTTCCCTGCACCATGCCCGGCCTTTGTTTCAATTCGTATAAGCATGGGGTTAGTGCCTTTGTTTTTTTCCTGCAGCGTCGCCGCAAACTTAAATGAGTGGGCAGGAACAACCCTGTCATCATGGTCACCCGTTGTAATCATGGTAGCGGGGTATGACTGGCCATTAATATTGTGGAGCGGTGAATACTTATACAGGTAAGGAAAATATGCTGCACTATCGCTGGAACCATATTCCACGGCCCAACCCCAGCCAATGGTAAACTTGTGATACCTGAGCATATCCAGCACACCTACCTGTGGAAATGCCACTTTAAAAAGTTCAGGTCGTTGCGTTATGCAGGCCCCTACAAGCAGGCCGCCATTGGATCCGCCCTGAATGGCAAGCCTGGAGGAAGATGTATATTTCTCTCTGATCAGGTATTCGGCTGCAGCGATAAAGTCATCAAAAACATTTTGCTTCTTAAGCAGCTTTCCTGCTTCATGCCATTTTTCCCCATACTCCCCTCCTCCACGTAAATTTGCCATGGCAAACACACCACCATTTTCAAGCAGGTAGATACGGGAAATACTGAATGTCGGAGTGAGTGATACATTGAATCCGCCGTAGCCATAAAGCAGGGTTGGATTATTCCCGTCAAGCTTCAATCCTTTTTTATAAACCAGGAACATTGGAACCCGGGTACCGTCCTTCGATGGATAAAATACCTGCTTTGTTTCAAAATCTTCCGGGTTGAATTTTACTTCTGATTTATGGAACACTTCCGACTTCCCGGTTGCAATGTCATATTTATAAATGGAAGGCGGATAAGTAAATGAAGTGAAGTTGAAAAAGACGAATTTATCATCATAATTTCCCCAAAAATCTTTTGCTGTTCCAAGTGCAGGTAAGATGATTTCATGCGCTGCTTTGCCCTGATAATCGTACTGATACACCCTGGTGGTTGCATCCTTCAGGTAAGATGCGAATATTTTACCTCCCCCGGTTGAAGCAGCCTCCAGCAATTCCTTTTGTTCATGTACAATATCTTTCCAGTTTTTTTTATCAGGGTTCATCGGATCTATCAGTACGATGCGCTGGTTGGGTGCGCCTGCATCTGTCTGCATCAACAGCTTATCGCCGTCGTTATTGAGTATGATGGCATTGTCTTCAAAGCCTTTGAATAAAAGAGTAAAATCTTTTTGGCCATTATCCAGGTTCCTGCAATAGAGTTCGGTACCATCGGTTCCCTGAGCAACATAAATGATCAGGAATTTTTCATCCTCGGTAGTCTGTGCACCGAAATAAAGCAGGGGCGAATTTTTGTCTTCGTATATGAGCTGGTCTTTCTCCTGCGCATCTCCTAACCTGTGGTAATAAATTTTGTGATATTCATTCTTGGTTGAAAGCTCTTTTCCCGGTGCAGGCTTATCATAGCGGGAGTAATAGAAACCGTTATCCTTCCAGGCAGCACCGGATGACTTAACCCATTCAAGCTTGTCGGCAAGCTCTTGCTGTGTTGCAATTTCAATGACCCTGATCTCCTGCCAGTCGCTGCCTGAACGGTTCAGTGCGTAGGCCATGTATTTTTTATTTTTTGAAATGCCGATCGGTGTAATGGTAACAGTTCCGTCAGGCGACAGCTTGTTAGGATCTAAAAATACTTTGGGTTCACCGTTAATCCCTTTTTGAAAATAAATCACGCTTTGGTTCTGAAGTCCGTCATTTTTCTCAAAGAAATAATATTCACCTGCCCTGTATGGCGATGAATATTTCGGATAATTATAACTTTCCAGCAGCCGTTTTTTTATTTTTTCCCTGAAAGGAATTTTTTCCAGGTAACCAAATGTTACTTTATTCTGCTCCTCAACCCATGCTTTGGTATTAGCTGCAGTATCATATTCCAGCCACCGGTAAGGATCAGCTACCGTGGTACCAAAGTAAGTATCCGTCTGTTCAGTTTTAGCTGTTACAGGATAGGTTATTTTCATGGTTGAAGGGTCTGTGGCTGACTGGCCTGATGCTGCATAGGGAACATAAAAAAGTATGATGACAAAATAATTAACTGCTTTATTCATGATAACTAATTGTTAAATACATATTGAATGATGTTGGCACCCATCTTCAGTGCTTTACTCCTTGCTTCATCGGAATCATGATGTACGTCAGCATCCTCCCATCCGTCACCGATATCACTTTCGTAATTGTAAAAGCAAACCATCCTGCCCTGCCAGAAAAGTCCGAAACCCTGGGGTGGTTTTTCATTATGTTCGTGAATTTTGGGTAAGCCGTTCGGGAAATCATATTTTTGGTGATAGATCGGATGTGAAAATGGTATTTCCACAAGGTCCAGCTCGGGGAAAACCTTTTTTAGCTCAGGCCTTACAAAACGGTCCATGTCATAACTGTCGTTGATATTTAAAAATCCGCCTCCGATCAGGTAATTCCGCATGTTCTGCGCCTCCTGTGCATTAAAAACAAAACGGCCGTTGCCTGTCATATGAATCCATGGGAAATTAAATACATCAGGACTGCCCGGCTCCACCAGGCCCTCTTCCGGATTGATATTGGTACCCAGGTTCTGGTTGCAGAATTTAACAAGGTTGGGCAGCGCCGTAGGACTGACATACCAGTTTCCGCCTCCGCCGTATTTAAGCCGTGCTATTTTTACAGCGTAACCTGCAGGGGTAAACGAAGAGCAGGTGAGGATGATCCCTATGAATAAAGCTGTTTTTCTTACCATATCGCCAGCGCTTGCTGAATTAACAGTTAATTTAAGTGAAGGCGTGAAATTAATCAGAATTCCGGTAAGGTGTATTTCCGGCCTGAAATTTTTAACTGATGAAAGGCCTGCGGCCTTCAGGAAGTGCGGGTCAGCAGGAAATCCCTGAAATCCTCATACCGGTTGCTTAAAGGGATTGCATATCCTGCCCTGTTTTTTAAAGCAGCCAGTGCGGGAGGCAGTACAACAGGACTGCCGGTGATCTCTTCCATTACATCAGCAAACTTTGCCGGATGAGCTGTTTCAAGGAATATTCCGTTAACGGGCCTGTTCACCTGAACGTATTTTTCCAAAGCAGTGTATCCGACGGCCCCGTGCGGATCAAGCAGGTAACCGCTGCTTTTACGGATCTGTTCAATGGTCTGTCTTGTTGCTTCATCGCTCACTCGCTCGCCGCTGATCAGATTACGCATTTTATCAATGTCGTCACCGAATATTTCAAGCAACCTGTAAAAATTACTCGGGTCACCCACATCCATGGCATTGGAAAGGGTATGCTCGGATTTACGTGGAATATATTTTCCTGTTTGGAGGTATGACGGAACCGTGTCGTTTACATTGGTTGCTGCAATAAAATGTGAAACAGGCAATCCCATGCGCCAGGCAAAAAGGCCTGCTGTCAGGTTTCCGAAGTTACCGCTGGGAACACAAAATACTACGGGTAAACCATTTCCAGCTAAACGGGTAGCCGCATAAATGTAATAAAAGCTCTGAGGAATCAGCCGTGCAATATTGATTGAATTGGCTGAGGAAAGGTTATATCTGCCTGTAAGCGCCGGGTCGGTAAATGCTTCCTTTACCAGCCGCTGGCAGTCGTCAAAGGTTCCTTCCACTTTAATTGCTGTGATATTTTCACCCGGTGTAATGAGCTGCTTTTCCTGCAGACCGCTCACTTTTCCCGACGGATAGAGAATGATCACTTCAATGCCTTCCTTTTTGTGGAATCCGTTTGCCACTGCTCCTCCGGTGTCACCGGATGTAGCCACGAGGATGGTGAGCCGCTTGTTTTCATGCTTCATAAAAGCAGCCATCAGGCCTGCCATGAACCGCGCCCCCACATCTTTAAATGCCAGCGTAGGCCCGTGAAACAGCTCCAATGCGTATATACTGTCCGTTATATTAACCAGCGGAAAATCAAAGTTCATGGATTCATCGACGATCTTCCAAAGGGTATTTCGGTCCATCGAATCAGTCAGGAGGGTTTCTGCAGTATGCATGGCCACCTCACTGAATGACATGGAAGGAGCCTCTTTCAGGAATGAATTAGAAAAAGACGGGAAATACTCCGGCATAAAAAGCCCTTTATCATCAGGCAGACCTTTAAGCACAGCGTCCCTTAATGAAAAGAACTTATTTTTATTTTTTGTCGAATAGAATCGCACTGCCTGATTTTTTTCAGCCGGTAATTTTTACACCGTGTCTGTTGATACGTGAAAGGAACAGGTCACAACCCGTTCCCATTTTTTCATAAATTTTCTTCATGGCCCTTCCTGTTTTTTCCGCACCTGATTTCGACGTGCACAAAGCATATACCGAAGGCCCCGATCCTGAAATGCTGCAGGCAATGGCACCAAGCTCAAGCGCCTTTTCCTTGACCTGTTTAAATCCCGGGATCAGTGCTGCACGGTATGGTTCGGCAAGGAAATCCACTGATGAACGGCCAAGCAGCGGTATGTCTTTCCGGTACAGGGCGGCAATAAAGGCCGCAGTATGTCCTGTTTGTGCTACCACTGTTTCAAGCGGAACAGATTTTCTGACTGCCTTCCTGGAGGCCCGTGTCATGACCTCCACATGCGGATGCACGACCACTACGTATAGGGAAGCCGGTACAGGCAGGGGAATAATTTCCAGCGGGTTCAGGCTTCTGATCAGTGTAATGCCGCCCAGCATGGAGGGTGCGGCGTTATCGGCAT
>JADMIO011418050.1_pt1 | contig 17829 bp, 8 predicted proteins | sample 8958161 | NCBI WGS metagenome assembly JADMIO01 (sample SAMN16585339, study PRJNA669376) | soil metagenome | isolation source: Crop rotation soil | place: USA: Cullars Rotation, Alabama | collected 2011
TCCTCTTTCCTTCATAATATTTCTTTAAAGGTTCCAGTTCATGCCATTTCAATGAATCTAATATATATTCTTCCCATTGTTTTGCTGAAAATGTAATGTATGCCGTTATCATTATAGCGCCGGATTGTCTTTGAAGATCGGTTTGCAACGAATCAGCAGTTTGACATTTCGCAGTGTCGACTAAAAAACAATTCATCAGAAATGCGAAACAAGCATTCTTAATAAAATTATTTTTTGTAAAAATTTCTTTTATTGAAAGCCAACAAGGAGGCATTGGGATCAGCTGTTTATATATATACAAGATATATCCGGATTATTAAATATTTCGTTAATTCAGCCACATGAAGGGGAATAGTTGGGGCAGGTTGGGAATAATATATACCATGGCTTTTTTTAATTATATATAACTCCTGTATTGCGCTTATCTATTGTAGTTATTTTATGATTTTTCATCTACATAAGCATCCGGTCGGCATGGCTTTTGAAAATGATAGGATATAATATTTGATAACCTAAATTTTTATACCATGAGCAACATTATGTATGTATTCGCAACAATTTTTTTGATAGCATGGGCAGTTGGATTCTTTGCATTTAATATAGGAAGCAGTATTCATTTGGTGTTGGTATTTGCATTGATACTTTTCTTATTGAGAATTGTTGAAGGAAAACGTTCTATAGAATAAGGTTGACCCATGCTACAATAGAATTATTTAATCTTTATAAATAAAAATGAGCGCTTTTTTAAGCGCTCATTTTTATTATGGTCAAATATATTTTTCAATTCCTGTCGCCATATCAATATCTTTTTGTGTAACACCTCCTGAGTCATGTGTACTCAGGCGTATATGTACCTTATTATACACACCCGACCAATCTGCGTGATGATCCATTTTTTCTGATAACATGGCAATCCTTGTTAAAAAGGCAAAAGCCTGGTTGAAGTCTTTGAATGTAAAATCCTTTTCAATTCCTTCGTTCATGAACTTCCAGCCACTAAGGCTTTGAAGTTTAGCATTTATTTCTTCTATGCTGAGTTTGATAGCTTTCATGATCTTAGAGTTTTGAGTTCACAATGATTTTCATTTGTGATACAAATATGGGAAAGTTTCAACGGGCATCAATTTTTAATTTAGAGGCCAGTAAGACTTTCGTATATTTAAATACCAACACTACACTCACCATCAATCATTATACCATGAACAGGAGAAATTTTTTAAGAAATGGTTCTGTTGCGAGCCTTGCAATAGCAACTGTCGGCGCTTCCTGTAAACAAACTTCTGAGAAAAAAGAAGAGAAACAAGAAAATGCATTTGCAGGAAACGGTACAAATGATTTTGTATTGAACGAAGCAACCATCGATATGCTGCAGCAGAAAATGAAAACCGGTGAGTACACATCACGTTCCATCACAGAGATGTACTTAAAACGAATTGCTGATATCGATAAAGCTGGCCCCAAATTAAATTCGGTGATCGAATTAAATCCTGATGCGCTTGCCATTGCAGATAGCATGGATAAGGAACGTAAGGCAGGAAGGGTTCGTAGTGCAATGCATGGCATACCGGTTTTGATAAAAGACAATATCAATACAGGTGATAAGATGATGACCACAGCAGGCGCATTGGCCCTGGTTGGTAATATTGTTTCAAAAGACGCATTTATTATTCAGCAATTAAGAGCAGCTGGTGCTGTATTGCTTGGTAAAACCAATTTGAGTGAATGGGCAAACTTCAGGTCAACAAGATCAACAAGTGGATGGAGCAGCAGGGGTGGACAAACAAAAAGCCCAACAATTCTCGAACGCAATCCATCGGGATCAAGCTCGGGATCGGGTAGTGCCGTGTCTGCTAATCTTTGTGCTGTTGGGATCGGTACAGAAACAGACGGCTCGATCATTTCACCTGCATCTGTAAATGGAATTGTTGGCATAAAACCTACAGTTGGTTTATTAAGCCGCAGTGGTATCATTCCTATTTCAAAAACACAGGACACTGCGGGGCCTATGGCAAGAACGGTTAAGGATGCAGCTATTCTTTTAGGAGCACTTACAGGAATTGATATGGATGATCCGATTACAACCGAGAGCAAAGACAGGTCACAAAAAGATTATACACAATTGCTGGATGCGAATGCATTGAAAGGAAAAAGGATCGGTATCGATAGATCCTTTTTAAAAGGCAATGAGGCTGTTGTTGCATTATACAATGCAGCCATTGAAGTTTTAAGAAAACAAGGTTCAATAGTTATAGAAGTTGAATTAATAAAAGCTATCAGCGAGATCGGGGCTGCAGAACTTACTGTATTGAAGTATGAATTTAAAGATGGTGTGAACAAATACCTGGCTTCATCTAATGCAAAAGTAAAAACGCTTGCAGATGTAATTGCATTCAACAAACAAAATGAAACGAAGGCAATGCCGTATTTTAAACAGGAGATACTGGAAAGCTGCGAAGAGAAGGCAGGCCTCGATAATAAAGAATATACAGATGCATTACAAAAAACACTTAGCTCACGCAAAACGATTGATGATCTGATAAAACAAAATGCACTTGATGCGATCTGTGGTGTAACAAGTGGGCCCGGTTGGTGTATCGATCTTGTTAATGGTGATTATGATACCGGTTTTTCTTTTTCTACACCTGCAGCTGTATCAGGTTATCCTCATATCACAGTGCCAATGGGGGATGTGCATGAACTGCCGATCGGATTTTCATTTATGTCGGGAGCGTATAAGGAAGCAGAGATAATCGGAATGGCGTATGCATTTGAGCAAGCAACGAAGAAGAGAAAAGCTCCAGGATTTTTAAGGGCCATGGTTTAATTCAGAATTCTGAGTTCTGAAGTGTTCGAAGATGAATAATTTTTCTTGATTAAAAAACTTGCGATCGGATTTATAAAAGTGCCACAATGTTTAAACTCCGATTCAGAATTCAGAATTCAGAACTCAGAATTCAGAATTCACCAAGCTGTTTTTTAATTTTAGCAGGTAGCTTATCCTTCACCAGTTCATAAGATTGTTTTAGATAATATTTCCATTCGCTCTTTTTCATTTTATTAATATCATCGATCCATACCCATTTATATTTTGCAACATAAGGAGCTGGTTTAAAACCATCGCGATTGCTCATCTCATCAAACTCCTCATCCTTAACTTTAAATGATGCACTTGTAGGAGACTCATCAAGGCCTGCTACACAAAACATTTTTCCGCCAATAGAAAAAACGAGATCATGTCCCCATTTAATATCTTCCGTTACTGATTTAAATGACTGACAGATTATTCGTATGTCTTCAATATTCATATAGTAATTGGTTTGAATGATAGATCCGTGTATCTATCATTCGCTTAAATAATACTTACAAGTTTGTGAAATTTCCTGATATATAAAAATAGCCCCGATACTGTATCGGGGCTATTAGATATGCATGAATTCTAAAATTTTACCAGTCGCAATACCTTTTTATTCTTTCCCTGTATGAATGTTGCGAAATAAATACCCGGCTTGTAAGCATCACCAATTACCATCGTCTGATTGGCCTGAATGTTTTGCTTACTTTCAATAGCCCTTCCGGTAGCATCCGTCACCTGCATACTCATTGTAGTATTACCGGCACTCTTTAACTGCAACGTAAAATGTTGATGACTTGGGTTTGGCATTACCGTTATTTCAAGTTCAGCATTTGTATTTAAAACAGGAGTTGCTGTTTTAGTTATAGCCGGAGGAATATCGGCTTCATTACTTCTGCCTGCAATACGACAGGATGATAGCACCCCTACTTTTAATTTTCTTTGACTAGCGCTGATGCCGCATGTATTTACGCCAACCACTTTAATAGAATCGGTTGACAGCGTAGCTCCTGCAAATTCAACAACAAGGCTTGTTGTTCCCTGCCCACTGATGATTACGCCGCTTGCAGGTACTGTCCATAATACGGATGTAGCATGCGAAGGTATATTGGCAATGGTATAAGTAATACGTCGTTGCGGGCAACCGGTTGGCGTGCCTGCAGTGATCGTACCTGGCGTTGAAGGAAGTGTGAAAGGAACTGATAAAGACCTTGCAGCGCTTGTATTGCAATTTGTATTTGCTTTCACCGTTATAGCCCCTCCTGCAAAACTACCACTATACGTTACAGCTATGGCGGTGTCATTTACACCAGCACCATTCGGATGTGTTGCAGATGCACCTGCAGGAATGGCCCAAGTATAAGATGTTGCATACAACACTTTTTTGATCGTGTAATTAACAGGGCCACCATTAATGAATGGACAAGCATCTGCAGGACCTGTGATCGAACCCGGAGTGCCGGCTGCTTTTCTTGAAAGACTGAGATACCTTACGCCGCCAGTGCCACAGAAGCTTGCTGCCTGCACCGAGATCGAACCCGAAACGAAACTGCTGTTAAAAATAACTGTGACGATCGTATCATTCATTCCTGTTCCAGCAGGATGAGATGAGATAGTTGCATTGGCAGGAGGCGTCCATATATAAGAAGAAGCACCTGTAACTTTATTGATCTTGTAAGTAACAGGTGAGCCGGAAGGGTTATCAGCTGATTGCATGTAAGGACAAGGATCTGTAAAACCTGTTATGCTTCCTGCTGTAGATGGATTTGCTTTGGCCAGCATAAATGTGCGTGGAGGGCCTATAGCACAATTCGATTCTCCCGACACAGTTATTTGTCCGCTATTAAAGTTGCTGTTAAAAGTTAGTTGCACAATTGTATCAGTTGGGCCGGGCGGGTTAACATGTGTAAGTGTTATACCAGGATTATTGTAGGTATTCCAGTGATAGTATTGTGAATAATTAACCTTGTTGATATAATAAGTAACAGGGCCGGCATTGATGTACGGACATGGATTTGCAGGTCCAAAAACTTTTACTGGAGTTGGTGGTGTTCCAGCAGCAACGTTCAAAGGATCTGTACTTGCCTGCACAACATTTGCAACACCGCAACCAGCAGGGCTTGTTAGTTTCACAGAGATCACATCGTTGTTGGTCAATGTTAAAGTGCTGTATACATTACTGGTACTAACAACTGTTGCATTTCTTTTCCATTCAAATGCTCCGCCATTTCCGGTAGTAACCCAGAAAGTAGCCCTTCTTCCATTGCAAAAACCTGCTACATGTGCATCTTCGGAAGTGATAGCATTACCTGCCATCTGTATTGTAAGGCTTGTGATCGGTTGTATAAGAGAAGTTTCATAAGCGCCAAGATCAACAGTACCGTTTTGAATTCTTGAACCTGCTTTCAGATCTTTTGATGTAACAGTGAATTCAGCGGCTCCTCCCGGGCCGGTAATGGCTCCATATTGATTTAATCCGGCGCCAATTGCAGGACCACATTGCGGAACAAGTCCATCATCTGTATCACCCAATATATTATCAGAGCCATCAGGATCGGAAGGATTAATGAAAAGCGGATCCAAATTATAAATATTGAAGAGGGTAGATGAAATGCCCTGTATAATACTATTAAATCCTAAAACACTTCCTTCTATCATGGACGAACCTGTATTCCCCCATATTATTGAATTATGGATCTGCATCTGGTAGAACATATTTTCTCCAAATACAATAGCGCCTGCTGAAGTATTACCATACATCGTACAGTTAACACAATAATCTATGTTATCACCGGTATAAATTGCGCCCCCGTTTACTGCTGCATTATTATTCAGGAACAGGCTATTCCAAATATACCCGGTTGTGGCAGTTAAGGCTAAGCCTCCTCCTTTCCCGGTAGAATTATTGTATGTGAAGATGCAATTGTTGATAGTAACATCATGATAATAGCCCAATATCCCTGCACCATTTCCGCTGATCTGTTGCATGCCGCCAACAGGATAATCAAAATAAGTAACAGGCATGCCTGTACTATTACCACCCGTGAAAGTAATACCATCAATGGTTACACCCGCCAGGAATGTACCTGCGATCGTTAATACATGGTAGGCATTTTCACTATTATTGGTAAAGCCCACATCATTTCCATTAAAATCTCCGGAGAAGATCGTTTTATTTATTCCATACTTACGCTGGCCAAGTGAAACTTCCGTACCACTAAAGCCTCCATATAATTTTATACCGTTCTTCAAAACAAAACTCCTGTGCCTTGGGTCGGTACTTGGTTGCATGGATGCATTGTAATAACCGACACTCGATGCAGGCTTATAAGTTCCTTTCAATACCCAAACCTCATCATTTGGAGAAGATGCATTTATCATCGCCTGTATATCGGAGCTTGCATTGGACCACGATGAGCCATCGCCAGAGCCGCTGGCGACTGGTTTTACATAACGTTTTGTTTGTGACAGAACTGAATTAGAAAAAATAAATGTGCAGCATAACACAAATAATAAGGAAAATTTTTTCATTGATTAAAGTTTATTGGTGTAGGATCAGAATTTAATTACAACTGGGAGTCTGTTAAGGTAAGATTTTTTTTTAAATCAGGAGCGTCCGTAACAAAAATTTCATAGTCGTTTCAACAATTCATTCGACAGATTCCTCAATACATAACAACATGGTTTATTTATAAGTATGCAACGCTTCACATTTGTGTGCTAAATAAATTCACATGAAACATTTGTACACAGCGATCATTATTCTTTTTTCACTGCAGGCCTCAGCTGCCCCACCCACAGTTCCTGCAAGTAGCCTCGGTTTTTTTGCCATCGATGGAGGTTTTTTTAATATTGGATGGACAGCAGGAAATGGCAGCAGACGGATTATTATCTGCAAGGCAGGGAGCCCGGTAACCTTCGTACCACAAAATGGGATCGATTATACAGAAAACACCGTTTTCGGAAGCGGGCAACAGGTTGCTCCCGGTGAATTTGTGGTGTATGATAATGCATTCACGAGTTTTTTTGTTACGAACCTTTCACCTGCAACACAATATTTTTTTGCTGTGTTTGAATACAATGGAACAGGAGCAACATCAGAATACTTGGTAAGTAATTTTTTAACAGGCAGTTCTTCTACTTCAGCAACACCAACAATACAATCAAGTGCAGCGAATTTTTTAACCGTTACTGCAAACTCGGTAACATTCAGCTGGACTAACGGTAACGGCCTACGACGTTTGATCATAATGCGTGAAGGTTCGGCAGTGAATGCAGACCCGGTGAATAGTCATCAATACGCAGTGAATGCTGTTTTTGGAAATGGTGAAAGTATTGGTACAGGAAATTTTACAGTCTATGCAAGTACAGGCAATAGTACTACTGTAAGTAATCTTCAACCCAATACAGAATACTTCTTTGCATTTTATGAATTTAATGGCAACGGGCAGCCACAATATAAAATGCCGGCTTATACTACAAGTGTTACAACACGCAGTATGCCTACCATTGCATCCTCAAATATCATTGTTACTAAAAGAGATGGAAAAGAACTTGGTTTAAGCTGGACCAATGGCAATGGTCAGCGAAGGATCATCATTGCTAAAAAATCCACCGCTGTTACCAGCCAGCCTGTTAATGGAATTGACTATACAGCAAACAGTGAATTTGGATCAGGGCAACAACTGGCCACCGGCGAGTTCATAGTTTACGATGATAACTTCAATGCAACTAATATCACCGGGCTTGATCCTGCAACAAACTATTTCTTTAAAATATTTGAATACGATGGCACAGGTAATCAAACGATCTATCTCACAACATCATTTGCATCTGCCAATGGAACTACAGCTGTCACACCAACCGTGCAGGCAACAAATATTTCTGCTACAGATATTACCGCCAACTCATTGAACCTGGTTTTAACAGCAGGTAACGGAAGAGCTCGTATGATCGTAGCCCGTAAAAACATAGCGGTAAATGTTACACCACAGGATTTTACTGCCTACACACATGACAGCGATTTTGGCAGTGGCCAGGATCTTGGTTCAGGAAATTTTGTTATAAGCAATACCACGGATGTTGTTGCAGGAGTTCATAGTCTCGAGCAAAATACAACCTATCATTTTGCTGTTTTTGAATTCAATGGATTTAACCAGCCATTGTATCTTTTACCTGGAGCAACATTTAATGCTACAACATTGGGAGCAGTACCGGTAGTATTGGTGAATTGGAACGCATCGATCATAAACGATAAAGTAAGATTGCAATGGAGTACAAGCCAGGAAATAAACAGCAGCCATTTTATTATTGAACGCAGCGCTGATGGTATTAATTTTTCGACTATCGCAAACATCCAGGCAATGGGGAATAGTAATGTTGAAACTGTTTATAGTAAAGATGACCAGCATCCACTACCAGGCAAATCATTTTACCGGTTAAAGATGGTTGATAAGGATGGGCTGACAACTTATTCTGAAATTCGTACAATAGAATTTATATCAAAGCAGCAAACAGCTTTGGCAGCTAACCCGGTATCGTCTGTTTTGGAAGTAGTAAATGTTACAGACAAAACAGGATGGCAGATCATAAATGCTGTGGGACAGGTTATTAAAAAAGGAAAGTCAGTAGGAACAAATCTCAGAATAAATACCAGTGAGCTACCGGCAGGCACTTATTGGTTAAGACTGTTTGGACAAGGCAATCATCAGGTTCTTCCATTTATCAGGCAATAAATAGTGATCATAATAGAAGCAGCCCGGTTCCCGTAAGGACCGGGTTTTTAGTGAAATCACTTGCAGGAATATATGGCTATTTATTTTCAAATATCATCTTAAATGAATACATTCGCATGAGCAAAAAACGGGTACTCCCGCCAGGTTGCAGAAAGCCATTATCCTGTTAAGAACGATCATCTTTTCGATCATTGTGTAACACTCCATCCCAATCATGTAAACACACTGCCAATCAATTGGTTGGTAATTTTTCTGTTAATACCAAAACACATCAGATACTTATACTTAAAATTTATGAAAAAACAACTACTGCTTTTGTTTGCCCTTATTTATGGATTTACCACAACTGCACAGGTAAGTAAAGCGCAAGAAAAACTGGCGCTGGATCTTGTAAAGATCAACAGCAAAACGATCGGGCTTTCCGAAAAAGATATGGAGAACCTTGCTGTATCCAGCACTTACGAAACATCCGACAAAATAAGGATGGTTTATTTGCAACAAACTTTTAAGGCGATCCCGGTATTCAACCAGATGCAGGTATTGGCTTTCAGGAATGACAAGCTTGTATCAGCAAGCGGGTTGAGGATCCAGAAGATAGAGCAACTGGTAAATAATGCAGCTGCCGTTCCGGCCCTTACTGCTGCGGAAGCTGTAAGAGCTGCACTATCGGATCGCAATCTGCAATCGCCACTTGCCATTACACCTGTTCAGCAAACCGGCAGCAAAATAAATTTTGGAAATTTAGGTATCACACTTGATGATATTACTGCAGAGCTGGTATGGCTTCCTGTTAGTAGTAAAGATATTCGATTAACATGGCAGGTAGAGATCGTGCCACAAAAAGGTGCCGATCATTGGCTGATAAGGGTTGATGCGGCCAATGCAACGGTATTGGATAAGAATAACCTCACAGTGTATGAACAATTTCCAACTCCTGAAGCAAACAATTCAGCAGACGCTAGTGGTTCAAAACAAAATGTTCTTGTTCCCAACAGTCCGCTGGTAGTAAATTCGGCAACATACCGTGTTGTTGCATTTCCTGCGGAAAGTCCCAATCATACCGGGGGAGCGCCATCGCTTGTTACAGATCCATGGAACCTTGCACCCGGGAATGCTACTTCGCTGAAATGGCATTATGATGGAACAACATATCATGATAGTACAAGAGGAAACAATGTATGGGCCCAGGAAGACAGGGATAATAATAACAGCACATTTGGCAAAACTGCGATATCAACAACAGCGCAACCTTCACTGACATTTGATTTTACTCCCAATTTTACGCTGGCTCCAACTACAACAGTGAACCAGCAATTCGCAACAACAAATCTTTTTTACTGGAATAACATTGTTCATGATCTTACTTATTTGTATGGCTTTGATGAGGTTTCTGGTAATTTCCAAAGTAATAACCAGGGTAGAGGTGGATTAGGAAATGATTATGTGATCGCAGATGCACAGGATGCAGGTGGAACAAACAATGCCAACTTTTCTACACCTGTAGATGGCAGCAGGCCAAGAATGCAGATGTATTTATTTACAAGTACCACACCTAACCGCGATGGAGACCTGGATAATGGAATCATTGTTCATGAATATGGCCATGGCATCAGCACCCGTTTAACAGGTGGGCCGGCAAACAGTTCCTGCCTGAATAATGCAGAGCAGGGCGGAGAAGGATGGAGTGATTATTTTGCCCTGATGTCAACTACAAACTGGGCAACTGCCCAGGTAACTGATGGTGCTTTGGCAAAACCAATGGGAACCTATGCGCTCGGGCAGGCAACAACGGCCGGGGGTATACGCACATATCCTTACTCAACCAATATGTCGATAAACCCATGGACCTATGCAAACCTTGCCGGTACAGGTGGTGAAGTGCATGTTATCGGAGAGATCTGGTGTATGGCCTTGTGGGAAATGACATGGGAAATGATCGCACAGGATGGGATCAATCCGAATTTATTTAATCCTGCAGGAACAGGTGGTAACTCTGCTGCTATGAAACTTGTTATAGAAGGAATGCGCCTGCAGCCTTGCAGCCCCGGCTATATTGATGCGAGGAATGCGATCCTTAAAGCAGATACATTATTTTTTGGAGCTAAATACAGTTGTTCTATCTGGAAAGCTTTTGCTAAAAGAGGAATGGGTAAAGGAGCTTCACAAGGCTCTTCCAATAGTACCACAGACCAGGTGGCAAGTTTTGTAGCTAATGGCGGATTAAGTTTGCTGCTAACCCAAAACGTTACCTCACAACAGGAGGGCCTCAACATTACTTATACAAATCATGTAAGTGCGGGGGTATGTGGAGCTATCACTAATTACCTGCTTACAGATACTTTACCGGTTAATGTTACTTATGTAAGTGGTGGTACTTATAATGCTGGCAATAGGGTTGTAAGTTTCCCTGTGAACCTTGCAGTGGGCGCCAACCAGGATTATAGCTTTACCGTGCAGATAAACGCGGGCAGTTATTTCCCACCAGTATCATTGATCAATGAAACAGTAGCGAGCGCTACCATTCCATCAACATGGACAGCAACGGCTGCAACAGGAACTACCAACTGGGCAACTTCAACAACCCAAAGCCATAGTGCAACACGTTCTTTCTTTGCCTTAGATAATTCGGCAGCCATTACCGATTTCAGGCTTGCAACAAATACACCGATCGCCCTTGGAGCAATACCACCGGTATTTACTTTCTGGCATTATTACAATACAGAAGCAGGATGGGATGGAGGTGTTGTCGAGATCAGCACCAACGGTGGAACCAACTGGACGGATCTCGGATCAAGTATGACAACCAATGGATATAACGGAAGTGTAGGCGGTACCAATCCAATAGCAGGAAGATCGGCGTTCACTGGTAACAGCGGTGGATTCATACAAACAAAGATCAGTTTGCTTCCATATGCAAATCAAAGTGCATTGTTCCGTTTCCGTGCAACGTCTGATGATAACACGGCAGCAACAGGCTGGTATGTTGATGATATTGCAATGAGTACACTTGCTGTTGTTAATATGCGAACAAGTTTATTCAATAATACAGGAGCAAGGGTTGCTTATAGTGATACAGTAACAGTTATACTACCAACTTCATGCGTTACAGGAACGATCAGTTCTCATCCTGCAAATACAAGTACATGCGTCAACGCAAATGCAGCTTTTAATATAGTTGCATCAGGAACTGCTTTAGCATATCAGTGGCAGGTAAGTACAGATGGAGGATCTAATTATAATAATATTAATGGAGAAACAAATACATCATTGTCATTAACTGCAGTAACGCTTTCGATGAACAATTATAGGTATCGTTGCCAGATCAGTGGAACATGTACTTCTCTTACAAGCTCCAACCCGGCAATACTTACGGTAAATGCATTGCCTGCAACAGCTTCTGGTGTCAATGGAGCAAGATGCGGACAAGGTACTGTTACGATCTCTGCAAATGCAGGAGCTGGTGAAACAATTGACTGGTATGCTGCCATATCAGGAGGATCAGCACTGGCAACAGGAACTACTTCTTATACAACAGGTATTATCGGCTCAACAACCATTTACTATGCTGAAGCAAGGAATACAACAACAGGATGTGTTTCTGCAACCAGAGCTTCTGTAACAGCAACTGTGAATGCAAATCCTATTACAGCAGCTCCGACCAATGGTTCAAGATGCGGTGCAGGAACAGTAACAATATCAGCTACTCCCGGTGCCGGTGAAACGATCGATTGGTATTCATTAGCATCTGGTGGTTCTCTTTTATTAAGCGGCTCAACAAGTTATTCTCCTTCAGTAAGTATAACAACAACTTACTATGCTGAAGCAAGAAATAACACAACAGGTTGCACATCCTTTACAAGGGTACCGGTAACAGCAACTGTGAATGCAAATCCTGTTACCCCTTCCGGAACTCCGGGAGCAAGATGTGGTACAGGAACAGTTAACTTATCAGCTGCTGCCGGCGCTGGTGAAACCATTGATTGGTATTCAGCTTTATCAGGCGGATCTCTTTTATTAAGCGGATCAACAACATTTACAACAGCACCAATAAGTAGTACAACATCTTATTTTGCACAAGCAAGAAATACAACCACTGGTTGTACATCGGTGACAAGGATCACTGTTATTGCAACTGTAAATCCTGTTCCCGGTGCTCCGTCAGCAACAGGAAATTCAAGATGCGGACAAGGCAGCATTACAATTTCTGCTAACCCGGGTGCAGGTGAAGCCATTGATTGGTATGCAACTCCATCAGGAGGCTCACCATTATCAAGCGGATCAAATTCTTTTACAACTTCAATAAGCATAACAACAACTTATTATGCAGAAGCAAGGAATACAACAACAGGATGTGTTTCTGCTGCAAGGACTGCTGTGAATGCAACAATAAAATCCGGAACAAGCAGCACAACAACTATTTCCATTTGTGCAACAGCATTGCCATATAGCTGGAACAACACTGTATTCAATGCCGGCGGAACTTATACAGTTATACTCATTAATTCTGTAGGTTGTGATTCTTCAGCACAATTAATATTGAACGTATCACCGGCGATCAGCATACAAACTGTAACAGGCGGTGGTTCTTATGTAGCTGGTGGCAGTGGCGTACCTGTAGGATTGAATGATTCGGAAACAGGCGTTAGTTATCAATTGTTATTAGGCGGAAACCCTACAGGTTCTCCTGTACAGGGAACAGGATCGGCCATAAGTTTTGGAAACCAGTTACAACAGGGAACATACACTGTTTCTGCAACAACAGCTCTTTGTTCACGCATGATGTCCGGTTCAACGACTGTTACAATCATCAGCGGCCCACCTGCACAATTTACAGTAACAGGTGGTGGTACTTATTGTTCTGGCGGTGCCGGAGTAGCTGTTGGATTGAGCGGTTCAGAAACCGGGGTGAATTATCAGTTAAGGCGCAGCAATGGTACTGTTAATGTTGGATCTGCTGTTGCAGGTACAGGCTCAGCACTCAACTTTGGATTACAGACCGTAGCAGCAGATTATTCTGTGTTAGCAACCAACGCTACTACATTGGTTACTCAACCGATGTTGAACAGTGTAAATGTCAGAATTGCATCTTCTACCAGGACACCTTCATCACCAGGTACGATCACGGGACCAACAGATGCATGTCCATACATGGGCGTATCTGATGTTACATACAGGATCAACCAGGCATCTAATGCAACTTCTTATTTCTGGACAGCACCATCAGGCGCCAGCATTGTAGGAAGCAATACAGATACTGCAGTTGTGATCCATTATCCAACTTCATTTGTATCGGGTACACTTTCTGTTTATTCTGTAAATGCATGTTTTGGAAATTCAACCAGTTCAGCAAGGAACCTTTCGATCAACAGGAAAGTGCCTTCAACACCAGGTGCAATAACACCATCACTTTCTAATCCATGCGCAATTGTAGGCACAGGTTCAACATCAACCTATACGATCAGGCAGGTAACATATGCTACCGGCTATACATGGACGTTACCAACAGGGATCACGTTCGTATCAAATCTCGGGGATACAGGTGTGGTAGTGAAATTTGAAAATGGGTTTACTTCAGGATCTATATCCGTGGTTGCTTTTAATAACTGTGCAACCAGTGCAGCAAGATCACTTACGGTAACTGCTAAAGTGCCTTCTACACCAACAGCGATCAGTGGAGTTACAAATGTTTGTATTTATATTGGCCAGCCTACAACAGCTACTTATTCAATTACTGCAGTAACAGGTGCAACATCATATTTATGGACAGCCCCTGCCAATGCATCCATTGTATCAGGACAGGGAACTACTTCAGTAGAAGTATCATTCCTTGCTGCATTCAGCAGTGGAAGTTTAACCGTTAAGTCAGTAGCAGCCTGCGGAAGCAGTTCTGCAAGATCATTATCATTAACGAAAAGTGTTGCCAAACCAGGAACCATAACTGCATCTGCACTTGCCTGTCCTTCTACAGATGTTACTTATACGATCGATCCTGTTCCGTTCGCAACATCATATCTATGGGCTGTGCCAACCAATGCAACATATGTATCCGGACAGGGAACAACAAGCTTCACGGTGAATTACAAACCTGTATTTGTATCAGGTACTGTGACTGTAAAATCCATCAACAACTGTTCTACCAGCGCAGTAAGTTCATTGGCAGTTAATGCTACTGGATGCAGGCCTATTGCTTCAGGAAGGACTTCTTCACCTGATCTTCAAAAAACCAATACTGCTATCAAAGAGCTGAATATTTATCCTAATCCAAGTAATGGAATTTTCAGGGTTGATTTCAATGCGGCTTCATTTGGTACTGTACTGATACAGGTAATAGATGTTTATGGAAAGGTTGTGAAAGAGCAAAGAGAAACTGTTCAAAAAGATGGTAATGTTTCTGCAATGATCAATGCAGGAAATCTTGCTGCAGGCATTTATGAAGTGCGTTGGCTTGCAGGTAATTTATCGGGAACTAAAAAGCTTGTTATTGCCAGGTAATAAGCAGCCTAATAATAAAATGGCCATGCTTTTAGCGTGGCCATTTTTATTTTATTCAATGAGTATTAAAATCTTTATTTCAATTTCATCATTCGTGGCATACCTGTCATGAACAATGATATCTGAAACTGGCTTAACCCATCCTTCGGTGCATTCGCAAGTTCCTGGTTATCGCTGCTTCTCCATGCCCTGTCTTTAAAAGTACCAAGATATCGCAATTGGATACCGATCGAATAAGCACTATTTTTTGGAGATACTGCAGCTAACGCCATTCCGAGCCTGTAAGTGAAAAAACCATTTCTAAAATTTACAGGCCTTATAGCATTTTGTACATCGGGAGATACAAGCACAAGGTCAAAAGGTACAGCTGAATTATCTTTATAAAAGCGGGCAAGATATCCTTGTGCACCAATACCCACAAGTGGTGTTAATAATACTCTCGTTGCAGGAACCAGGTCATAACCTAAGTCAATTCCCAAACCCAGGAAACGTACGGTGCTGCTTTTCCTATCCTGGTCACCACTCATACTGCTGCCTGCGATGATATCAACATCAGAAACAAACCTGTTATGAACTTTCATGCATCCTAATTGAAGGGTAGCTGCAAAATCTTTTAATTGTTTGTATTCAGGACGGTTTGCAATTCGGCTGTTCAATCCATCAAATGATTGAAAAGTTATTCCAATCCCCCGCAGCAAAGCTGGCGGATCAGTTTCTTTATTATTATTCGGTTGTGCGTGAGTGGAAAGTGACAAGACACTCATAAAAAATAAAATAACTGTTTTCATATCGTTTAGTTTTTTCAAAATTATTACAAATAAACAGCCAAATAGTTTTAATACTAAAATACCGCTGTATACAAATAAGAATAAGTTGTAAGAAAAAAATACCGGGTAAGATCTTTCTTACCCGGTGAAATATTATTAGTAACAATATACTGTCAATTACCAGATCCTTATCCTATCCTTAGGAGCTACATACATTTTATCTCCTTCCTTCACATTAAATGCAGCATAGAATGCATCATGGTTCATCAATGGGCCCCAGACCCTGTACATGGCAGGTGAATGCGGATTTGTGTTTATCTGCGTACGCATTGCTTCATCTTTTGCTTTGCTTCTCCAGCATTGTGCATATGATAAGAAGAAACGTTGATCAGGTGTTAAGCCATCGATCTTTGCTGTATCACTTCCCTGTTTTGTCATTTTAAATGCATCATATGCGATCGCTACGCCACCCATATCAGCTATATTTTCTCCCTGTGTAAGGCTGCCATTTATATGAACAGAATCAAGAACAATAAATCCGTTATAAAGTGTTATCACCTGTTGCCCCTTTGCTTTGAATTTATCATAATCTTCTTTGCTCCACCAATCCTTCATGTTACCATCCTTATCATATTGCGCACCCTGGTCATCAAAGCCATGTGTCATCTCATGACCGATCACGATACCAATACCTCCATAATTCATTGCATCATCTACAGTGGGATCAAAGTAAGGATATTGTAAAAAGCCTGCAGGGAAAACGATCTCATTAATGGTAGGATTGTAATATGCATTAATGGTTGGAGTAGTAATACCCCATTCTGTACGATCTACAGGTTTACCAACTTTATTCACCTGGTATTCATATTCATTCTTACCACAGGAAAGCAGGTTCTCAAAGAATTTATTTTTATCGATGTTCACTTTACTGTAATCTCTCCATGTATCCGGATAGCCGATCTTCTTAATGAATGCATGAAGTTTATCTTTTGCTTTTTGTTTGGTACTGTCACTCATCCAGTCAAGATTGTTTATTCTCTTTTCAAAAGCTACCTGTAAATTATTTACAAGATCAAGCATTCTCTTGCGTGCTTCTTCAGTGAAAAATTTCTTCACATATACCTGGCCAAGTGCGTCACCAAGATTTGCATCAACCTGGCGATACATTCTTTCCCATCTTTCTTTCATTTGTTTCCTGCCGCCCAATGCCTTTCCTCCATATTCAAAATTTGCTTTTACAAAATCATCACTGAGAGCAGGTGCAGCACTATTTATCAAATGAAAACGCAAATATGTTTTCCATGAATCGATCGGTACTTTAGTAAGCAGATTGTTCAAAGCTTCGAAATAAGCAGGTTGGGCAATATTCACCGAATCTGCTTTTACAGAAAGATCTTCCAGTAATTTCTTCCAGCCGATCACCGGCATCTTCTTATCAAGATCAGCAACAGCCATTTTGTGGTAATTGCTCTGAGGATCCCTTAATTCCACATTTGTTTTATGGCTTGCTGCTATTTGTTTTTCCAGATCATAAACAACGGTCATTTTTTTTGCAGCATTAACAGAGTCATCACCCGTGAGCGTAAATACATTTTTAATATAGGTTTGGTATGCTTTTACAACGGCTTCTGTGGCAGGGTCTGCTTTAAAATAATAGTCCCTGTCAGGTAAACCTAATCCGGCCTGTGAGTATGAAGCGATATTTACAACACTGTTCTTTTCATCCGGAGCAATGTATTGACCAAGCATCAGGTCGTTATTAAAACGTGCCTGTTCAGCAAGAAATTCCAAAATTGCTTTTGGATCTTTGATCATATCTATCTTTTGCAGGTAAGGTTTTATCGGTTCATAACCAGCTTTTTCTATTGCTGAAGAATCCATTCCTGAAGCATAGAAATCACCTACTTTTTGTTCGGGGCTTCCTGCTGAATTGTTTGTTTTTGAAAGGCTGTCAAGTATCCGCCTGATATTTAGTTTTGTTATG
>JADMIO010796618.1_pt1 | contig 17824 bp, 34 predicted proteins | sample 8958161 | NCBI WGS metagenome assembly JADMIO01 (sample SAMN16585339, study PRJNA669376) | soil metagenome | isolation source: Crop rotation soil | place: USA: Cullars Rotation, Alabama | collected 2011
CTTTCCCTACTATTAAATTAGCCAACACATTCCAATCGTTATCGGTTTTAACTGTCTCTCTGTTTCCTCTCGAGATCTCTACCAGCTTATCAACAGCCTCTACATCTGCTTTCCTAAAAGCACGCATTGCAATAAAGGAGTCTGGATCCTCCATCTTTTGCATTGCGTATAGATCTTGATACTGATCTGGTTTGGTTATATTCATATCTCTGCCCTCGAGGGTAAAGGCAGAGTAGAAATACAACTAACCGTTTTGGTTGTAACCGGAACGATTAACGCTTGATCTTTCAGCTAAGTACTCTAGGGTGAATTCTCCAACGATTTGACCGTTCTCACGATCTCCGTCTTTGGCTAGCATCTCTCGGAATGGCTTACGTAAATAAGCAACCCTGAAAAGATCTTCTTTCAAACCTAAGAATCTTGGTCCAGGTGTAGCAGCTCCAGATGGAGTGTATCTGTGTTGCATAATTCTAGCAACTCCAGCACTTGTTTCATAGATAGCCACAGGCTGTGTCAATTTCTTATCTGATTGGTCAACGTATTTAGTTGCACCAGCGGTGAATCCATCGATTTTTCTCTTTAAGCCGAAAGGCACTAAGACCAAATCAAATGAGTTTTCAGTTCCGCCTTGTGTCCATGAATCTTGATGCATGTCTTGGAATTCGGTTTCTGACAAAGATGTACCAGAATTTCTAGCTGTGTATAAGGTAGTGATCACATTGACCAAACCTGACATACCTCTAGCTGTTCCAGATGCACCTGATGCCAAAGTTCCATTAACCAAAAGATACTCTTGATCCATTTTCCACTGTCTCAGTGCTTTAGCAGCTTGGTAATCCATCGGATCCTGACCATTGCCAGGATTAGTGGCCCGTTCTGTTCCAGAAACTCTAAAGGTTCTGGTCAGAGTAGCTGTAATGTTTGTGCGTCTTGCTGGCTGTTGCAAAGCTACATAAGTAGCCTGTGCGCCTTCAGAAGCCGCAGTCACTGTAGTTGGAGGTGTTATGTAATCCTCCAACCATTGATGCAGTGGATCATGTGCAGTTGAAGTCTTAAGCATAGTTGCGAGCGGGGTATCGTCTGGCGATACGTCTCCAACAACACTTAAAAGATCTTCTCTTCGTGAACCATCATCATATGTTACGAGCATGTATATCCCTTCCTTTCTTTCCCCAGATTTTTAGTCTTTCACTGGGGAAGAGTGAATAGACCTACTTGTTCGCCCAAGGTATCCGGGAAAGTCTAGCGACTATCGCATCTTCATCTCCCACTCGGGTACGCTCAGACAGAACTTGCTGATCTTCATCAGACATCTGCTGTTGCATTCCCTGTGAGGTTTGACCTGATGCGGATAGACCCGCTTGTTCCTTCACAGAAACCTCTTGAAGTATCTTCTCTGCGCCTCTTTTTTCGGCTTTAGAAACGTCTTTGCTGTTGCGTTTTGCAACACGTTCAGCGATAGCAGCAACGGAGGTATTTTCGCCTCTTAATTTGGCGGCAACCCATAAATCAGCAATCTCTTGCTCAGTGTCTGGATCTTCAAATAGATCAGGATGTTTAGATCGAGCATTCTGCTCATCTAGCAATTCCTGTGTTGTCTGGGTCGCTACAGTTTGGATCTGTGTATTAACCGCAGCATTGTATGCTGGGTAATTCACTTCTCCAGTGTATTGGTCGGTATAATTTCGTATATCGACCTGACCCGTCTGTCCTTGAGGCCTAAAGGCATCAAATGCACTACCTTGTCGTTCTGCTTTTAAACGTTTGTTTTCTTCAGCAAGCCTTTTGATCTGAAATTCCCTCGGATCTTTAGTCTCAACTGATTCAACATCAGATACTTGCTCTTGTTGTGGCTGATCGACCTCAACTTGAGCTGTTTGTTCCTCAGTAGTTGGAACTTCAACCTGCGGTGAACTGGTTTGGGCTGTTGTCTCAGCCTCTTTTTCTACAACCGCTTCTTTGTTTTGGTTATCCAATTTATTCACCCCCTTTCTTACAGCCTGGGTCGGTGGCGAGCCGTGAGTTAATTAACTCAATCTTGGGCTGGAGATAAACTCAAACCCAAGGTTTAAATAACTAACCTTCCCTCTCTACTAAATAGATGCCCGTCTCTAATCTTGTCTCCGGGATCGAGGGCAAATCCCCAAGAACAGTGATCGCAATATGCTTCATGTCCTGAGACTCTTTTAAAGTAATGCTCTGTACTATCGAGTACCTGTTTTGCGGTGAGGCCGGTATTTATCTCGGCTTCTCCCCAAAACTCTTTGTCTTCGCTGCCCGGCAAAGGGTCAAGATTATTTCCCCTTAGCTCCGAGCTTTTGGAATTTTGATTTTCCATATTTCTTACGACCTATATATGCAGCGAGTGCACCCGGGTTAGTCGCTCCCTTGGCTCCCAGTTTCTTCTTTAAAGCTGCGAACCTGCCTCCCTGTCCTAAAGGAGCTTTTGCGTTTGGTTTTGCCATATCAATCACCTCCTTTAAGTTCTTGCTGTTCCTCCACCTTGTGCTACACCATCTCTGGAGTCAGCAATTCTTAACCTTCCATCGGCAGCTACTGCTTCAGCTCCAATATCATTTGGCAAAGTTTTGCTTTCATTTACTCCCCAGTGATAGTGAATACCTCGTAAGGTAATCGTGACCGCTCCAACATTTCCATCAGTCCTTGTCTTGCTGGTGTTTTGGCTTCCGGTCGCTGTAAACTCAATCGCTCCAACGTTTTTAACTACAACACTCATATATACTCACCTCCTTTAAACAGATTTCTTCCCACCTGATGGCTGAGAATTATTCTCTGTCGGCATGGTTTCACCTTTGTTGCTTTTAGCAGCACGGGCGAAACTCTTTTGAACTGCATCTCCGTTGCCTGGTTGTCTAACTTTAAATAGATTCTTAAATCCCATAATGTGTCACCTCCTTAACTCATAGATTCTGCTAACTTATCAACTATCTTTCCCTGCTCTTTCTCGGTTAGATAATCAGCTTCAGAAGCCAACTTATCGATCCAATCCAAAAGATCAGAGTATGCCTGACCGTAAGCCCATGCAGTTTTTTGAGCAAAGATATACTCAGATTCCTGCTGGAATTTGCGGGGGTCCACCACTGCCGATTGGATTACCTGCTTGAGGTGGGGCAGGATTACCTCCTGCCATCCCTGCTCCTGGCATACCTGCTTGAGCTGGTGCCCCTGCTGTTGGGTCACTGACTCCTCCGGCGTTAACTTGACCTTGGCCATTCATACCTCCTCCCATCATTGGTTGTTGAGGAATATCCTCAAAGTACTGGTCTGCATCTTTAATGACATCTGTAGCTTCGAAGGCCTTAACTAAGAGTTCTGTGATCTTTGGGCGTTTATTCTCCTGTGCCATTAGCTGAATGATGGCTGGATTGGTTAAGGTTTGGATTAGAAGCTGCATCTTCTGTTCAATCTGCTCAGTTGACGGAGCTTTCATGGTGTCTATATCAGGAATGTAGTCATAGTCACCGATTAAGTCTCCTGGCTCAATGATTAGATTTCCCCCAGTGCCATATTCATCTGGTTGGAACTTAGCGACCTCTCCCTTTCCATCTCCCAGATCAACCGGGAATCTTGGCCCGACTGGTACATCTGCTGGCGGATTACCATTAGCCATATCCATAGCGTCTTGTTGAGTAGGTCTGACGTCTCCTAAACCTGATCTACTAAAGAATTCGGCCGCATCTCTTCCCACTATTCGGATAATTTTGGCTTTCTCGGTCTTTCCCTGGAACATGAACTGTTGGTTCATTGAATGCCAAAACATAATCTGTTTCTTTAGCGCTTCAGCTAGGAAGATCTGATTCATGTTGTCTCTGACGTTACGAGTAAATGAGGTGTCTTTGATCTCTGTTGCTGTAACTCTGCCTGTATCTTGGGTTGGATTAACTGTGGAGACGCCTTGTGAGTTCTCTCCTAATGCTGAAAGTAAAGAACCCTTAAGTACGTTATAGATTGTGGTGAATGATCCATCATCACCGTTATCCATTCTCATTAATTGCACATCTTGATTAGGATTATTCATCAACCATTTAGCCTCAGGATTCCACTCCAAAGTGTGCATCCTAACGTTGACTGGATTAACATGAATTGGAGGACGTAGCTTTAGAGCTAATCTATCTGAATATGCCGAAATATGGGCATTCAGGGCCCTAATTTGCTTTGATACTGGCTCTAATTCAGAAACACCATATAAATCATCTTCGAGTGGATAGTACTTAAGGTGAACAACTGGAATCTCACCATGTCTGTATGGATTAGGGATATCTCTAATGACTACACCGTGTCTTGGTGCGAAGGTAATCCAACGATCAGGTCTATATTCAGTGACAATCTCAATTGTTTTATATAGTTCGTCTTGACCCAAGAAGTCCGTTAAGCCTTTCATCTGCTTATTCTTAGAGAGAGTAGTTGACTCTCGGCTATCACCCTTACCTTTACCGTCTTCCCTGAGAGCTGTTCTTAAGATATCTAAGTTCTTGTAGACTGGGTCAGTCCTGGCAGCATCATTGACTCGGCTTAACTCATAGAGTGTTACGTATTCACGATGCTGGAACCACTTTTGGATGGAGGAATATGAAGGATTTGGTAGAGCATCCCGGGTATTACACCACACAAAGTCAGGTCCATCGTAAAAGACTTTCTTTTTACCATTCTCTACTCGGCATTCATATCGCCACTTAGCTAGACCAAACTTAGAACCATACTTCCTGGTGCCTTGATCGCCCATAATCCATTTAGCAATCATGGATTCGCCTAGTCTCGCGTTATCGTCCCATTGATAAGATAAGAGCTCGTTGTTAATATATGCTCCTAGCTCGTCTCCGCCTTCTCTGGGGACTAATCTTCCTTTCGGTTTAGAACCTACGAGTCTCGCTGACTTCTCGATGATTGTGGTATATGGTTGAGGATCGAACATTGTAGAAGAATATGGCCATGAGCCCTCATCAATGAATGAAGCGAACATTTTATCAGCATCATCAAAACCGTTCTTTCGGAATGTTCTTTGTTCGAGATCGTTCTTAGCCATCACATAATGACGGTGAATATCAGTGAAGGTCTGTACCTCTTGTGGAGTTCCTTTTGGTTGTACTGTAGTTCCCTTGGCCATGTTTTTCCCACTAAAAAAGCAGCCCTTTCGGACTGCTTCAGATTCAATCTTAGCGATCAACTATATTATACCACGTTTAGCTTACCGTTTTTCAAGCACTTTAAAGAACTTAGATGCAATTAATATCTTACACTTGGTGCACTCGTACATAAAGTTCTTCGCGTCTAATACCATCGGTTGCTCACATCTAAAACAAAGTGGATTCTCTTTCATACCTTCGTCTTCACTTCTTCATCCTGCTCTCTAAAATATCTTTACACACCTCCCAAAGGAGATAGCAAAATCTCTTATCTGCATCAATACCAAAAGGAACAGTATATGTTTTTACTGGAGTAATAAATTTAATTCCATCACTATTACACTCAAAGCTCCATAATTCTCTAGCTAGCTTAAATCTACTATATATAAGATCGAACATCTGCCCAATGGTTAAAAATGGTCCTGTCCAAAAGCCATCTCTTTCAAGAAAAATAACTCTATCTTCAAAAGCTACACGATACCATTTAAAGAGTCGTTCACGCCCTTCTGGAGTTAATTCATTAATCTGCTTTGCTGATATACTCTGTTTTATATTCATACAATTTTACCTCTAATATCTTCTTGAGTAATTTTACCCATTACAGGATTTCGCTTTTCTAGAATCGTAACCCTAACTGTTGTACGTCCATCTGGTTCACTATTAACATGAATTATTAATTGCCCTTCGCCTCCTCCAATCATGAGGTTATGTATACCCCTAATCACCTCAGGAAGTATTTCTGCGTTCACCTGTGTTTGTTCTAAGTATGTGAGGATGCCATAAATATCATCGTATGAAACCTGAAGGTCAGGGAACATGGCCTTAAGTAAGCCTTCCATCTTTTGGTTATTGATAGAAAGCTGAGTATTATAATCTTCTAAATCAGGATTCATTTGTAAAGATCCTTTGTAACTATCTTCAACAACTCAAGTCTCCATTTCTCTGCATTGTACCTAGGAGCAGAGTGTATATCTTTAGTTAACCATTTGATTAATTTATTTATCTTCTTCATAAACTCCATTTCCTTCCTAAACCAACATTTACATCATCCCATTGGCTCATTTCTGAAACTGACTGACCAGCTTGTTGGTACAACTGCCATGCACCAGCTAGACTCATTACTAAATCATCATGTGCCCCTCGTTCTGCCTGAGCCTTAATAGATGATGTCATCTGCACCAAAACAAAAGAATATAACTCGGTGATAGTTGGCTTATCATAAACTTGGAGTGTATTGTGATCTATGGCATCCTTAAGATCTTGTAACATTGTCGGCCTAGTAGCAGTGTTGGTATCCCATCCAAGCTTAGTAGCATCTGGATTATCTACATTGCCCCTATTAACCATTTTAAATATCTCGAACTTATTGTTTCTATTTAAACCAGCTAATCTATCCATCTCAAACGCTCCACCGTTTTGTCGTTCATAGGCTATTACAGGCTTAACTCCTGTGACATCAAAGAGCTTCTCGAGTATAGGAAAGATCTCATTAGTCATATTTGTGGCGATAGTCTTTGAGTGATAAACCAATGGTACATCTAGTTTGGTTTTACTGAGGAACTGCACTGCGCAGTAGTCGCCTGCTCCATATGAGGTATCAGCGAATACAACAAGGAACTCTCCTGATTCTATTGGTCGATATTGTCTAAACATAAATTAATCCTTCTGTAATTGGCTCCTTACTGTTATGGAGATAGTACTTAAGGGCTTGTGGGTCGAAATATAGATCACCTGATGTTAAGAATGCTTCCTCTGGTGTCTCTGGGTACTCTTGTTCATACAGATGTCCTAGTTCTTTCTTTTTAGTAGCTAGAAACTCGGCATCATAGAAGTCAGATGCTTTATAAAATAGCGGGGTTAGATTATTGTCTCCGAGGTTAGCCGCATCCCAAAGCTCCTTAAACTCATTAAATCCATTGGCCGTTGTCTCAATATCTACTTCACCGTCCGGAACAACTGCCTGTAATACGCCAGCTAGCAGCCTCTTAATATCCCTAGCAAAGGCTGCCTCCGATATATGAAGATCAGTAACAGTTTTAGATCTTCCAACATCGACATTCTCCGCTGTACCTATAATCCAGTGAGAGTTGTTGGCCTCATTTAAGAGCTCATACTTTGAGTTATATTTCAGAGGGATCTTAACATCATTGGTATCTTCGTATGATCTAAGCATAAACTTAACCCGTTCTAATATGCCCATAGCGTTATCTGTATTATCAGCCACAGTTACGATATAGCGATTAGGTAGTAATATAAACTTAGCGGCCTTTTTCGCTGATATGATGGTGGTGAATCCTTGTTGCCTGGCTTTTAGCTCAATTTTTCTTAACGCCTCAACATTAATCCAATGATCTTGTATTTTATTAAGGTGAAGTGGCACCTCGATAGAGTTCTTGTTGATTATCCGGAAATTGTCTTCAATAAAGCCCTTGTAATTAGTTGATACCATACTTATCCTTTTGCTCCCTAGCTTTCTCTGAATAATTATTAACCTGTACTGCTACATTTGTGGTAGGTGCTGGTTTAAAATCGGGATGTCTACTCTTTAGGTAAAAGATAACTGCGGTCATGTCTCCATCTGCCGCTTTAGAAACTAATACATCCCTTATGTCATCATTCAACTCTGATTCAGCGTCTACAAGTCTCATCGAAAACTCTGGGTCTTGCATCCATTCATAGAAGGTAGTTCTACTAATTCCAATAGCTCTACAGATATTTGAGATGTGCCCATGTGTCTCTCTCCATAGCTCAATAGCGTTATCCTTTTTAATAGACATTTTGTTCACTTTGTTAACTTTTACATCATTTTTGCTCATATTCGTATTATATTTGGTTATTCGTGCCTCCACAAGGCCATATTACGGCTGATAAATATTTAATCGGTGTACTAGTCATATATTACTGCCATCAAATCAACAAACCGTATTAGCTTTTTACCATCTATCTCATCCTCATAAACTTTATATACAACCTTCTCCCCAACTTTGACTGGACATTTAAGTGTCATCTGTTCTGTAACTATGCTCTCCCCTACAGCAACAACTATCCCTTCATTCTTCTCTACCTCTTTGGCTAGTACTATCCCTCCTTGAGAGGTTTTAGTCTTCTCCCCCTCTACGAGTACATAGCCTGGTAATGGTTTGACCTTCATTTCACTCCTCTCACTCCTCCACCCATATATCCTGAAATTCCAGGAGCTCTTTGGTTACAGATGATACAATCACTTTTATCTCCTCTATGAGTAAGGCCTCTTAACTTATGCATTCTTTCCCTGGGAGCTCGTTTACCTGAGACATAGAGCCTTTCTGTATGTGGAGATTTTACACTACACTTTTGACAAAGCTCATCTGGCGACCAGGTAGGTTTTTTACAGATATAACAAATGTATTTCATCTCATCCCCCATCCTAAATCAAAGGCTAAGATCAGTAATATAGCCAAAGTAATCATCCCTATAAATACCCTGGTTTGTTCGTTAATATCTTGTTCAGTCATTTCCCCCAGCTTTCAAAATACGGGATAAGAGCAAGCGCAACTATAATTGCTGCTATCCCTAGACAGATGAAAAAACAACCGATCCCTTCTCCAGCTTGTTTCACTCATCTCCCCCTTTCACCCATTTATACCCACCATTTTTTATCTTTATAACTTGTTTGTGGCATAGAGAGCACTCAAATGTACCTGGAACAACAAAGTGTTTATCTTCTTTAGCACATTGGTTAGCTATCCAGCTCCTCTTAAATTCTGGGTATTGGATATCTTTAATGATTTGGCCTATTAAACTCATCTATTCTTCTCCTTTCACTATTTGTATGGCATCTTCAACGGCTTGATTATATTGATGAAAGTTTGGATAGATAAGGGAATAGTCGTTGGTAATGTTTACCTCGGGATTTGAGATCTTAAGACTCTCTTCACTTACTTTAGTAACACCCTTCTTCTTTTCTTTCAATCTTTTTATAATGTCATCCTCATAATCAGTTAAGGCTTGAAGGATAAAAGATTTAACTTTCTCGGTTGCGTCACTACGATATTCCTCGACTGCAAGACCGATCATGCCTTCATTAAGTTCGAGATAATGATCAAACTTCTTATCAAATTTTTCTAAAATCTGGTCTTTAAATTTATTGGTCATCTTAATCTACTCCAGTTATCTATGATAATCTGTCTTTGTTTTTCAAATGATGGTTTCTCCCAAAATTTCCACCAAGGTATCGAACGCCATTTAGCTATCAAAGAATCATTTAATTCTTTAATCTCCTGATGTTTTTTAGCCCACCTTCTGTGTCTTTTTAAATTCTCTTCAATCGATTCAACAAACATCATATTTTCTTCCCTACCTTTAGACCAGTAGTCCTGCCTGCCGGCAGGCAGGTATCTGTGGAGTTAGTCTTCATTTAGCCTTTCTATAATTTCATTGATTTTTTTTCTAGTCTCAACAAGATTCTCGGCATACATACGATAAAATTCCTCAAAAGTCACTCTGGGATAATAAGTAGCAATATTTAACTTTTCTATCTTTTTATCCTGTTTAACCTGCCTGCCGGCAGGCATGGCTGTGGTAGATTTTTTATTCATTTTTCAGTCTCCATTCAGTTTTTATATTCTTCTAATTGCTCATCACTTAATTCTTTATCATAAATAATATGTCTAATCTCTGATTCTTTATAATTCTCAATGCCATTAAAACTCCTAACATAAACATCATGGTTATATCCTTCTTTCAGAGAATACCAAGATTTAACAACTACTCCGACTAAATTACCTTCAACTACTACTATATTTCCAAAATTAAATTTCATTTTTCACTAGCCCCCCTTAATTCTTTAATAAATTCATCACAGATTTTTTTAGTTTGCTCATGTCCAGTATCCCCACTGTCTTCCCACTCAATCGCTCTCATAATAGGGCTAAATTTAGCTAGCCACTGTTGTTTTCTTGCTGTCATTATTTTTAATTCATCAATAAAATCATAAAAACGCTTTCCTATTTCAGGGTAACCATCCTTAACCAATCTATCACCCATCTCTTTTAAATCAGAAGTATAATTCTCAATTACATCTGCTTCTTTATAACAAAGATAATCCCAAGATCCTCCACTCATATTTTCCTTTCTTCTTTGGAACTGAGGGCTTTGACTCTTTTGATAATCTTTTTTAATGCACTGCCCCCGTCATCATCACAACAAATATCCGTACGGTAAATATTCTGAATAATTGTAATAATCTTAGTTGCCTTTTCCTCCCTAGCCTTGTTAATCTCGGAATTAAAAAGATTAACTAATTCATTGGCTCCCCCTATTACAGCATCATCTTTAGACTCTAGATTATTCTTTAAGTATTCATAAATAACTTTTTGCATTATTTCTACCATTTTCTCTCTCATATCTTATGATTCAATACTTTCTGCTTTAGCTGCACAGTAGCAAGTTGGTAAGCTACAAGCAGCTACTTTTATTACATACTTACTCCCATGGTCATCTTTGGCTATCCCCATGACCTTATCTTTATTCTCTTTCCCTCTTAAGTTAATAAATGGCTTTATCTCAGTTAACCACCTCTCAGTTTTATCAGGCATAGTGCAATATATCTTACCTTTGTTTTTATCTTCCATTATTTTTTCCTCCTAATCACCGGCTCTGGAATCCTTGTTTGTTTATTCAATTTCTCCATATATTTTTTAAGTTCCATGCCCCAAAGCCCATACTTTTTACCTAAGTCATAGTATTGATCTAACCCCGTCCATGGCATCCCCGCGTACGGATCTTTATTCGTCATCTTTCCCTAATTGGTGTTGTTCAAACAAATATTCACAAGTATCCATCTTCACATGGAATTTACAGTATCTAACTTTTATATCTTCCATACTTATGACCTTCTTCTGTGTTTTTTTCTTTTTCATAATCTAATCTTCAATAAACTCCAAAATCAGTTTTCCCCTCTTCTTGACTTCCATAGAATCTGGCTCGTATCCACTTCCCACTACTCCCATTTCTATCAATGCCTGTATAATTTCTCTCTCGAGATAGTGTTGATAAATACTTTCCCAATCAATTGTTATTATCTTTTTCATTTATGTTTTTTAAATAAATCTAATAATGGTTTAACTAACCTTTCGTTATGACTGTGGGTATGTACTTTCTGAATAGTACAAAAACAATCTCCACACTGATATAACCCCTCTTTAAAGGCCACTCCATCTGCTGGTGAGTGAGGGGTAACATAATTTACACCTAATATTTCTTCAATTTTCTTTTTCATAATTCAAATTACTGGTAGGTTAGGATTTGCACCTAACATGGTTTTAATAGCCGACATTTTTCAGGTCTTAAGGCTTCTCATCCCTCAGATTCGAGCTATATAGCACACTCCTTGGTATCTCGTCAGAATTTCTGATGTCTACGACTTATCAGGTATTCCCTAGCGTCTACCTATTCCGCCACTACCAGCATTAATAATTCATACTGGGGGTCCGCGAATTGTTACCACTGTACTTAACAACCATGGTTTTTAACCCACACCCCCAGCTATACATCTTTAGATATTAGCTCGCGGGTTTGGTTAAGTTCTAGAAACTCTTCCTCCCCCATGTTGTACAACAAAAGCGTTAGTCACCTTGTATAACTTCCTTAGGTCGCTTCCGAGGTTTCTCTCTGTTGACAGAGCCAGTCATGAGCTGGGTGCGTTATACAGACGAGCCAACATCTAAACTTTCATACATCTTTTAAATACAAAACATAAAATGCATAGAAAAATGTTAGTATCGCTAATATCCAAAGATAGAACGTTATTTTATATATTTTCATATTAGTTGATCACACACCCAGTTTCTGGGTGATCTATCCCACAACCATTTAGCATATTTGCTAGACATATCAAAATCATGTACTACTACCTCAAATGGCACTCCAGGAAACATTCTAGCTATATTCTTCCTATGTGCTGGTTCATCATGTATCTGGTACAGTCCACCATCTATTGACCCATCCTTGTTAGTATGATCACGTCTGTTATCTAATCCTGATTCGCAGGTCATCACAGTTGTTACCCTGGGGGCTTGTCCGCTAAAGTATTTGTTTATGTAATATCTAGAAACAGATTTAACCGATTCTGGCGTCTGGTAAGTTGCAGACCTGGCTAGTTTATCCTTTAGAGTTTCGTTATCGCCCTTTAGTGTATCCACCTCCTGTGCTTTAACTAAAAAATTACTTTTTAAATGCTTCATGTCTTCCTTAAGGTCTCCTGCAATAGCATATCCGTGACCCATGAAGGCGATAGCTGTTAAAAGTATCGTCATTACTACTACGCTCCTCCAGTTTCTAAATCCTCTTCGTCGTTTAGCTAAATTAGTCATTCATCCTCCATGTTTTTAAAAAAAATAACAATGCAAGAAAAAAAGAAAAATATCATTATAATCCAATCACGCTCAAAGATTGCAATAACAGCAGCTATTATGTTGATCCAAAAAATCGAAAAGTCCATTAATGCCCAAAATATTGTTTTTTTCATTTTTTCTCCTTTTCCACCACTTTAGCTCCATCTTCAATCATCCTAGCCTGCTCTAAAGCTGTGTACATATTCGGAGCTTCGATGTTTACAAACTTCCCTAACTTAGTACTCCAGATTTTATATATTTGTTTTTTCATAATTACTCCGTTACGTATTTATTCCAGGTAGTCGGATCTGGAAAGCTAGGTTTAGACATATATTCACTTTCTTTAAAAAGAAACTTTGGTTCATCCATTAATCCTCGATAATCTGGATTAACCCAACATCTTTTATTTACTCGAGCTTTAATTTCTCTCATCTTCTCTATATTCCGAGCTTTGAAAGCTATTTTCATCTCATCAAAGTCTCTCTTAGCCTCACTCTGACTAACCAGCTGAAAGTAGTTATTCCATTCATCTCTTCGTCTTTCAAATTCCTCATAAGATATTTTTAGCGCTCCACATTTACAATATTTTTCATCCTGGTTATATCCTGGGATAAAAAGATGTTGGTGTGACTGTTCAATCTGGGCAGTAGATTGTTTAGGCATTAGCAGATCCTTTCTCTAACCAGTTGGCCATTGTCATGTAATCCCAGGAATGAGGGCCATATTTCTTTTCGATCAAAAGCCGGGTCTTCTCCATTTTGTCGAATCCATAACCTGCCTTAAGGATCTTGTGAATGGCCATGTACTGTTTAGCGTGGTTGATAAATTTATTACCTCGATGGTGTTCCTCGTCCTGGAGATATTCCACACATTCATCGTGTCCATTTGGGTATTTTGCCTTTAAGGGAGAACCATTCAAAAGGGGACAAGAGGGTCGCTTTTTTTGCGTACCCTCCCTCTCCGAAGGAGAGGTATATAATATATTTTCTTTTGGTGCTACCTTTTCTTTTGGTAAAGTGTGCAGATTTTGCACAGTCTGTGCAGTTTGTGCACTTGCTATGCCAATTTGATACTGATAAAACTTCTGGGTAGTTCTAATGAACCTAGTCTTCTCAAATTTTTCAATTAATCCTTTGGCATGGAGGTGAGTAAGAATAGTATTGATTGTTCTTCTGCTAAGTCCAAGATATTCCCCAATCTGCTCTTTAGAAGCATAACACCATCCTTGTATAGCTGACTCTTGATTGAGCATCTGCTCTTGGATAAAGAGAGCCACTAAATATTCATTAATACTCAATTTCAGATCAATACGAGTCTGATTTTTGTATGTAGTATCAAAAACTAATTTCTTTGCAGTTGCAGACATATTGGCAGGGATTAGTTATTCTCAATTCCCCTTGAGATAGTTAATAGGTATCCGGTGATAAGTCAGAAAAAGGCTTCTATTTCAAAGCACTTACCACCGGGTATCTATTGGCAATGAACTATCCGTCTGTGTTATCCATTGCCAAAGATTGCAAGATAGGCTACTTCTCTAGGATCTTTAAAATCCTGTTGTAGCAATCTTCTAAATCCTTAATCTCCACCTTCCCACCAACTATTAAGTTGACGGTGTTGTTCATAGCATTACAGGTAAAGAAAGAATCTGAATGATTTGTAGTGTCTCCAGGTTCTTTAGCGATATCTGCTATAGTTTCTTCTGGTAAGACCTCAGAAGCTATTTGTTCCATATTCGCGTTATGGTAGGTATAGCCATTTTCTTTATCACCAGAGATAACATGAGAATAAAAAGGTCCATGTTGACCATCTCGCAGTTTAAATTCTTTACCAGGATGTGTTTTACAGATTTTCATATTTATCCTCTACTCCTTAACTCAGACTTAAGTTCAGCCATCTCAATGTATAGGTTTATACAAGAACAGGAAGATTGCCAACCCATTTTGCAATCATGTTCATCAATGAGCTTCTCCAATAAACTGATCTTTTTTTTCATTGACTTAATTTCTTTATCTGTTAATCTATCTATGTCGAGTGTTTGTTGTGGTTGCATTAGAATGGCACCTCATCTCTTTCGGGATCGTCTATATATTCTGGAGTCTCATCTAGAACCTTCTGGGTTAAATTCTTTTCACAACGAGTACAGAAAGCATATTGTTCATCTTCATTAAACTGTGATTCCACTTCTTCTGTTGGGTGGTCACAGACTAACTGCTTGTATGCTTTAAACCCATCTTTCCAACCTTCATGTCTAGCAACGATAATATCTAGTGCAGTAAACTGTTTATCTAGTTGGCTCATTTATTGCCTCCTTTAGGATATTGAAGTGAAATAGCTTGTCTGGTTACGTGTAATCTGTCGGCTAACTCTTGTTGGGTAAATCGCTCATAGATTATTTGAACTAAATCCTGCTCTCTTTTGTAGTGGTGGTGAATAATGTCTATTAAGTTAGATAGGAGTCCTCCGAATTTGACAGGTACTTTGACTGTTGTATAATTGTCCATAAGCTTGACTTGTATTTCTACAGAAAGCTTCTGGTTACACCAGTATGCGGGATCGTCTAATGGTAACGCTTCGCTACCCATTAGACTCACTTAGTTACATATTGCGGGATCGTCTAATGGTAGGACGACGGCCTTTGGAGCCGTCTATCATGGTCCGAATCCATGTCCCGCAGCAGTTCGACTCGCTTCGCTCGCTCACTGCTATAGCCGTTAGTCCATCAAACGGCCATGGCCGGCGAGGCGAACTCCCTGAGCGACTGTAAGGAGTCGAAGGGTATCGATTTATACAACCTCGCTCAGGGCCATGGCAGACATAGCTATAATATATTTAGCTTATGATTAGGTCGAAGGCCCTGAGTGAACGTAGTGAATCGAAGGGTAGAAATTGTGTCTTATAAAGTTTATATTCTCAAATTTTCTAATAATTACCTCTATATTGGCCAAACAAATCATTTGGAGCAAAGAATTAAAGATCATAAAAGTAAAACTTCCAGATCTGCCAAATTTTCTAAGGATAATGGTGAGTTTGAATTAATATATACCGAAGAGTACGACACTCAATTAGAATCCATGAGAAGAGAAAAGCAACTAAAGGGTTGGACTAGAGCTAAAAAAGAGGCCCTGATTGCAGGAGACTTAATGTTACTCAAAAAGCTTTAAGGTTATACCCATGTCCCGCAAGCCCACTTGGATACCTGGTTTGTCAGTATTACGAATTAGTCTCGATTAGCCTCAAAAAAATGATACCCTTTAATATGCTGTTGAGAACTTTTTCAGTTTCAAACGAATCGAATTTTAAGGTGTGTAACTTCGGACATAATCAACTTGTAAAAAGTGTTTGAATCGTTGATATTTTAAAATTGGCTGTTGACAAGTTATATTAATTACTGTTATTTTAATATTAATTATTGAATGAATTATTATTAAATGGACAAGAATAATACTAAAAGTAATAATTTAAAAGATTTCTTAGAAATTTCCTACGACAAATTGGAAGAGTTGAATTTAGCGGCCAAACAAAAAGCCGAAACACTTTCCCCGAAAGCTCTGGAAGCGGAATATACGGTTTTTCTGAAAAAAGAAAAAGGTATAAAAGCTATTACCATCTGTTTTACCGACATCGAAGGCCGACTTCACATGTTGGATTATGATAAAAAGTTTTTGCTGGATTCTTTATCCAATTTAACTTTTGACGGTTCTTCTATCAGGGGCTTTTCCGCTCAATTTGAATCCGACCTAAGACTGGAAGTTGACTGGAGTAGTATCCGATATCTACCTTCCGATATTTTTGGCCCTGGTAAGGTGATCTTTTTTGCTTCGGTTCTAAACCGTGACCGCTCTCCTTATCCAGCCGATTTCCGGGGTCAGTTAAAACTTTTAAATGAAACTCTTCTGAAAAAAGACGGCACACAGGCTTTTGCTTCAGCAGAGATAGAAGGATTCTTAGTTGATGGAATAAATTCTGAACAATTATACGGCGAGACCGGCGGATTTAAATTAATTACTACCGGTGGCTACTATCATTCACTACCAATGGATAAGCTCCGATTATTTATCGACAAGGCAGCAGAGGCCCAAAGAGCGATGGGTTTTAGAAATGAAAAAGATCACCCCGAGGTGGCGCCGAGTCAATTTGAGATGAACTTTTCCTATTCTGAGGCCGTCAGAGCTGCCGATAATATTCAACTTTATAAATTGATCTGCCGGCAGGTTGCCAGAAATATGGAGATGACCGCCACTTTTTTGCCTAAGCCAATGACCGGAATTAATGGATCAGGCATGCATACTAACTTTTCTTTAGGCAAAGCCGGCAAGAACTTATTCTATGATCCCAAAGGTACTGATGGATTGTCTAAGCTGGCCTGGGATTTTATTTTAAGACTATTAAATCATGCACCGGATATCTGTTTGGTATTAAACTCCAGTGTTAACAGCTACCGCCGATTAGATCCGCATTTTGAGGCTCCAAATCAAATTAAAGTTTCCCCTATTGACCGCGGATCAATGATTCGAATCCCGATTGGTAATGAGAAAACAGCTCGGATTGAGGTTAGGTCAGTTGCTCCTGATGCTAATCCTTATTTAGTTTTGTATACCATCACCAAAACCGGACTAGAAGGAAATATCTTAACCAAAGATGCCGAAAAAAGGGACCGGGCCAGATTCTTACCGGATAATATTTATGATTCTATAAAACTTTTTAAATCCAGCGAATTTACCACCAAGATCTTGGGTGAAGACAATAAAGAGAAATACGTTTACTACAAACAAGCCGCCGCCGACAGAAGTCCGAAAGAGTTGGGAGCAATTGTCAAACCCGGCGAAATTATCTATCACCATGAAGTTACCAACCAAATACTTTGGACTAATTTTTAAACATGACTGAAATACTAAGACCGAATTTATTAAAAGATTCACTGCTACTATTGATTTTGGGTGGACTTGTGGGGTATTTATCCACGCTATTTGGTGGAGCATCTGCCGGTAGCTTCGACCCAAATTCTATAAATAGCGGGGATACAGCCTGGATGCTGGTGGCCACCTCATTGGTTATGATCATGACTCCGGCGGTTGGGTTTTTCTATGGTGGCATGGTTTCTTCTAAAAACGTAGTCAGCGTATTAAAACAAAGTCTGATGATCTTAAGTTTAGTCAGTATTCAATGGGTTATCATCGGTTATAGCCTGGTTTTTGGTAAAGATGTAAACGGGATGATTGGTGGATTAAATTTCTTTGGCTTAAGAGGAGTCGGCTTTGCCCCTAATGCTGACTATGCCGCTACTATTCCCCAACTGGTTTGGGAAAG
>JADMIO011020068.1_pt1 | contig 17823 bp, 18 predicted proteins | sample 8958161 | NCBI WGS metagenome assembly JADMIO01 (sample SAMN16585339, study PRJNA669376) | soil metagenome | isolation source: Crop rotation soil | place: USA: Cullars Rotation, Alabama | collected 2011
CTGGCTTTTTGCTTATGTAACTCTATTTTTAGGCCGCAGTGGAACACATCTACGTGGCATTGCACAACGCCTTATTAAAGAACTCAAATCACGCAGAAAAGGCTCTTTTAAAATTGATCACAAGGATAACGATTTTTGGGTGATTGTTAATTCTGGTATCATCAATGATGACGATGATGAAGATGATGAAGATGTTGAACTATGAGTTACACATTATAAAGTTGTCGTTGATAAAGCAACTAACTACAGTAAATGAAGATTAACAAACATAGGCGACATTCTCGTAAATCTTTTCACAGAACCAGAACGCACAGAATACGATTTAGAACGAGTTTGGGTGCTAAGAAGAGAAAAAAATCCATTTAAGGCGGACACCAAAGAGGAAACACAATTTGTTTATGACGAAGATGATGGTTTAGATGACGATGAAGACAGTGTTAATGTTGCTGAGCACCTGCTGGATGAGTAAAATTTTGACAAATTGATTCCCCGACAATTTTTCGGCCACCATGTTTGTGGTCGTAGTTCTTTTCGCAGCATTGATACTGATTTTCCTCGCGAAAGAACACTTTTATAACCCTTACTCGCTCCAACTTGTACCAGAACAAGCCGATGGAAAATTCGGGCGTTACTACGAAGTTACACTGCGCTTGGAAACAAGCCGGTACAGGTATTAATCTTTAAAACGAATATTAACAAGTTGAGGCGCCACGACAAACTATGTTATAACCGATTTTATGTCGTCCATGAACCAAAGTCTTTGCACGAACACGCCTCAAAACAAGGCAAAGTGCCCCTAGTATTCTTTTTGCATGGAAAGCAAGGAACTGCGTGGGAATATGCTCTTGAATGGACCCAGTGGGCTGAACGATCTCAAAAAGAAGGTTTTATTGTTGTGTATGGACAAGCAAAAGGTGGGCGATTTTAGCAGCATAACCTTTATGGCAAGAGATATATGGAAAACACCTGTATTGGCTCCTGGTGGTGACACCATCTTGTCAAGCTCATTCTGGGAATCTGTACACCCAACAGAAGACCTGACTTACGTTGAACATACATTAAAAGATGTCCTCTTTCGCTATCGCTTTATAGTAGATCCTAGAAGAATTTATGCTGTTGGGTTTTCTAGCGGTAACTTCTTGCTACAAGTGTAATAATACTTCTGTTACTGACAGAGTAAGGTGCATTGTTCAGTTGGAACCTGATGGTGAAATATGGTGGCATTGTGTTTGCTGGAATATGTAACTTGATGGGTGGAGTTCAATATTCTCCCAATACCTACACTGGTTACCTTCCTATTGTGAAGAGAGACTTTGTTTGTCCCACTCTAATTCTTACTGGAACTAAGGATAATCATCTGGACACCTGCCAAAAAGCTCATGAGTTTGCAAAAGATATTTTCCCTGTCACTTTGCAGATCTTAGATGGTGTGGGCCATCAGTATGATCCTCAATTACTAGAGCCCATTATTTGGAATTTCTTAAAGGGATGTCTTTTACCACATTCACTGCCCTTTTATACTGATCGACTTGCGTTGTTCTAGTTTTTGAACATCTTGAGTGACTTAAAGAGCTGAGCTACTAAACGGGACGTGCTGTGAAAAGCAAATGTTCTCGGATGAAATTCTTCATGCGTCTTCTGTGAACGCCAACAATCAGAAACAGGCATTTCTGTTCGATGTTTAGGCTATCTACAAGGAGAAGACTTCATTTGTACAACGGGAGAAGTAGCAAGTCTCACAAGTTGCGTTCCAGACAACAAGTAGTGCCTTCAAATACTATCTCTCGACATTGTGCGGCAAGCGATTTGGTGTGTCTTGTTATCGACTTCCACAATTGATTAATGCGCTAATTTACCTAATCTAGGCCGGCACTCATGACGGCGAGGCGCGTAATCGCAGTATGGCAAACAGATGGAGTAACTTTTTTTCGGTATTCAGACAATCGCAGTATTATCGAAAGCAAGAGGTATCACCAGTTCTTCATGCCTTACACTTGCAGTCAAGCGACAGCTTTGCTGGATGTTCTGGAAAAGTAGTATGCACATTTTAAAAAGTTAGTTGTCTAACATCACAGGAGGCACACACATGTGCCAACAGCAGCACCAACCAACACCAACACAATCACCACTCCCATACCACAATTACTAGTGAGGTAACTAAATCATCACTAGCAATTAACTAACCATTGAAGCAACAACAGCAAGAACATCATATTCCATCATCCATTGAAGAAGCAGTGGAGTTCGCATCCGATCTCCTGCCCCACCAAGCCATCCTTGAGAACTTTATCCATCACAATCCTTTGAAACACTTTGAAGCGATGACTTTTAGAGAAGCTCTAGATCATTGCCACAAACTCGAGTCATACATGTCACCATCTGAGCGCTTATTTGTTAAAGTGCATGTAGATCCCAGAAAACGATTGAATGAAGCATTGGTGGATCTTTGTGCAGTGTTCCTTGATCGCGGGGCTGCAAAATGGACTCCACAGTTTCGGGACAGAGGTTTCCTTTATTTCTTCGCATCACTTGAACCTCTTGGCCTAGCTCCATGGCGTAAACACGCTCGAATTGTAGCTAAACGAGTGCTATCTCACTTGGAAAAGAATCGAGACGATGCAAATCACCTTGCATCGTCCATTCTGAAAGAAAACCTTGAATTTTTTGGTATTCCACAAAAGGAATGGACATATGCCATTCGTTCAATGTTACTGGAATTGAAGGGATGGTCAGGAATGTTTCATAGAATGGAATCTCATCCATCGGAGGCTCCAGCTAACACAAAGGTTCAATTCATTGAATTCTGTGCTGTTCAGTCTATCTTGGCACGAAGTTCCATTGAAGCACTAGCACGACAGATGGACTGGGACCCTACCACCTCATTTTCTTCATGGCTAAGCCACATACCCACCATCCGAAAGTCCAAACATGAAGCCACACATCATGCAAGCGCCATTGCGTTTGTTGACCAACATTCTGAACAGCGGGAAGGACTAGAAACTGAATTCATGCACACTCTTTTGCACGCAATCGGTACAAAACCTGTCACAAAGTTTGACCATCGCCCATCTCTTCAACTCTACACATGTATTGATGACCGGGAGTGCTCGTTTCGTCGTCATATAGAAGAGAGTAGCCCAACAGAAATCGAAACCTTTGGCGTTGCTGGATTCTTTGGAATTCCAATTCGTTACAAACCGGTAGACGGGCGGGACCAAATGGTGTTAGCTCCCGAAGGCCACAATCCACCAGCTATCTTAGTAGAAGGAGAACGTAAAACAGACTACAACAAATATGTCAAGTACAATCGAAGGCGCAAATTGATAGCCCGCTTGGGCTTACTCTGGGAGAACGCGTCCTTTTCTCCGTTAGGATCACTCCTTCTATCCCTGTTATTCCCAGTTTCAATGGGGCGTCTTCTAGTGATGGGGTACGCACCAACCACCAAAAGGAAAATGAAAGAGTTGTTTTTCCGCAAATTTGTTCCAAAACCAGAAACAGATTTTCAACTTCCATTTCCACCGGAACAAGCTGCCACCTTGCTCGCCCGTACATTCAAAGACATAGGAACTCACGGACGATTTGCGCCTATTGTCGTAGTTCTGGGACATGGCGCCATTAGCGTGAACAATCCATTTGCAGCAGCATACAATTGCGGTGCGTGTGGAGGTCGAGAAGGCGGCCCAAACGCCAGACTTCTAGCTAGACTCGCTAACGACAAGTCTGTTCGCCTTCACCTCCAAAAGGATCACGATATCACTATTCCAGACGACACTGTGTTTATTGGCGGCATGCACAATACAACCAACGACACTGTTGAACTGTATGACACTGACATGATACCAGAATCGCACGTGACTCACCTAGAAAAAAGTAAAAAGATAATCGAGCACGCACGTGGGAAAAACGCACTCGAACGATGCCACCGTTTCTTGCTGGCTAACCATGTCCGAAACGCACGAGAAGCATTAAAACACGTGCAAACACGTGGCGCGGATGCAGCGGAAGTGCGGCCAGAGCTTAACCACGCAACTAATGCAGCTGTAGTAATAGGACGGCGAGATCTTACGAGGGGTAGATTCCTGGATCGGCGTGTATTCCTGCCTTCGTATGACCCATTTTCTGACGATGATGCCGGAACCAATTTGGAGCATGTCCTAGGACCAGCACTTGTGGTCTGTTCTGGAATTAATTTGGAGTATCTGTTTTCCACAATTGACGTAGACCATCACGGTGCCGGAACAAAAGCACCATTAAATATTGTGGGCAACATTGGAGTACTGCAAGGAACCACTGGGGACTTACGACCAGGACTTCCTTCCCAAATGACAGAGATGCATACGCCAGTACGGGCCCTTTATATTGTCGATGCCCCTATTGAACGTATCGAAGCTGTCTTTAGTAGACGTGATGATCTTCGCAAACTTGCTCGTAACGAATGGGTACTATTTGTGGTACGAGACCCAGCGACTAACCAGTTTTACAAACAATCTCAAGGTCAATATATTCCTATCGACGAGGACGAGACTGCCAAATTGTACGTCCCTTTCACGCACCATCATAATCACGGTAAGAAAGTTACTCGCCGTGAAGGCATTTTCTACAAAGCAGCAACCGTCGGCATGGTACTTTCCTGTGCATTACCAATCTACTTGTTTGGCGCCTCAGCCATGAATCCCCATGGGCCTCTTATAGCCATTTGTGCCACTGGCCTTTCTCTTCCAGTTTTGGCCTTCGCTCGCCGGTACCTTCATGGCGAGTTCATGTTTGCCCGATTTGCAATGTTATGTGTGGGGTTATTGCTTGGATTTAATCTTGTGTCTACCTCACCTAGTTTGGAGCACACACTGGCAGGGTGGAGCCTCTTCGGGTTTGCCTCAACGTTCCTCATTGGCGCTTACAATGATCGACCCACTGTAAGGAACAACGCTACATTTGCCTTTTCCGCATACAGAATAAGTGACCTTGCTGTACTTGTTGCTACTGCTTTTAGTGTTCACGCCGCGGCAGGTGTAGAAAACCATGCACTCGCAGCTGCAGGATTACTACTGGCCGCGCTGTTCAAATCAAGCCAATTCCCGCTAACTTCTTTGTTCGTTAGATCAATGGAAGGTCCCACACCAGCAAGTGCTCTCGGATACGCTGGACTGTCTGCCCATGTTGGAGTCGTATTACTTGCCTCGACAATGCCATTATGGTTTGGCTATGATTGGGCACGCGCCATTCTGGCTTCTGTTGGTCTATTCACAGCAGTAAATGCTTCACTTCTCTCAAAGATTCGAGCCGATCGTAAGGGGGCTATTGCAAATGCAACATCAGCTACCCTTGGCCTAATTTTTGTTATACTTGCTCTTGGATATCCAAATCTTGCTCTATTTATGTGCCTTGGCCATGCTGCATTCCGGATGACGCAAATCCTACGCTCACCTAACATGCTTTCTGACTCGCAAAAGCTTCGTAGTGCACTTGGGCGTATGCCATGGCCCAAAGTTGTTCCTGATTGGCTGTACCGATTGAGTTGGGCTCTCCAGAGGTTCACAAGCGACTTTCATTTTTTACATGTGTTGCATGTTATCTCCCGCCCAATCTACAAGACCAAACCATGGAAGCTCTCGAAGTTACAACAGTGGTTGGTAACGGGCTTGATAGTTGTACTAGCCGGAGCTCCTTTCACACCATTGACTCACTATATTGAGGAAGTGTTAATGCATTTACTCCACACTCAGCCCTACATAGCTGCATTTCTCATGCTTCTTCATTTTGTTACATCAGTAGTGTTAATACGATTTTTGTTTATTAATGTGCTTGATGGACGACGATTCCACAAAAGACACCACCGAAGGTTTCCAAATACTTCATTTACAAAAGCCGAAGTTGGCTTGAAACTGTAGTTATTGTTTTTTTGACTATCTAATAAAATTGATGTTCATTCTGGTTTATTAGATGTCATCTAAATCTAAATTTTTCAACAAAGCAGTCAAATTATCTTCTGATCCTTTAAACGAAGGCCCTTTTGGTTTCTCCTTTTCACGAAGGGACATAGATGTGATGTGTTGTCGGGGGTTTAGTAGCTCTTCTACTTTTTGTTGTAGTTCTTCAATGATAAGATCCTTCTCAAGTAAGAGGGCTGTTTTTTGAGTTATCTCTTTTTGTTGTAATTTTATCTCCTCAGCTTGGGCTGCATTTTCTTCATCAAGTTGTTTGAGGAAGTCTTGATCACCTTCAAAAAGAGTTATTCTTTTTTGAAGATTTTCTATTTGTGCTTTTGCATGTGATAATTCGTCCTCAAGTTGTTTTACTTTGATGTGAGCGGCTGACAGCTGGGCTTGGAGTTGCGGGTCGGGAGGACCACCTGGTGAAGACGCTGTTCTCCCAGTAGCATATGACTGAGCACGATTAAGGCCACCACCACCCGCTGGATTACTCGTGCTTGATGGATTCGTTGCCATTGCAGGTGTTGGTGCAAAGTCAGAGTAAGTGGGAGCAGGTGCCACACCAAGTGATTTCATTACGCTTTCTCGTTCAGAGTTGTACTTCAGACAGTCCACTACTGTATAGAAATTAATCTACACAATGTAAGTCAGACAAGCACAGTTCCTCTCGTCCTCCCTCCAGCAAATAAAAACCTTATCAGTAACAAAGGGATACAATAGGTGCATGATGTCCTTTTGATCTTGCGAGTACTTGAAGCACAGTATCAATTCCTTTGCCTTAGAGCACGTCCAAGCACCTAGTGAGGTAGTAGAATTATTCAACATATTGATTGTAGTAAGAAAGAAAAGCACACCATTGTGAGAGCTTGCATTTTGTTGAAGAGACTCTTTTACTATTTTTACTTTGTATTGGTCAAAATTTTCCGCTTTGACTTGTGCAATAAGATCATCCGGACTCTTAGGAAGGGGTTTCTGAGCAACGGCTTGTTGTGGCGGTGTTGCTACTGGTGCAGCTGGGTAGGTTGTAGGAACTGATGAATAAGTAGGTGATGTATGGTAGTTAGTATTGTATTCAGGGGCGTTATAAGACGGAGTGGATTGTGGAATGCTTGGAGTCGCATAGCCATAAGTACCAGACTGGCTCAGTGTTGCAGCACTAGGAACCGGTGAAACAGCAGGTGGAACAGCAGGTGGAACAGCAGGTGGAACAGCTGATGGAACTGCAGGAGGAACAGCTGATACTGGAACTGGGCTATTGAAGGAAGGAGTAGAGTAAGGTTGTCCTCCATACGCTTAAAGTAAGAGAGTAGTGGTACAATTACTTACTAGATGGAGTGCCGTAGCCACCCGAGTAGGGTTGCCCTGAATTAGGATAATTGGGATAGGTAGCTGCAATTTTAAGAAACGAAACCAGGTTCACGTACGATACATCACGACACAGCAACACGCGAATTTAATCCGGGCGGTTTTTCTGCCCCGCGACCCACTGTCGAAAAATAGTTTGATCCTCGTCAGAGGGAAACATAGTAACTCCTTGTTCTAATGAATCAACGAGCAGTTTGATAGAAGACGCATCAAACTGTTCCAACGTCCTTAATTCTTCAAGTTCATCAGAAAAACTAAATGTCATGGCTTCCATAAACACATCTCTGAAGGGCACAACTCGAGAAGCACTTGTGTCGTCCCTTGTCTTCTGCTTCTGCCACAGTAAATAAAGAACAAGCAAATTGCTTACATTAACTTGGTTCTTCACTCTCTCGGCCAATCCTAAGTAATAGTTTGAGGTCCTAGAGGCAATTTTCCACAGGCCAAGTTCAATGAATTGTTGTTGAGTTGGAAATACTTTGTGCAGTAGCAAATCCTGTAATTAATGACCTGTAGCAATAAAAATACCTGGGCTACTGGTTGTGAATCTGGAGACATTGCTGAAAGGAGGGAGCATATTCGAAAGCAAATCTTAGTGACTTCGTTCAATAGATATTCCCGTTGAGCAGGCGTCAGTTTTTGTAGTTCTGCTTCAGTGAGTTAACGCCATTAAGCGAACCTTCTGAGCTTGGGAGTGAAATGTCCACAAGTTCGTCTTCTACGATTTGTGCAAGCTCATCAACGTCATACGCTGCGACCTTTCTCTTCATGAAAAACAGCCACAAAATTTCTCCTTTATTTATCATCCTCGTCAAAATCGTCCTCTTTATCCCTCTTAGACTTCTTTAGACACAAAGCGAAAAGCTTGGGAAATTCTGCTTTGAGGTTGGATCCTTCTAGTATAGATTTTAATGCACGCTTGATTTTAGTGTTGCCAAAGAGTGTTTCGTCAATAGAATTTTCAAATACCATATTTTCTTGGCTAATTAAAAGGAGGGTCAGATGTCTGAAGAGTCAGAAAGAAACAAATTTAACAAAACATACCGCAAGGTTCTTCTCGCTGTTTCCATTTTAGAGCCAGTAGAACTGTTACCGCTCAATCTACCAGAACTTGTTGATGATGGCAAAGAACCTAGTACCTAAAGATGATGTTACAAACAAACACCGTAAATTTGCGTACTTTATTTAGGTTATCGGTAAGTTCCTGTTCGCCCCCGTTTGGCAAATTCGCCCACTTGGCCATTGTTTCACAGCAAAATTTACCATAGCACAATGGAAGGGTTAGGAGAGTAGACAACAATCTGGTTGTTGGAGATATTGACGCAAGTAAGCCATTTAAGCCATCTATTGCTTCTGAATGTACTACACTGATGAGCGTGCTTAGGTTAATGTAGAGTACCTCCTGGGTGAACATAACGGGGTACTAATTTCGGAAACAACTCTTCAATTGCTATATGATTTTGAGAATATTCCGCATCCATCAATTTCCACAAGCTGAATTGCTCAAAAGACTCCCAGGTGAGGGATGCTACAATAATGGGTTCAATATTGTCACTGCCTATCACTTCAAATTCTTCCATGATTAGTTGGCCACACAACAAGCGCAACTAGATGCAAATGATAAAATGAACCAAAGGTTTCACATACTTGAGATGGGAAAACTGAAGAGCAGATAAGCCGTATGAATTCCATATTACCCACAGAAAATCCGGAAAAGTGTTTGAAAAAAAGAGGAGCAGCTTCCAACAATAGTACAGTATCTGTTTCCACACAAATCTGAATAAATGAATGAATAAAGAACACAAGAACTAATAGCTTACTTGAGCATCTTCGGTAAATAGCGCTTTTTGAGACTTTTTCAACGTTTTCCTATGATCTAACCACCGACTGTAATACTCCAAATAAGTTAAGTCTGCGCTTGAAGATGATGTTGATGACGATGATGACGATGGTGGTGCGATATGTCCACTGCTCCTCATCGTGCCCCTGTCTGTGAGCCTGTTAACTAGAGCTTCAAAAACAGATTTGTCGTCTGCTTGGCTTTGAGCCGAATGCAAGTGTGACTCAGCTACATCAGCTAACTGAGATAGAAATTGTCCGTGAGAAATAAGTGGGAATTGTGCTCGTACAGAAGATCCTGAAACTGATAATGGAGCTCCTGTTGGTTGGCATAAATACGCCAGAGGAGGAGAATAGGCTTTAGATTTGTGAACTAAAAAGCAAAACAACCTGCCTGAGTTAATTATAGTGCATCAAGCGGCTATTACCTTAAACTGAAACTTGGGACGAGGCGCTGCATTTTGTCCATCAGAGATAAAACCACAGATAGTTCTTTAGGTTTGTCTGTACCTGACGTGTTATTATTGTTGTTTGTGGTGCTGTCACGCTTTTTTTCGCGCAGAATTTCTACGAAGACTTCAAAAATAGTTGTATGAACAAAGTGGTTTTGTAGGTTCATTCCGCCAAATAGCAGTTCTCCATTCTTCGTTTCCTTGAACTCGTTGAACAAGGTTTCTACCAAAAAAAGAGAGAAATCTTGTGCAGTTATATTTTGAGTTAGGTGACTATCACAATACCTTTTAGTGTCTTCTGGTGTTCCAGGTACTGCGATTCACTAACGTCACAGCCTTGTTGTATCAAAGTTTTCATCATGGCTGCCAACAAGTCCCGTGCACGTTTGGTGGAGTTATCATCAACTGAACCACTCCCCATGGTCATACCTGTGGAAGACCTTGGTGATATTCCTAGAACAGCCATTCTAAACTGTCGCAGGCTAGGACCAAACAATTGAAGAGACGATTTCTTCTCGCTACGAGATTCCCCTAATTGAAGTGGCTGTCGTGCATTCAAATTGGTTCCGGAAGAATATTGTTGTAGAGGCACAAGAGTATGTTGAGTTGGATCCAAGAGCGACGAGCTAGAACTACTTATCGCACCTACTACCGTTGCACTGTTCATAGCTTCCCACTGTCCTAAGATATCATCATCAGTTCCATTGCCTTCAACTTTTCTCCGCTTCTGTATCTGTTCAGTATGTTCTTGTTTCTTGGTATCTTCTCGCGGTCTTTTTAAATTCTTGGAAATGGTATCATGAGTACTAGTTGAAGTAGAGCTAATGGATGGCGCTCTTTTCTGTTTAGAGCGTCCTCCCACTTTGTAATCTCCAGAACTTGAATTCATGTCAACATCTGTATCTCCACCTCCACCTCCTCCACCTCCTCCCTCTACTCCACCTCCACCTCCTCCTGTTTCCTCTGGTTCTTCTTTCAAAATGAATGACTGTACACTATTTACATCTTGAGATGCTAGTTCATGTGCCAAATTTTTAATAGGTGAAGGTAGTTCAGTAAGTGTTGATGTTGTTGTAGTTGTCGTTGATGTTGTTGTAGTTGTTGCTGTTGTTAGAGGAGAATAATGTTGTGTGCTAGTTGCAGTTGTTTTGGTCATAGACACATCCATTTCATTAGTGGTGAAGAGTTCGTGTCCATGGGCTACTTTTTTTGAGTTACCAGGCAATTGAGAAGGTGAAGTTGAGGCTATTGGTACAGGTATCCGTGCAGGACGGGGAGATATAGATTGTGGTGGAGGTGTTAATGTTGCATTGGTTGATGAGGGGTGCGACGAGTAATCTGATGTTGTTCCTGCTGATGCATTGCTAGCAGAAGTAGTTACTGTGCTTGATGTTGCTGACATTTTTTCCAAGAAAGCAGCAAAAGGTGAATTTGGTGCTGTTATTTTGCTTTTTAAAGCTAGTTCAAACTGATCACATTGTAGCAAAGGTGTTAAACTCTGCACTACTCCTTTTCTGAGGCACGTGGTAAGAGCATTTTGTATTCCTTGATAAATTCTCTTCTTCATTTGGGGAGATTCAAACATATCAATCTGAGAAAACACAAAATCCACCAGCGATGATGAAATTTCCACGTATTTTGGAATGCTACGCACTAATAAAAGTACACAAGGCTCGATGTTCATGATGTTGTCTGTTTCAGGTTCGTAATAAAGAAAATCATACATTAGAGCAAGTTTTGAATGTGAAATCGAAAGTGGGGTTCTGCAACATTTTAGCAACCAACCTATTAGAATCCAACGGGGAATCAAATTAGAACGTAACATTTCATTATCAGGATGAAAGCCGCAGACAATAAATCGAATTAGATGTGGAATGAGGTTATCAGAAAGATCGGATGCCTTAAGTAGTAAATTATACCTGTTGTGCTCATATCGTCTTCTCATACTCGCCAAAAATCACCACAGGATACATACCAAAAATTTCTCCCTGAACCATTCTTGGTACCTTCTCTCATTACCTAATTTAACATTCCTCATCATAAAAACTAGCCATTGCTCAATCTCATGAGGAACTCGGGCACTAAGAAAGGGTCTGGAGGTCTTAGATGGCACGCTAAGAAGCGGAAAAGCTTCCGGTATTTCTGTGTTTGAGGGGCTGCTCGTGCCAGAAGGGGTGATAGTTTTTGTAAGAAGATCATTGTACAGTGTACGCATTTCGGGTACAGTCTCGCCAGTGCTTTGTAATACACGCAATAACTCCCGGCCCATCGGACGAAGAAGAGGAAACTAAATGTCAAAGTGTCTAAAACTAGTCAAGTACCTTTTCCTTGAATATTTTAGTGCAAAGTTGTAACTCTTTCAGCTTAGTGTCTTTGAACTCAGCTTCTAAGTGATCCGGAAGAAGTGAAGCAAAAGTCAGGAACACGACAGGTATCATGTTGGGAATTCCTCCTGTCGATGGCAATCCATACAACCACTTCCTGCAATCGTAAATTGCAACACATGTTACAAACATATTTCCATTTAAAAGGTCCACTAGCTTTTGAACCAGGAATGTGTTTTCCTTATTTTTACATCCTGTCACAATTTGCTTCATCAAAGTGGTAACAACATCAGATACATTAACATCTTCCTCAACAAATTTCCCAGTTACCCATAGAAACTATTCAAATACGTAAATATTAGCATTGCAAGTACCTGTGCCCTGCAAGTGTCTGTGAATTTGTGATACTTTTCGGCTAGCCTTTTCATTTGTGAAAGACACCACGCAAACCGGTCTCTCACTATCCAATGCATATACGTAAAATACTATATAAAGTTACACAGCAACTCTAAATAAACACCTTTTCGGAGTTCGCTGGCTCTGAAAGAACTCCGTAGAGAAGTCCAACCGCCATATCAACATTTCGTTTCGCGTCGTTAGACTGCAATCAGTAAGCTGTAAAATGAGAAAAGTAATCTACCTCTCGCAATAGAATCTGGTTGACTTCTTGTTCTGCCTTAAAAGGGCCATCAGGCTCAGTCAACAGTTCTTTAAGGTTACGAAGGTGTTCTTTCCAGACCTCAACGACGTTAACGTAACATAAACTTTGACAACTCACTAGATCTTGGTCATCCGCTTTGTCGATATGTGTTCGCTTGATCAGTAGTTGCTCTTCCACCGGTGCACTAACGCTGTGTGGTTGGTCAGTGTCCATTTATGTGATAAATATCTGTGCGCGGACGAACCACAGTCAACTGAAGTATTTCATCCCTACGATACAAATTTCTACAATTTAAACTAACAAACTAACTATTTATTATATGTCGTTACTAACCCCCACTGTTAAGTTTCACACCCTGTGAATGTTATTGAAGAAAACAAATACTAGCATACTTTGGAGTAAATAAACCAACCCCACACAATAGACCATATCCAACCTATAACCAGGAACGCTAGCAGGAATTGAGCTAAGCCGATCAAAAATTTGACCAAGTCGAAGTCGTACAGAACTAACGCGTTAGTACAGTTTTGCAAACTGAATCTCGGTCATACTTGATCCAACCATGGTACCCCAACCTGGGAAGAAAATGTTGACTACGAAAAATATTATGTGCATAGGTTCAGGGCACCCTGGCTTCGTGCGTTAACGGTGTAAATGCACAATACGTACCACAAATTCCATCAGTTGGTCAACTAGTTCCATTGCAGCACACTGTGAGCCTGGAGATAATCGGCGCAATGTGCTCAGTTCATTTTTCCGACAGTACACAGACAGTCACGTCGACTTCGTCTTTCTTCTCTTATTTGCTTTTGGTGCAGCCCTCGTTTTCTTGGTTCTTTTGCGTGAACTGCTAGCTTGGGTTTCCTCGTCGGTTTGATTATCGTTGTCTTCTTCATCGTTGCCGTTTTTAAATTGATTAGATTGGTCTACGAAGGGCATTTCCCGTGACTTTTCTTGTTTGACTGCATCTTCTTCATTTTCATTTGGCTTATCCTTCTTTGAGTCTTCTGCTTTGGTTGTCATGTCATCTTTTCCTGAAGCTCCTGCTTCTTCATTTGTAGTATTTTGTGGTGCTTGACTGGATTGTGCTTGTTGTACCTGAGACTGCTGTCGCTGTTGTTGCTGTTGTAATTGCTGGTGATACATTTGCATCTCTGGGATGGCAACTTGTTGGTGGAATTTTTCGAGACTCACAATTGGTGATAAATTATTATCTTGAGCAAAGTCGATTAGATCTTTCATGTATGATATAACTTCAGTGATCTCGAAGCATCTCATTACTGGTGGAGGGAGTCCAAATTCGTTGACATGAGATTTCGGGAGTGAGTCAACGGAAATTACGGTCGGGACACTTGATTTTTCAAACTCTGGCTTAGATTTCTCGTTTCCTTGATCCTTTACGACAAAATTGAAACTACCTCGTCTTTGCGGCTCTGATCCCAATTCTTTCTTAATTTTGGACATTGGTAAATATTCTTCGTGAACTTTCGCCTCGAACTCCCATAAGACAATCTTCAAATCATCTGAAAATGTTACCCGTAAAAAACCTCGTGAAACAACTTCACAGCCATTATCATATTTGTAGATAACTCTGGTTTTTGACGCATAGAGTAAATACGTTCGGGAATCTAAACAATACTCTCTCGGGTTCTCCATCACATAGAATACAGATGATATGGAGGACGAGTAAATTACGTGATAAAAGCGTGGAAGCGTCTCTATGCCAATTTGGAATGCTCTTGTTTCATGGTCGTTGAGTTGCACTATGTACTTAAATGTTGCTCTGTGGTAGAAGTGGTCGTGAACAAAGTTTCTCCAAAAAGGCATTTGCAGGTTTGATTCTATCTGGAACGGTGAAAATTGCAGCAATTTACTTACTGGTCTACGTGTTTGCGCTTCGTTGAATTGAGTAACCCGTAACACTAATTGTCCTATACCAACTCTGTTTTTCGTAACGACTTAGAAATAAGGACATACCCGTAGCTGGTTCTTCGTGGCATTGGCGAAGGACCAACTGGTACAGGTAACATTGCCTGGGGTGGCCCTTGACCGGGTCCTGGACCTTGTACTGGGCCAGGACCTGGCCCTGGTCCTGCTTGAGCTGAAGCAGGTACAGGTAGGTTGTTAGCGTTCATAATTGTACCGACAGTGAGTTGCGTAAGATAACGCTGGAAAACCTCCCGCATGAACGCCAGTGATAGTGTATGTAACACTTCAGTTATATTGTAACGTTAGTGGAGTATTGATACCTCCGAACTGCTAGTAAACTACGTGTACGACCAAATTGCTGGCAGCGGTAGACAGTTAGAAAGTGTAGATTGGGTCGCTGTTGGAGGCAAAATGCACAGAACTCCACAGGTGTGTTATTTATTTGTGTTTTGCTCACTTCAAGGATTGTGCTGGCTGGTTCTCGTTTTTACTGGAGATAATTAAAGTGTTACCAGGAAAAGAGAAAGCCAGAGCTGGCCTGAAGAAAAGAAAGCGGAGAAAAGCTACAGAAATCGAAAGGAGATTCATTTGTCAGGTGAGGCTGCACACGAGTGTTATTTGTTACGGTAAAGGTACCAGGGTGTAGGAAATCCTACGGGACAGAGGGTGCTCTTAAATTTCACATGCAGAGCAAACACAAAGACGTCAAATACATTCCAAGCTATTTAAGGCAATACAACAGCAACAGAACAGCAGACGCTCCTAGGTCTGTTGTATGGCCAGAGGTGAGTTTAGTTTCCCTTAATCCTTATCTGGTAGCTGTTGGGTGCTACTTCTGTGTCCCCTAGCAATACAGTACATGCGCACACATCAGTTTCTCCCTCTGCTACAATTGCCCCCTCTCACTCCACAATCACCACGCCACAATCAGGTATAACCATTGGGGGGAGTAGCACAGGAATGTCTGGATTCAGTGTTCTTGGCTATGGCAATGGCGTACCCCACGTACCAGTTAGTACTATTGGCGACTTTGTGGGGAGTGGAACAGTTTCAACTGGTTCAGTCGGAGGAAATGGAGTAGGAACGACACCTGTGTTAACGGGGCATTTAGGAAATCTGCCAGGCATTGGCCTTCCAAGTGTTGATGGAGATATTGACAATGTTGCGGTGGGCAGAACTGGACATAATAGCTTGAATTCTCTGAATGTGGTTCCTGTTGGAATGGGAGGTGTTGGATTAATTCCTGGGATTGGTAGCATGGGTGGAATTGGGCTTGGTGGAATGGCAACTGGACTCACAATACCCGGGGTAAACGTAAATACAGGAATAAATGTGCCTGGAGCACAGGGTGGAATGCCAGGGCTGGAAGAGATAATTGGAGGAATGAATCAAACTCGAGGAAATGCCCCGTATACAGCCAATGCAAGAGTTGCCGAAATAACTGGAGGCCTGAATTTATCTGGCATGGAAGGCTTTGAAGAAGGTTACAGCGACGAGGATGAAGGAGATGAGGGGCGAGAAGAGCGATCTAAGGGACCGCAAAGTTGGGAGGATTTCGGCGGTTAATGGTGCTTTTTCCGTAAGTAGCCGTTAAGGCGGGAGTAATATTGTTGCCCATGCACGAAGTTGAAAAACACTACTTTGGTGTGTCGACTTTGTTTTTAAAGTAATTATCACAAAGATCAAATCGTTGGAGTTGTGGCCTCGCGCTGCGGCTATGACAGCGTACAATATTTGCACTACTGTACAGTTAAACGGTCGAAAAAACGGGACAAAGAAGAGAAACCAAACCGCTCTAGTGAAGGGAATTGGAAGAACATAGCATGCGTTTCTAAGTACTCACTGTACATCTTCTCAAGATCGAAATCGCTTTTCGCCAAAGAGAGTTTTCAACTCGACAACGCTTATCACTTGTACTCAGTTGTCCGTTTGGCCGGGACTCTATCGGAGGTATGAGCGCATTTTACTGCAGGTAACTGTGTAGACTGAAATTGCTATTGGGCAAGTTGCTGTTAATGACACAATTACGCAAGCAATTGCGGAAACTATCACCATTTCTTCGTCTGATAACTTTTGGCTCCTCAATGCATTAAATGAGAGTTATCGTCTAATTACTGTGGGATGGCCGGACAATTGCAAGTGGTTGGTTATGAATCCTAAATTCCCTCCTCTTCAGACTGTGACTGAATCAGGTTAGTTTATTTCGAAAAGTTTATGACTACCTACAGAACTAGCTCATGGACCTGCTCATCATTTTATTTCATGCTACAAAGCATGCAGTGTTTACACTGGTGTTGGAATTAGCGAACACTTGGTTGACTTTGTGAAATTTACTTCTGTTAGAAAATCTAAGAAGAAAACACTTAACCAACCACAGAACAGAGTACTAGACTTGTCGTTAGTCCCTGGAGCAGACGAAAAGGGACAGCTTGCAATCCATCTTCCCACTGCTGCTTTGGCATTACAGCATAATACTTATTATACGTATGTTGTAAGCGTGTGAAATTTATGTGAATCAGGTCTATTGTTCTTAATGGGTTTACAAACGATGATCTGGATGTGTTCATTAGTATAATATTGAAACACAATCAAACGCTTTCAAAAATTGTTGTCGCCAATACAGGCTCAACTGCTGATCAGTCACTGGGAAAATCTCTAACTGAAAACAGATTTCACAGAGTTCAAGTATGTAGCACAACAAACTTTCACCAACATTTCAGGTCCTTCATTTGACTGGAATTCGCTTCACACAATCAGGAGCACTATCATTGGCAAAAGCTTTTGCAGTCATGACGCATCCACTCAAAGTTCTTAATGTTAATGGTTGTTTTTCAAGTTGTGGTTCCAAAGGTATGCTATTTATTTGGGTTGCTTTTATTGCAATGCCTTGTTTGGATTGCATGTGACTTCTTTTCTTGATACAGTACCTGTCATACTGACATTTAGCAGCATTGTACTACATAGCAAATGCATTACTGATAAACCCCGGAATGTCATTTGGCATTGAAGCATTGTCTATATCTGACAACAGAGTTGATGAAGACACAGCTCTACTATTTTTGGAATGGCTCAATGCTTTAGGTACGCTCTTCTATCAAAACAGGTACTCACTCATCCATGTAGGATTTTATGGTGGAAAACTTCAACGATTAGCTGCTGCAAGAACCGGAATTTCCGTTTTTGGAAACAAACAAATTATTACCAGCTTTACGCAAGACCTCACCCATTTTGTTGCTCCAGTAGCTGGCTCTCCACCGGATACACAAGGCCAATCAAGTCCCAGGAATTCCCCAAAGAGCATATTAGTATGTGCTATTGTT
>JADMIO010826464.1_pt1 | contig 17821 bp, 16 predicted proteins | sample 8958161 | NCBI WGS metagenome assembly JADMIO01 (sample SAMN16585339, study PRJNA669376) | soil metagenome | isolation source: Crop rotation soil | place: USA: Cullars Rotation, Alabama | collected 2011
CTTTCCCAGCGCATGCAGCTGCGCCACGGCGGCGCCCGCGTCCTCCCGCCCGGCCGTGACCGCCCCCAGCCCGGCATGGCGCGCCCAGGCGACGACGTCCGCCGGGGTCGCGAGCTTCTCGTCGACGATCGCCTGCCCGTCCCAGTTGGCCGAGTTGGCGAAGTCGAGGCAGAGGCGGCCCCCGACCAGGCGGGGCAGGCGGCGTGCGGTCATCGGTCCACTATAACCGGCGCGGCGGTTGACGGGAAGGAACAGCGCTGGTAACTAACCGGCATGAAGGTTAGAGCGCGGGAGGCCGGGGCGGGGCAGGAGGGGGTGCGGTTGACCCTGCGCGGCACTTGGCGCGGCGCCGTCGAGATCCTCCCGATCGCGCTGTTCGTCCTGCCGTTCGGCATCGCCTTCGGCGCCGCGGCGGCAGCCAAGGCGGTTCCGCCCGAGATCGCCGTCCTGATGAGCGCCACGGTCTATGCCGGCGCGTCGCAGTTCGCGGTCCTCGACCTGTGGCTGGCGCCGCTGCCGCTCGGGATGCTCGCGGTCACGGTGCTGGCGGTCAACGCCCGCCACATCCTGCTCGGCGCCACGCTGGCGCCCTGGCTGCTGCAGCTGCCGCTGGCGCGGCGGCTCTTGGCGCTGAGCATGCTCAGCGACGCCAACTTCGCCCAGTCGCTGGCGGCGCATGAGCGCGGCGAGGCCGACGCCGGGGTGCTGCTCGGCGGCGGCCTGGCGATGTGGTTCCCCTGGGTGTTCGGCACCACGCTCGGGGCGTCCTCCGGCGCGCTGCTCGGCGACCTGTCGCGCTTCGGCTTCGACGCCGTGATGGCGACCTACTTCGCCGCCATCCTGTGCGGCCGCTGGCAGGGGCGGCGCGACTTTCTCCCCTGGGTGACGGCGGCCATCGCCTCGCTGGTCGCGGCGAACCTGCTGGCGCCCGGCTGGCACATCGTCGCCGGCGCGCTGGCCGGCGGCCTGGCGGGAGCGCTCGCCCATGGTGACTGAGACGTCGGCGGTTGCCGGCGTGCTGGTCATGGTGCTGGTGACCTTCGTCACCCGGGTCGCCGGCGTCTGGGTGATGTCGCATTTCCCGATCACCCCGCGGCTCGAGGCCTTTCTCAAGGCGATGGGCTCGTCGGTGCTGATCGCGATCATCGTGCCGGCCACCGTCTCCGGCGCGCCGCGCCTGTGGCTTGCGGTCGGCGCCGCCGTGCTGGTGATGGCGACGACGCGCAGCGCGCTGGCCGCCATGATCGTCGGCACGGCCGCCGCCGGCCTCGCCCGCAGCATCGGGGGCTGAGGTCGGCTACACCGATTTGTCGCTGGCCACGCGGCGCCCGGCGCGACATCATTTCTTCACCGGCGACATGCTATCCGAGCGAGCCCATTCGCTTCCCGGTCTCGACGTCATATCGATGGAGGTGGAAATGACCACACGCCACACGCTGGCGACGCTGATCGCCCTGACATTGGTGGCCTCGACGCCCGTCCTGGCGGCCGACGCGGTGCCGCCGCGGCCGGGCTTCGAGAAGATCGGCCACATCGTCGTGATCTTCGAGGAGAACCGCTCGTTCGATAACCTCTACGGCACGTTCCCCGGCGCCGAGGGCCTGGCCAATGCCGGGCCGACAGCGACGCAGGTCGACAAGAGCGGCAAGCCCTACGAGCATCTGCCGCCGGTTATGAACACCAACAAGAAGCCGGCCGTGGTCGACGATCGCTTCCCGGCAGACCTGCCGAACCGGCCGTTCGACGCCACCGAGATGGTGGCGCTCGATCATATGACCGGCGACCTGGTGCACCGCTTCTACCAGGAGCAGATGCAGATCAACGGCGGCAAGATGGACAAGTACGCCGCGATCTCGGACGCCGGTGGCCTGGTGATGAGCTACTACGACGGCAGCTCGCTGCCGCTGTGGGCCTACGCCAAGCAGTATGTGCTGGCCGATCACTTCTTCCACGCCGCCTTCGGCGGCTCGTTCCTCAACCACATCTGGCTGGTCTGCGCCTGCTCGCCGCGCTACGAGAATGCGCCGGCCGACATGGTGGCCAAGGTGGATGCCGCCGGGATGATGGTGAAGGACGGCGCGATCACCCCCGACGGCTACGCCGTCAACACCATCCAGACCCGATTCCAGCCGCACAGCGCGTCGATCACCGATACCGCCAAGCTGCTGCCGCCGCAGACCATGCCGACCATCGGCGACCGGCTGAGCGAGAAGGGCGTCACCTGGGCCTGGTATTCCGGCGGGTGGGACGACGCGCTGGCCGGCCATCCCGACCCCTTGTTCCAGTTCCACCACCAGCCCTTCGCCTATTTCGCGAAATATGGCGACGGCACCGAGGAGAAGGCGAAGCATCTCAAGGACGAGAAGGCGATGATGGCCGACATCGCGGCCGGCACCCTTCCGGCCGTCACCTTCTACAAGCCGATCGGGACGGATAACGAGCATCCCGGCTATGCCAATGTCCTGACCGGCGACCAGCACGCCGCCCGGATCATCCAGGCAATCGAGAAGAGCCCGTTCTGGTCGGACACCGTCATCATCGTCACCTATGACGAGAATGGCGGCCTGTGGGACCATGTAGCGCCGCCCAAGGTCAACAAGTGGGGACCGGGGACGCGGATCCCGGCCATCATCATCTCGCCGTTCGCCAAGCGCGGGTTCGTGGACCATACGGTCTACGACACGACCTCGATCCTGAAGTTCATCGAGACCCGGCATGGCCTGGTTCCGCTCACCGATCGCGATGCTGGCGCAGCCGACCTCAGCAACTCCTTCGCGTTCTGAATCAACGAGTTGGTCAGACGGCGCCGGTCGAACGCCATCCACTGTTTGAGCCCGAGCCATGCGTACGGCGCATGGCTCGGCGCTCCCGAAGCCGATGACCGCGCCTATATGTAGCCCGCGCTGGCCGGTCGGCGCCCTCCAAAGCGGCCCCGGAACCCCCGGGTGAGCCCCGCCTTCGAGGACAAGCCGCCGGATCTCCGGCGCGATCGGGTGAGCTGCCCCGGGGGCCGGGTGGGCGGCGGACGGACACGAGAATCATGGCGAGCAGCACGACGATGAGCCACGCGGCCGAGCATCCGGCAGCACGCCCCAGCCTTGTCGTCGGCGCGCTCGGCGTCGTCTTTGGCGATATCGGCACCTCGCCGCTCTACACCGTGCGCCAATGCATCAGGCAGATCGGCACGATGGACGAGGCCACCATCCTCGGCGTGCTGTCCCTGATCGCCTGGGCGCTCTTCATCGTCGTTACCCTGAAATACGTGCTCGTGATCATGCGCGCCGACAACCGCGGCGAAGGCGGCATCCTCGCGCTCACGGCGCTGGCGTTGCGCGCGACGGCTCGCCAGGGACGCTGGCATGGCCTGGTCATCGTCGCCGGCTTGATCGGCGCCGCGCTCTTTTATGGCGATGGCGTGATCACGCCGGCGATCTCGGTGCTCAGCGCCGTGGAAGGGCTGAAGGTCGCGACGCCGCTGTTCCAGCCCTATGTCGTGCCGATTGCCGTCGGCCTGCTCGTCGGCCTGTTCCTGCTGCAGCGGCACGGCACCGGTCGCGTGGGCAACTTCTTCGGGCCGATCGTGCTCATCTGGTTCGTCGTGCTGGCGCTGCTCGGCCTGCACAACATCCTGCCCGATCCCTCCGTGCTGCGCGGCCTCAGCCCGACCTACGGCGTGGCCCTGCTCGTCAATCACCCCGCCGAAGGCTTCGTGCTGTTCGGCGCCGTCGTCCTGGCGGTGACCGGGGCCGAGGCGCTCTATGCCGACATGGGGCATTTCGGCCGCGTGCCGATCCGGACCGCCTGGCTGTGGATCGTGTTTCCGGCGCTGCTCCTCAACTATTTCGGCCAGGGCGCGCTGCTGATCCGCAACCCGGACGCAGTCGCCAATCCCTTCTATCATCTCGCCCCCGAATGGGCGCTCTATCCGCTGGTCGTGCTTGCCTCGGCCGCCACCATCATCGCTGCGCAGGCGGTGATCTCGGGCGCCTTCTCGCTGACGCGGCAGGCGATCCAGCTCGGCTATCTGCCGCGGCTCGAGGTGCGCCACACCTCGGCCTCGACCATCGGCCAGGTCTTTGTTCCCATGGTCAACCGGATCCTGCTGGTGGGCGTGCTGGCGGTCGTGCTGATCTTCGAATCGTCGGACAATCTCGGCGCCGCCTACGGCATCGCGGTCACCGGCACGATGTCGATCGACAGCGTGCTGGCGCTGGTCTTCATGGTCGGCGTCGCCGGCTGGAACCCGCTCGCGGCCGGCCTGCTGTTCGCCGGCTTCCTCGCGCTCGATCTCGCCTTCTTCGGCGCCAACCTGATGAAGATCGCCCATGGCGGCTGGTTCCCCATCATGGTCGCGGCCATGATCTCGCTGATGATGATGAGCTGGCGGCGCGGCCGCGCGGCGGTGATGGCGGCACGCTCGCGCGACGCGCTGCCGCTGGCCTCGTTCATCGGCCGGCTCGGCAGCAACCGGATCGCCCGGGTGCCCGGCACCGCGGTGTTCATGACCGGCAATGTCGAGCTGGTGCCCGGCGCGCTGCTGCACAACCTGAAGCACAACCGCGTGCTGCATGAGCGCGTCGTGGTCATGACGGTGCGCACCGAGGACATCCCGCGGGTGCCGGCGGACCAGCGCGTCGAGGTCCGCGATCTCGGCGGCGGCTTCCATGCCGTGACCATCCACTACGGCTTCATGGACGATCCCGACATCCCTGCCGCGCTGACCCTGTGCGGCCAGCACAAGCTGCCCTTCGACCTGATGGAGACGTCGTTCTTCGTCGGCCGCGAGAAGATCGTCGGCGCTCAACGGCCGCGGCTGGCGCGCTTCCGCAACCAGCTTTTCATCTTCATGTCGGACATGATGCTCGACGCCACCGAGTTCTTCCGCATTCCCGCCAACCGGGTCGTCGAGCTCGGCGGCCAGGTCGAGATCTAGCCGACGCTTGAGCCGGACGCCCTGGCGGGCTAAGCCTGCGCCGGGCCGACGAAACGGTGGGGGCGATGATGAACAGCGGTGGCGTCCGGCAGGCAGCCCAGTTTCTCTGGTCCGCCTGGCAGGAGCGGCGTGTGGTGGACGCGGTGCCGGACGAGTGCCGGCCAGGCGATCTCACCGCGGGCTACGCGGTGCAGGCGGCGCTCGCCGACCTGGCTGGGTCGCCGCTGCTCGGCTGGAAGATCGCCGCCACCAGCCGCGCCGGGCAGGCGCATATCGGCGTCACGGAGCCGCTCGCCGGCCGCCTGTTCCAGCGCTTCGTCCATGGTGACGGCGCCGTGCTGCCGATCGGCCATAACCGCATGCGCGTTGCCGAGGCCGAGTTCGCCTTCCGCATGGGCCGCGACCTGCCTGCCCGGGGACAGGCCTACACGCTCGACGAGGTCATGGCGGCGACCGCCGGCCTGCACGTCGCCATCGAGGTGCCCGATTCGCGCTATGTCGACTATGCCAAGGCCGGCGCGCCGCAGCTCGTCGCCGACGATGCCTGCGCCTGCTTCTTCGTGCTCGGCCCGGCGGCGGCCGCCTGGCGCCACATCGATCTCAGGAGCCACAAGGTGACCCTCAGCCGCAACGGCACGCTCGCCGCCGAAGGCAGCGGCGCCGCCGTGCTCGACGATCCCCGGCTGGCGCTGACCTGGCTCGCCAACGACCGCGCCAAGCGCGGCGAAGGGCTGAAGGCCGGGCAAGTGGTCACCACCGGCACCTGCATCGTGCCGGCCAAAATCGCGCCGGGCGACTCGGTGGTCGCCGACTTCGGCGAGCTGGGGCGGGTCGGCTCGCGGTTCATCGAATGAGCGATGAAGGTCCGACCGGGACATCTGCGTCGATGATGATCACTTCACCAACAAGCCTCGCCGGGATTGGCGGTAACGGTGCAAGGCGGCGGACCACCTCCTCGGCGTAAAGATCGATGGCAGAGTTGCCCGAGGAGCGCGTCAAAAGGACCCTGACGACCTCACCGCTCCGAGCTACGAAAAGCTCGAAATGTGCTACGCCCATTAAGCCGTCGCGGCGGAATGGCTCCGGATATCGGAGGTTCCGCATCATCTTCGCATAGATCACGTTGAGATAGGGATCGCCAACCATGTCGCGTTCGCCGTGGGGCGCGCCGTTGGAGCTCGCCCGCGGCCCCTGCTTCGGCGTGGCCTTGGGTGTGGCCGGTTTTGGCGATGGCAGCAGTTCGGGCACTGGCCGCATGGCCTCGGGTGCCGGCACCGTTGGTTGCGGCGCGGGCAGCTCCGCTGGAGTGGGGGGCGTGGTCGCTGGCTGCGCAGCTGTCTGGGGAGTTGGCTCGCTGGCCGGCGGCGATGGGCTAGGGACCGGCTGCGACTGCTCGGGCGAGGCGGATGCCATTTTTTCGTCCGGTCCCGACCGTGCATAGGGCAGGGGAGGCGGCTCCGGCTTTGGCTCGGGCGGCTTTTCCGCCGGTGGCGGCGGTGGCGGGGGCTGCGGCGGTTCCGCCACCAGGGTGATCGGGATCGCCTTGGGTGGCTCGGCGCGGCGCCACCAGTCCGGCGCGACGACGGTGAGCGCTACGACCACGAGATGTAGCAGGATGGCAAGCCCCATGGCGATCGCCAGGCGCTGGGCCGCCCGCCGGTCGCGCGCCGCGTGCTCGACCGGATCCTCGAGGAACGGCTCGTTGGCGATGTCGGCGGCGGCCAACAGAGGCCCGCTCGCGACGGGGACTGACGCTTCCATCACTCGCCGAGTTGGGGTGGCCGGTGCATGACCGTGCAAGCGCGGACTCTAGCACTTGACGGCTGAGATGGGCGAAGTGCCCGGCGGCGTCAATGTCGCAGGGACTGCTGGGTCGGAGGATCTCTCCCTTGGGCGGGCATCGGGCCGGCAGAAATCGCCCCCCGGCGGCTCGGTTGTCGCTGATTACGGGGAACTGGGGCGGTTCGTCGACCGGGCGACCGCTATGGTTGTACAGGGATGTAGAGTTGCCCGGTCAGGGTAGCCCCTGGGAAGTTGGGCGGTATTGGAGGCAAGGGGGAGGATCTGCGGACGACCTCTTCGGCGTAGAGGTCGATGGCCGAGTCTCCCGACGACATTGACAGCGAAAGGTTGACGATTTCACCATTCCGGGCCCACGTCATGGTGAATGAAGCGGTGCCGACCAAGCCGTCCTGGCGGAAGTATTCGGGATACTTCCGGCGTCGCTGGATCCATTGCACAACCTGATTGAGATAGACATCGCCGGACGTCGCCGCCTCGCCCGATGGTGCGAGCCGCACCATGTTTCGCGACTTCGGCTTTGGCGTGGCCTTGGGCGGCGCCGCCTTGGGTGGAGTGACCAGCTTGGACGGGGGCTGAGGCGCCTTGGGCGCGGGCAGCGGCTTGGGAACGGGTTTGGGCGCTTCGGGCGCGGGCAGCGCCGGCTGCGGAGCCGGCAGCGGCTCCGGTGCCTTCGGTGGGGTGGGCGTGGGCTCCGGGGCGGGGTCTGGCGCCGGCTCGCTCGTCGAAGGCGCCGGGTCTGGCGCGGGCTGCGGCGGCTTCTCAGCCGGCGCTGAGGACGTCTTCTGGTCCGGTCCGGACTCTGCGAAAGGCTGGGGCGCGGGTGCGGGCGGGGGCGGCGCAGGCGCTGGCTTTTCCGCTGGCGGCGGCGGGGGTGGCGGCGGCTCGGGCTCGGCCACCAGGGTGATCGGAATGACCTTCGGCAGCTCCGCGTGGCGCCACCAGTCGGGTGCGATCACGGTGATCGCGACGACCACCAGGTGCAGCAGAATCGCCAGCCCCATGGCGATGGCCAGTCGCCGGGTTGCCCGCCGCTCCCGCTCCGCGTGCTCGACCGGGTCTTCGAGATAGGGTTCGTTGGCGACGTCGGTGGCGACCAGGACGGGCCTGCTCGCGACGGGGACTGACGCTTGCATCACTCGCCGGATCGGAGGTGACCGGGCGCGCGCCGGTGTGGCCCGCGCTCGAGCATTTGCCGAGAGAAATGGGCGAGGCGCCGTGGACCGTTGATGCAGCTGTACCGGTCCCTCCATTCGGCGCGGAGGCCGGTGCTCACCGCACCGGCTTGCCGCCCGGCAGCTCGTCCTCGATGAAGCCGGCGATCACCGCGTCGATGTTGCTATCGGCCTTGAAGCCCATGCCCAACGCCCGCGACGCGTCGAAGCGCACCGGCCAGGTCCGCACGATGCGGCGGATGACCTCGTCGGCCTGCCAGCGGATGCGCTTGACGGCGCCCTCGCCGGCCGCCTTGCGCAGGCCCTCGACCATGTCCGCCACGGTGGTGGTGATGCCCGGCAGGTTGAGGCTGCGATTGCCCTCGAAGGCCGAGACAGGCAGGTCGTGGGCGTGGCGCAGCGCTTCGACGACCCGGCGCGGCGACAGGATCCACACCCCGGTCTCCGGCGCTACCGGGCAGTCGACCGGCTGGCCGGAGAGCGGCTCGCGCAGGATGCTGCTGGCGAAGCTGGAGGCCGCTTTGTTCGGCTTGCCCGGGCGCACCACGATGGTCGGCAGGCGCAGCGAGCGGCCGTCGAGAAAGCCCTTGCGGCTGTAGTCGGCGACCAGGAACTCGCCCATCGCCTTCTGCCCGCCGTAGGAGGTCTCGGGCCGGAGCGGCGTGTCGTCGTTGAGCACCGGCGGCAGGCGGCCGCCGAACACGGCGACAGAGCTGGTAAACACCAGCCGGGCCGGCTTCGGCAGCCGCCGGCAGGCCTCGAGCAGGATCCGGGTGCCGTCGAGATTGACCCGCATGCCAAGGTCGAAGTCGGCCTCGGCGGCGCCGCTCACCACGGCGGCGAGATGGAAGACGCTGTCGGTGTCGTTGCCGATGATCCGGCCGATCAGCCCGGCATCCGAGACGTCGCCCTCGATGCACTCGACCTGGCCGGGCGCGCTTTTGATCGGCGCCGGCGCCACGGCGTCGACCAGCACCAGCTTGTCGATGGGGCCGACCGGCTTGCCGTCGCGCTGCAGCCCGTCGGCCAGCAGGGCCTGCGCCAGCTTGCGGCCGATGAATCCACCGCCGCCGGTGATGACGATCTTCATGGTTCCTCCCTCGGGATCGCGCGCGGCGCATACTCGACCGGCACGGCCCTGCCTGTCCAGCCTCGCCGGCGCGGTCGCGTTCTGCTCGCGCTATCCGGCGCCGCGGGCTAAGAAGGACGCCGACCACACGCAGGGAGAGCGCCATGGGCGAGCTGCATCCACAGATGCGCGCGATTCTCGAGAAGATGCAGGAGGCCGCGCTGCCGGCGCTTCCGACCCTGTCGCCGGCCGCCGCGCGGGCCCAGGTGGAGGCGACCTTCGTCCCGGTCTGGAATGCGAACCCGCCGGCGGCGGCCTCGGTCACCAACTTCAGCATCCCCGGCCCGGGCGGCCCCATTGCGGTGCGGCTCTATGACCCGGGTGTCGCGGCGCCGGCGCCCTGCCTGGTCTATCTCCATGGCGGCGGCTGGGTGATCTGCAGCCTCGATACGCATGACGACGTCTGCCGGCGGATCGCTCTCGCCGGCCGGGTGATGGTCGCCAGCATCGACTACCGCCTGGCCCCCGAGCACAAATTCCCCGCCGGGCTGGAGGATTGCATCGCGGCGACGCGCTGGCTCGCCGCCCATGGCGAGGCGCGCGGCATCGATGGCAGGCGGCTGGCGATCGGCGGTGATTCGGCCGGCGCCAACCTGTCACTGGCGACGCTGGTGGCGCTGCGGGACGCCGGCGGCCCTCCGCTGCGCGGCGGGCTGCTGATCTACGGCGCCTATGGCAGCGACCGGGACACCCCGTCGCACCGCGCCTTCGGCGATGGCCGCTACATCCTGTCGCTGGCCGAGATCGAGTGGTTCCTGTCGCACTATCTCGACGGCGCTGCCAAGCGCGACGACCCGCGCGCAGCCCCGCTCCACGCCGATCTCCGCCGCCTGGCGCCGCTCTATCTCACCGCTGCCGAGTTCGACCCGCTGCTCGACGACACGCTGGCTCTGATCGAGAAGCTGAAGCAGGCTGGCGTTTCCTATGAGTACCGGTATTGGCCGGGCGTGGTGCACGCCGCGCTGCACATGGCACGGGCGCTCGATCCGATGAAGGAGTTCATCGGCGAGATCGGCAACTGGCTGCGGCGCACGGTGTGATATTGCCCCTCTCCCGCACCGCGGGAAGAGAGCCTGCCCCGGCGAAGGCCGGGGGTGGCGAGCGAAGCGAGCCGGGTGAGGGGCTCGCCAATGAATCTCCGCTGACCCTCACCCTCCCGACCCTTCGGGTCGGGCCCCTCCCTCTCCCGCGGTGCGGGAGAGGGGATTCTTAGTCATACGCCACGCTCGCTTCATGCCGGACCGGAAAGTTGACCGAGTTGGCGATGAAGCAGACATCGTGGGCCCGCTGGTGGAGCGCCTCGGCGCGGGCGAGGTCGGCGCCCTTGGCGAGGCGCACCCGCGGCCGCAGCACGACCTCGGTGAAGCGGATGCGGCCCTCGGCCATCGCCATCGTGCCTTCCGCCGCGTCCTCGTAGGCCACCACCGGGATCTTCGCCATGGCGCATTCGGCGAGATAGCTCAGCATGTGGCAAGATGACAGCGCGACCACCAGCAGCTCCTCGGGATTGTGCAGCGAGGGGTCGCCGCGGAAGGTCGGGTCGGCGCTGCCCTTGAGCGTCGGCTTGCCGGCGATCTGCGCGTCGTACTCGCGCGAGTAGCCGGCATAGTCGGCGGTCGGTCCGCGGGCGGCACCGGTCCAGGTCAGCAGGGCGTTGTAGCGATGCGTCTTGGCCATCGTCTCCTCCTCGATCGTCGGGTTGCGATCAGCCGGCGGCCAGCAGCAGCATGGTCCATTGCTGCTCCAGCACCGGCATGTCCTTCTGGTTGAGCGTGATCACCTTGACCTGCGCGGTGCCGCGGTCGGGGCGGATGCGCGACGGGGTCATCGACAGGATTTCGGTCTCGACGCGCAGCTCGTCGCCCGGCTTGACCGGCCGCAGGAAGCGCGCCTGGTCGAGGCCGAGCCCGATCAACGGCGCATCGCCGAACAGCCGGGCGTCGACCACCAGCCGCATGGTGATCGCCATGGTCTGCCAGCCGCTCGACACCAGCTCGCCGAACACCGACGCCCGACCGGCCGCGTCGTCGAGATGCATCGGCTGCGGGTCGTAGAGCCGCGCGAACTCGAGGCTGAGGGCCGGCGTCACCGCGAACTCGCCAGTGCGCATCCGGTCGCCGACGGCCAAGCCGGCGAAGAGCGTCCCTGTCACCCACGACCTCCGAGGTTCCGCTTGTCGCGCGACATCCTGCCAGAGCCTGCGGCCGATTGTCTCGCTTGGCCGACCGGGGCCGCGGACCGCCGATCTCGCGGTGGCGGCGCCCCGGCGCATCGCCTAGGTTGCCGCCCCAAGCGATCTCTCCGACCGTCGGGTCCAGACGGGAGGCAGCGCCATGCGTCCGCATCCCTACCTGCTGCTCGCCGTGACCCGCCGCATCCTGCCCAATCGCTGGGATCTGGTGGCGGCGCCGCTGATCTTCGGCGTCTTCGTGCTGTTCGCCATCGGCGCCCGCCAGATGTCGGCGCCGCTGGCCGGCGTCCAGCACGCGGCGATCTCGCTCGACCCCGCCACGCTGCCGGTGGATGCGCTGCGCACCGTGCTCAGGATGCTGGCCGCGCTCTTCGCCTCGCTGGTCTTCACCTTCGCCTATGGCGCGCTCGCCGCCAAGAGCCGGCGGGCCGAGCTGATCCTGGTGCCGACGCTCGACATCCTGCAGTCGGTGCCGGTGCTGGGCTACATCTCCTTTACCGTCGTGTTCTTCATGTCGGCCTTCCCGGGCAGCGTGCTGGGCGCCGAGCTGGCGGCGATCTTCGCCATCTTCACCAGCCAGGCCTGGAACATGACCTTCAGCTTCTACCAGTCGCTGCGCACCGTGCCGCGCGACCTCGACGAAGCCTGCCGCAGCCTCCGGCTGGGCGGCTGGCAGCGCTTCTGGCGGCTGGAGGTGCCGTTCGCCATGCCCGGCCTGATCTGGAACATGATGATGTCGATGTCGGGCGGCTGGTTCTTCGTCGTCGCCTCGGAGGCGATCGCGGTCGGCGACCGCCAGATCGCGCTGCCGGGCATCGGCTCCTATGTCGCCGGCGCGATCCAGCAGCACAATCTCGCCGCGGTCGGCTGGGCCATCCTCGCCATGGTCGTGGTCATTGCGCTCTATGACCAGCTGATGTTCCGCCCGCTGGTCGCCTGGGCCGACAAGTTCCGGGTCGAGCTCACGGGAGCGTCCACCGCGCCCGATTCCTGGTTCCTGCGGCTGCTGCAGCGAACCCGCCTGATCCGGCGGATCGGCGACCCGGTCGGCCGCTTCCTGCGCCGCCTGCTGACCTTGCGCTTCCTCCCGGCCGATGGCAGCCGCCCCTGGTGGCGGCGGCCGCCGCGGCGGCTGGTCATCGTCGACTGGGCCTGGTATGGCGTGATCGGCGCGGCGACGCTGTGGGTCGCCACCATCATCCTGCGCTTCGTCGCGACCGAGCTTTCCTGGTCCGATCTCGCCACCGTGCTTGGGCTCGGCTGTCTCACCTTGCTGCGGGTCGTCGTGCTGATCGCGCTCGCGACCGCGGTCTGGATCCCGGTCGGAGTCTATATCGGGCTGCGGCCGCGGCTGGCCGAGCGGCTGCAGCCGCTGGCGCAGTTCCTCGCCGCCTTTCCCGCCAACCTGCTGTTTCCCGTCGCCGTCTTCCTGATCGTCCGCTTCAGCCTAGACCCCGACATCTGGCTCAGCCCGCTGATGATCCTCGGCACGCAGTGGTACATCCTGTTCAACGTCATCGCCGGCACCAGCATCTTCCCCAACGACCTGCAGGAGGCGGCGCGCAACTTCCGCATCGGCGGCCTGTTGTGGTGGCGCCGGGTCATCCTGCCGGGGATCTTTCCCTACTACGTCACCGGCGCCATCACCGCGTCGGGCGGCGCGTGGAACGCCAGCATCGTCGCCGAGTCGGTATCCTGGGGCGATACCCACCTGACGGCGCACGGGCTCGGCGCCTACATCGCGGAGGCGACGACCCGGGCGGACTATCCCCGCATCGTGCTCGGCATCGCCGCCATGTCGCTGTTCGTCATCCTGTTCAACCGCCTGCTGTGGCGGCCGCTCTATGGCTTCGCCGAGCGCCGCCTGCGGCTCAACTGACGAGGGCCCGCCATGACCACCGCCATTCGACAGGACGAGGCCGTGCTCGCCGTGCGCGGCGTCGGCAAGGCTTTCGACAAGCCCTCCGGCGAGCATCTCACCGTGCTCGATCGGGCCGACCTCGAGCTCCGGCACGGCGAGATCGTCGGGCTGCTCGGCCGGTCGGGCTCGGGCAAGTCGACCCTGCTGCGGATCGTCGCCGGGCTGATCGAGCCCTCCACCGGCCAGGTCGTCTATCGCGGCCAGAAGCTCAACGGTCCGGCCGACGGCGTCGCCATGGTGTTCCAGACCTTCGCGCTGTTCCCCTGGCTGACGGTGCTGCAGAACGTCGAGGCCGGGCTCGAGGCGCGCCGCACGCCGGCCAAGGAGATGCGCCGCCGGGCGCTCGCCGCCATCGACCTGATCGGCCTCGACGGCTTCGAATCGGCCTATCCGCGCGAGCTGTCGGGCGGCATGCGCCAGCGCGTCGGCTTCGCCCGCGCGCTGGTCGTCGATCCCGACGTGCTGCTGATGGACGAGCCGTTCTCCGCGCTCGACGTGCTGACCGCCGAGACGCTGCGCACCGACTTCCTCGAGCTGTGGATTGAGCGCCGGCTGCCGATCAAGTCGGTCCTGCTGGTCACCCACAACATCGAGGAGGCAGTGCTGATGTGCGACCGCATCCTGGTGTTCTCGACCAATCCCGGCCGGGTCGCCGCCGAGATCAAGGTGACCTTCAAGCATCCGCGGAACCGGCTCGACCCGCCGTTCCGCGAGATGGTCGACGACATCTACGCCCTAATGACCAAGCGGCCGGCGGGGCCGGTCGATGCCCGCGGCAAGCCGCCCGCCATCGGCATCGCCGAGCGGCTGCCGCGGGTCGGCACCAACCTGATGGCCGGCCTGATCGAGACGCTGGCCGCATCGCCCTATGACGGGCGGGCCGACCTGCCGGAGCTCGCCCGCAGCCTGCAGCTCGAGATCGACGACCTGTTCCCGATCGCGGAAGGGCTGCAGCTCCTGGGCTTCGCCGAGGTGCAGGAGGGCGACATCCGGCTCACCCCGGCGGCCCGGACCTTCGCCGATTCCGACACGCAGCAGCGCAAGCGGCTGTTCGCCGAGCACCTGCTGCGCTCGGTGCCGCTCGCTGCCCATATCCGCCGCGTGCTCGACGAGCGGCCCGGCCACCGCGCGCCCCGCCTGCGCTTCGAGCCCGAGCTCGAGGACCGCCTCAGCGAGGAGGCGGCCGAGGAGACGCTCAACGGCGTCATCGCCTGGGGCCGCTACGCCGAGCTGTTCTCCTATGACGACCAGGCCGAATTGTTCAGCCTGGAGAATCCGAGCGAGGCGGACGGGTGAGCGCTGCGCTCGTGCTTCGACAGACCCGTCAGGCCGCTGACAGCCTTACGTGAAATTTGCTCCCGGTGGCTTCGGCGTAGCGCAAGAGCGTCTTGGTGCTCGGCAGCGTTTGACCACTCTCAAGTCGGGCGACCGCGGACTGGCTTGTACCCATCCGGGCGGCCAGCTCGGCCTGGGAGAGTCCTGCGCGCAAGCGGGCCCGGAGCAGTTCGGCGGCAATCTCGAACTCCGGGGCGAGCGCGTCATACTCCGCCTTGACCTTGGGGTTGGCCAGCAAACGCGCCTTGAGCTTCTCAAAGGGAATGGTCATGTGATCTCCTTTGCGCTCCGCAGGGCAAGTTCGATCTCCGCGCGCGGAGTCTTCTGCGTCTTCTTCACGAACGCGCGGACTACGATGACCCTCCGGCCGATTGCCGTTACGTAGAGCGCGCGGGCGATTCCGTCGCGGCCTGTCAGCCGCAATTCCCAGAGCTTGCCCTCGAGATGCTTCACATGCGGCTCGCTCAGGCTTTCCAGGCCTGCTTGGCCGATGCGGTCGGCAGTCGAAGAAATCGCGCCTGCATGTCTGCCGGGAGGGCAGCGATTTCGGCGGCAACTGTCTCGTTCAGGATTTCCAGTCGCCAAGGCACGATTGGATGCTATCTCAATTCTGAGATATTGGAAAGGGGCCGGAAATCGCCGGATGTGGGAGTTGACGGCCATCCGCAAGCGACGTAATGTTGTCGCGATCGTGGTGATTTGAGCCGACCGGCTTGCGGCCACGTTAAACAAGACGCTAAAAGGTCGGGAGTGAAAACCCCCGGTCTTTGGCACATTACTAGCGCCGCCGGGGCTTTTTTTATGCCCCGCCGGCGGCCGAGGAGGGGCATGACATGGCGCATTCGTTCGGCGCGGCGGAAGCCAAGGGCTGGCGGCCGCGGACCCGCCTGGTGCGCGGCGGTACCCAGCGCAGCCCGCATGGCGAGACCGCCGAGGCGATCTACCTGACCTCAGGGTTCTGCTACGACAGCGCCGGCGCCGCCGAGGCGCGCTTCAAGAACACCGAGCCAGGCTTCGTCTACAGCCGTTACGGCAATCCGACGGTCGCGATGTTCGAGCAGCGCATGGCCTTGCTCGAGGGCGCCGAGGCGGCGCGCGGGCTGGCCAGCGGCATGGCGGCGGTCAATGCCGCGCTGCTGTGCCAGGTGCGGGCCGGCGACCGCGTCGTGGCGTCGCGCGCGCTGTTCGGTTCCTGCCGCTACATCATCGAGGAGATGCTGCCACGCTTCGGCGTCACCAGCGTGCTGGTCGACGGCCGCGACCTCGACCAGTGGAAGAAGGCGCTGGTGCCCGGAACGCGCTGCGTCTTCATCGAGACGCCGGCGAATCCGACCCTGGAGATCATCGACATCCGCGCCGTCGCGACCATGGCGCATGCGGTCGGCGCCAAGCTGATCGTCGACAACGTCTTCGCCACGCCGCTGCTGCAGCAGCCGCTGGCGCTCGGCGCCGACATCGTCGTCTACTCGGCGACCAAGCACATCGACGGCCAGGGCCGCTGTCTCGGCGGCGTCGTGCTGGCCGACCAGAAGTTCGTCGACGAGCAGCTCACGCCCTTCCTGCGCCATACCGGCCCGACGCTCAGCGCCTTCAACGCCTGGGTGCTGCTGAAGGGGCTCGAGACCCTCGATCTCCGGGTCCGCGAGCATGTCGCCAACGCCGCGAAGGTCGCCGACTTCCTCGCCGGCCATCCCCGCATCCGCCGCGTTCTCTTTCCCGGCCGCGCCGATCACCCGCAGCATAAGCTGGCGATGGCGCAGATGAGCGGCGCCGGCTCGCTGATCGCGTTCGAGGTCGAGGGCGACCGCGCGGCGACCTTCCGGGTCGTCGACCGGCTGAAGCTGATCGACATCTCGAACAATCTCGGCGATGCCAAGAGCCTGATCACCCACCCGTCCACCACCACCCATCAACGCCTGTCGCCCGAGGCCCGGGCCGAGCTCGGCATCTTCGACAATCTGCTGCGGCTGTCTGTCGGGCTCGAGGACGTCGACGACATCACGGAGGATCTCGATGCAGCCCTTGCGCAATGAAACCCGCTCCGCGGAGGCGCTGGTGAGCGAAGCGACACCCGACAAGCCGGCACCGTCGGCGCCGCTGGTGACGCGGCCGGTCAACCGCCGGCTGCCGCCGCTCAACGCGTTGCGCAGCTTCGAGGCGGCGGCGCGCCATCTCAGCTTCGCCCGCGCTGCCGGCGAGCTGCACGTCACGCCCGCGGCGATCAGCCACCAGGTCAAGGTGCTGGAGGATTACCTCGGCATCGAGCTGTTCCGCCGGGTCAACCGGAATCTGTTCCTGACAGACGCCGGCCAGGCCTGCCTGCCCGGGATCCGCGAGGCGTTCGACGGGCTGGCGACGGCGATCGGCAAGATCAGCACCGCCGGCCGCAGCGGCGTGCTGACCGTCAGCGTCGCGCCGTCCTTCGCCGGCAAGTGGCTGCTGCCGCGGCTCGAGGGCTTCCAGGCGGCCAACCCCGACATCGACGTGCGGGTCTCGGCCTCGATGCAGCTGGTGGACTTCGCCAGCGCCGACGTCGATCTCGCGATCCGCTATGGCGGCGGGCGCTATCCCGGGCTGGTGGTCGAGAAGCTGCTCGACGAAACCGTGTTCCCGGTCTGCAGCCCCAAGCTGCTGAAGGGCAAGCAGGGCCTGCGCCACCCGGAGCAGCTGCGCCACCTGACCTTGCTGCATGACGACAGCCCGGACGATGACGAAAGCTGCCCGACCTGGGAGATGTGGCTGCGCGCCGCCGGGGTCAGTGACGTCGACCATACCCGCGGGCCGCGCTTCAATCAGTCGAGCCTGGTGCTCGAGGCGGCGATCCTCGGGCGCGGCGTGGCGCTTGCGAAGTCGGCGATCGCCGCGGCCGACCTCGCCGCTGGCACGGTGGTGAAGCCCTTCGAGCTGAGCTTCCCGGTGGGGTTCGCCTACTACCTGGTCTGCCCGGAGACCAAGGCCCGGCTGCCCAAGGTCGAGCTGTTCCGCGACTGGCTGAAGCGCGAGGCCGACGCCTCGCGCTGAGCCGTCGCACGCAACGGCGGCAGCCAGCGCTCCTCGTCGATCAGCGCCTCGCTCGCCTGGCCAACAGCGGCGAGCGAGGCGCCGGCGGCGCGCAGCCGGTCGCGCAGCGCGCCGATCCGGGTGACCCGGTCGGCCCAGTCGGCGACCAGCAGCTGCTCGAGAAACAGGCGCAACCGTCGCGCCAGGGTCGGGCTGCGGCCGTTGGTCGACACCGTCACCAGCAGGTCGCCCCGACGCACCAGCGCGGGGGTGTTGAGGTCGCAGAGCGCCGGGCGGTCCTCGGCATGGACCAGCACGCCGGCGGCGTCCGGGAAAG
>JADMIO011538830.1_pt1 | contig 17820 bp, 24 predicted proteins | sample 8958161 | NCBI WGS metagenome assembly JADMIO01 (sample SAMN16585339, study PRJNA669376) | soil metagenome | isolation source: Crop rotation soil | place: USA: Cullars Rotation, Alabama | collected 2011
GCCGCGACTTCAAGTCACGTGAATTCCAAGCTTCGGATCCCACTGTGCTGGAAAGCGGCTCCCTCGACCTATGGAATTTGTATTTTCGGAATTGCCGCAGCGTAGAGTGTAGGCAGTGTGCATGCAATGTGTATGTCTGTCGTGTGCGCCCGCCGTGCATGTAGCTGTCAATACCGTGCTTCTCAACACATTCGCATTTGGCCGTTTGATATTGGCACTGCACCCAAAGGGTAACCACAGTTTTTCACAATGCACCCAACGATTGAAAGACTCGGACATGCGTGCGTCGCCAAGAACTCACGACGCTTCGAGGCAGGCCTTTTGCATATGTAGAGCTGGGCACGATAGCGCGATATGGACCTGATAGAGCAGGGACGTGGATGGCTGCAGGATTCGGATTGTTGCTTAGCTCATCCTGTGTTCTGTGTTGGGGCCAAACGAGCAGTGCACAGCAGCGATCAAGCCAAGCTCCCGTGACATTTTTTGGTGATTTCCAAACCTAACATGATGACATGGTACACACCACACTGAGACCCGGAAAAACACCTAACATGATGACATGGTACACACCACACTAAGACCTGTCGCGACCATGTGGTCAGGAGGGCGAGCCTCCCGAAGCTGTTCTCGAGGCAGCGCTGGAGCAGGCAGGTGCTTTTCTTAACGGGGGCGAACATTCTTGACAGGCAACAATTTGAACATGTGGTAACAGACACGCACAGACCCTGCAACAATGTGGAATGAATATTGGCGATCATGGTGGGACAGCGGAAGCCATATGATGGTAAGGCGAACCTTCTCGATGGCTTTCGCTGTCCCACCATGATCGCCCCAGCAAAGGGCGGTCATCCCTTGCCGATTTCAGCTCAAGCGTTTGAGGGCATGACGACCATAGCGCCTTCGAAAAATTGTGCAAGCTGTAGTGCGTGTCTGCTTGCCAGTTGAGCCCAAGTGTGATTCCAGATCCTCAAGAATATTGATTGCATGAATCTGTTGAGGAAGTGCGTGGACATGACGCCGCTGGGGTTCCGTACTATCGCCCTACCAAAACCGGTGACTGCTTCCATTCCGAGCGCGAGTGCCGTAGGGAAGATTCGTACTTGAGGAAGGTCTCTGGACTCGCAGTGATGATTCGATGAAAGAGGCAGTATTGAGTGCCGATGGACCGGCAGAGGGAAACACCAACCTCCGCACTGCATGCAGCCTGGTCATGTGCCTTGTTGACGCCGTCGTGACGAGGAATACGGTCGCCACGTTGACAATGTGGTGCCTTGCTTGCCTGTGATGTGGTCTCATGGGAGTGTCGAGTTCTGCAGTATGCGTGGTCATTGATTCCAAATCCAAAGCGTGAGGGCGCAGGCTAACAGACGCACTTCGTTTATGCCCCAGGCATGCGCACCGCACTCGTACTTTTTTCGTGCAAGTATTCTCATAAGCCACTCGGAATTATTTGCGAGGCTGATGGTGCCGACAAAGCTGCACGCGCAGCTTGGTTTGTCGTGGCAGCGCAGGCGAAAGTGCAATGTTGCATGCAGTCGTGTTTTTTCAAGTCGTGGGTACGACACAAGTCTTTCATCAAGCGCCTTCCGCTACTCCTTAACATATCGCTGCTCCTATCCGCAGGCAAGGTTGGCAATGCTTGATTTCGATGATGCCGCTGATTCAGCGGCCGAGGCGCCTGGCTAAAAACCTTCTGTGGAGGGCAGCCCCACGGACAGTGAATGCGGTCGGGAGTCGTGTGGTTGTCCTCGTCAATGTTCTACGCAACAGTTGGACATTGGAAGACACTAGCACCGATGTAAAGCTGCATGGTTTCGCCTGCCCTTTGTGTTTTCATTATTCGCAGCACATTCAGGCAGTTGCTATTTCCAGGGAGCGGGGACTTCGAGATTGTGAGGCCCCAGCGCGCACACATCCGTTCCCTGGCATGCCTTGGACCCATTGAGTGTGTGGCACCAACATTCAAAGGTTAGATGTTCAAGGACTAGCCGCAACGTTTCACGAGGGTTCTGCAAAAGTGCTGCTTATCGGAGGCTGTCGCCGCAACTGTTGTTGGCAGGGCGCTTGGCATGAAGCAGGCCCGTATTGCCATTTTCAAAGGGTTCAGGGCGCCTATCGGAGTTCAGGGGTTTCAGGCTACTGCCGACAGGTTCTGCTGGCTCCTGGCCGCTAGTGCGGCCGCTTGCTGTGCCCATCGCTCCCTAAAGCCCTGAACCCCAAGACCCTTAAACCTAAACCCTAAACCCTAAGCCTAAACCCTTAAACCCTAAACCCTAAAATCCTAAACCCTAAACCCTAAACCATAACCCTAAAACCCTAACCCCTAAAACCCTAAGCCCTCCAACCCTTAATACCCTAACCCCTGAAACCCAAAAGCCCTAAACCCTGCTTCTTCTGCGGCTGATAGGTTCAGGCTGATCGATCTGCTGACCGCTGTTCTTTTCAACCATGTGGAGGACTGGGATGGTGCGATCTCGTCCTTCTCCAGGGCCATGGCGATCTATCAGGACATTGGCGACAAGCGAGCCGAGGCAACGCTCACAAGGAGATCGCAGCATACGGCAATGGTTCATCGATTATCGAAGTGAAAAAGGCAATGGCCGATAATCATGTGTGCAAGCATCATCAGTGCTGCATTTTCAAAATTGGATGACATGAAAATGACCGCTGCGCCGCATGGGAAACTTGAGGCCGACACCACGCTTGAACTAGGGAGGGCCTACTTGATCCAGATGAAGGCAGATTGGGCACTTCGGGGTCGTTCTTTTACAGCGCCTCGTTGAGCTTCGAAGTGCCCGATACAGCGAACAATCGGTTTGAGCTTTGAGCAGTTTGCGGCAGTTTGAAGCGCCCTTGCCCTATTCGAAGTGCCCTTGATTCGAGGCAGTTTGAGCTTCTTACTTCAATCAGTTTGATCGCGCCTCGAACAGTCAGCTGGAGGACCCCTATACAGCTGCGAAGACGGCCGTGGATGCAGCGAAACTGTTCAAAGTGGTGCGCCTGGCACGATTCTCAATCAACATCCCAAGGCATATTGTAACATTCATGTTGGGTTCAAACAAATCCAGTGCCTAAGTGTTACCAGCCTAAGTGATTAAATCCAGCGCCCAAGCGTCTCTGTTTCTGCGGTCTCTGTTTCAGTACCGGTCACATGTCCCAATCTCGGAAATCCACCGAGGAATTCTTCTCATTCAACGCTCGTTCTTGCCCATGCCCGCCTTTCATATGCAACAAACGCAGCAGAATTACGTGGAACCAAGTGGGATGTGGTCCCTTAGTGTGCATGTCCCAAACCAGTCAGACTCTCTGTTCCATTCCACGTGACCGCGGCTGCCAGGTAGGCTACAGATACGGCGAAGTAGAAGCGCTGCAGGTCGGGTTGCCTGAGTTCCTTGTCATTGTCCTCGGGCGGCCATGTCTTGCTGAGTTCAAGTACGCCGTGGCATCTGCGTGTAAATATGCGGAGATTGCTCCTTTGCGTTTGTGCCTCAAGCAACAGAAAATACTGAGTTATTGCCTCCATTCAACGCATGCCTCTTCATGCCCCTCAAAACAATGTTAATCTGGTGGTCAGCTGCTGGTCAGTCGCAGTACAGGTCGTGGCAGAGGCTCACCTCCTCTATGACCCTAAGCAGGCCCTACAGGCATGCAATCTCCTTTATGCGGACAATTTGTGTTTACGGTCTAGTGCGTAAACACAAATTTTAGGTCGTGGCATAAAAAAATGTACAGGCCCTGCACAACTCATGAGTTCATTATATACATTAATTGTGTTTATGCTCCCTTGTACAAGGCATGCAGACAATGCAGTCACCTTGGTCTTAGCGAGGGTGATGGAAGACAACAATGCATTCGCTATTTACTTAAGTGCTGTCTGTGTGCGTGTTGTGTATTTACGCGAGTGAGGGTGCATTTTTTTCACACATCATGTTTGACTCATTTGTCGCTGCCGAGGGTTGTGGGCCCGGCCAGATTGTAGACGCTGTCACGGCGATTCTCAGCTACTGATTCCGACAGACGGGGGGGTTAAATACGATTTTTTTGATTCCAAAACGATCCACCTGGTATTGCCCAACTGTTCATACGATGCCTCTTCATTTAACCCCCCGTCTGTCGGAATCAGTATTCCCAGCCGCCCAGGCGTATTAACGTGTCAGGAGACATAAAACTCCTGCTGCGCCTGCCAGTTCGCCCGGTGGTCGCGATAATCAGGGTCGCAGCTGTTGCCGCGCTTGGAGTTCCGTCCGCCTCCCTCAGCCGACGCTCACATCTCCCAGGATGGATCGCACCCGGCTGCCAACACGTGCGACAAGCGCCCTATGGTGCTTGGGCATCGTAATGCCACAATTCGACAATCAGATGGAATGGCCATTGCCGCGATTAAGGGAGCTGCCCTGCGCACCACTAGGAGGACTCGACATTGTATAGATCGACGGTCGGAACCATGCGATGGCGCAGCAATTGGGAGACCCCGCTGCAGTGGTGCTGCATGCTTGTCGTGCATATGACTTTTGTGCACGCGTGTGTTTGCTTGCATAGCTCCCGGCCACTAGCTGTGAGATTGGCCCGACAATGTGCGGGCATGAAAGAATGGAATCCACCTCCAACCACAAGTTATCAGCTGTACAGAGCTCTGGCAGCGTGTCGGCGATTACAGGCGTCGGGTGAGGTGTCCAAACGTGCAACCATCATCGCCGTCACTCTGGCTTCTGCTGGAGAACCACCTCGCCATTCGCCAACGCTAGCAAGGTCAAACCTTTCGCTAGGCAAATTGTGCCAAGTCCCATGTGTCCAATTCATTGGTTGTTTCACCCACACACACACACACGAACTTGGCTCGTTTGAGCCAGCACAAGCCCGTCATATTGGCTTCCCAAACTCATTAAGCACGCTTCGTTCTCTTCCACCTTCCAATGGCACCGTCGGTGCAGAATACCCAGCATCGTCCGCGTCGGTAGGTGCCCCTCACTCCTCAAACTCGTCATCGCCATGAGCAGCTCATGCCTCAAATCATGGTTTCGGTCAACGTGAAGCAGGAGCCGTCTTCCCAGTCCTGAGAGATACTGGTGGCAGATTGCTTGGTGCAAAATTTGTCCGCGACCCTGTGAAAGCGGTCGTCCGCGTAGCGTGCGTCCCATGCGCTTTGTTCGTCAGTCACACACGTGTGCTGAGGTAAAGCGGAATGGGCGCTCGCATGCGGCCGAAATTTTCCGACGTCTCTTGGACACGCAGTGTGCCAATCAAGCCACGCCGCGACATGCTCAACTCATGGGTTTCGGGTCCGAATTCGTCGAACAACTTGACACGCACTGGGGAGGGCTGGAAGTGCTCGCTCCCGGAGACGCGCTTATGTTTTGCGGGCAAGTGCCTAGGAACTGAGCTGCCAAGAAAACAGGCCCCGTCCACTGCGTTGGCGCTCTCTTTTCTGCTGAGGGTTGCTACACAGGCTTTTGACTAGGTATGTAACTTTGGTGTGCCACCGTTGGGATCTTAGCAACGCGCGATGTCACTGCTCGAAACGTATGTGCAGATACGCCATACACTGGTCAGTGTGGTACTACCTTGGTTTGGGTCCTGCAAGAAATGACGCATCGGGGCTGCGCTAGTGGATCTGCGGGACGTGCGTCGAGTTGGCATGGACGCCGCTGGCCCAGGGCCGACGGCGTGCAGGACCCACAACCCACACACGATGGAACAGTTTGGGCTCTGGTTCGGGTGCTGCCTTGCCACGTGCGTGACAGATGCTGTGACCGCACAGATCAGCAAGGACACTCAGTCCCTGTCCGTAAAACTGGTGTCTGTGCCCGTTGTGGGAACTGGAGGGTCATGAATCCGTTCTCCGCGCGTTCATCCAAGTTGTCCAGAGGATGTTTGACGTGCTGAAGCTGCAAGAGGTTCATTGCAGGGCAGTCACCCACAAGGCCGAAAAGACTTTCGCCGTGTGTACGTAGCTAAGCACAGTGGCCGTGCGGATGATCGTTGTTCTGATGATGCCAAAAGGCCAGCTGTTAATAAGCGTTCTTGACCATAAGCATGCTCAGACTCGGCGCTGTTATCAGAAGTAGCCTGATCACACCATTACGAATCATGCCGAAATTTGGTTCACGTCGATGGTCAGCCCCGAGACATGCTGTGATGGCTGTCAGCGTGGATTAGTGATGAGACTTTACTATGCCTTTACTGACATTTCGCAACCGTAATGTTCCATTTCTCCAACATGCCTTAGCCATGCGCAATTTACACGTCCGATTGAGTAGCCGCACGTGCCGGAGTCAAGCTAGACCTGCTTGCCACATTTGTCAAGCTGGAGGCGGCGAAGGAAGCAAGTGCATTGTGCGATGATGTGACGGATATGAAGGCAGGATATTACCCCGGTATTAATGTGCAAAGCACTTCAACTTGCATAGGCGCAATACACGGCGGTAAGATTCAGATACCTACAATAGCGGATTCTTTCTGAGCGTCGTTGATGAAACATCCGATTGCTTGTGTAAGTTCTATCACAGGTTAAGCACGCTGTCCTCCAGACCATCGCCGCGGCGAAAACGCAGATTGCTACGGTGCAGAATGCACAACAGGCAGCCAGAGCAGTTTCGACCAACGTGGAAACACACGTGCAGTGTATGTTCGCCGTTGGTTTTTTTGTAGTCTGCAAATGAAGCCTGCCTTTGAAGCCTTGTCCTCATTCCCACTGTGCCGTATGTCGCATGCTGTTCAGTCAAGAGGTTGAGTCGTTGAGTGTGGCACCGGAGCCATCGCATGAAAGATATGGAGAATGGCAATAAGTGGAACTCCCAAGCTGTCCGGCCCCGAGCCAGGCCTTGTCTTATAGCAGCAGGGGGGACAATGGCGTCCCCTACAAGCCTGATACTCAGAGCTCGTTTGTGTGATCACTTTCCAACCATCAGCTGGGCCCTCACGATCTTAGCCAAAAAATGTCCATTACTTTCCAATCTTAAAGGCCCGATTTGAGCACTCGTCTGCTTTGCGTGATTACTTTCCATTACTGTTCTCACGGACGCGCAGAGCGGTGAGCCTTCACTGACGACGTGAAGTAATGGGAATAGTAATGGGAAAAGTAATGGGAATAGTAATGGGAATAGTAATGGGAATAGTAGTAATGGGAATAGTACCGAGCCTTCACGGATTACAGCCTTCACTGACTCATACGCTTTGCGTTTCACTGACGAGGTGGCCATGCCCTGAGCAACAGCGGGGACCACAGGTCGGACCCTTGGCCAGTGCTACTTTCAGCCTCTTGATTCCTGGCGGCTTAGCCACGAATCGATGTTGTTGTCAAACCACTTGTAGGCCCTCCATTATACGATCGTTTTGCACATCCCAACATTGCCGTTATGCTAGAAGTCGGAGCACGTTTTCTGCCGCAAAGCGCGTTGAGGCTGTAAGCGACTATGTCGTGGAGGCGCATTGTTCATTTGTCAGACGCACCCAAACTGATGAAGGGCGCCCACGATGTCATGCACCAAGTTCGACTGTGCTTACACAGGGCACAGCCTACTGCATAATCTCAAGGGCTTTAATAGGCTGGCATCAGATGTCGCGAATGACACCACTGTATAGTCCATGTTGCTGATGTTTAGTTGGTGGTAACATTGGTGTTTGGAGGTGTTTGGAGGTTTAGCTGGTGGCAAGAACCTCCAAACACCACTATTACCACCAGCTAAACATCAGCAAGCCCCTTTGCGGAACAGGAGAGAAGGACTGTGTCGACACTGGCGACGAGCACCAGTAGAGGCTGCCATGGCATTGTTTACGCTTTCTTGCATTCCGAATCTTCTTTTACTGCGTGTTTCCTTCTTCATGCTTTTATATCAACTGTCAGGCATCAATATGGTTTGGTCACCATGACCACATTGTTTGCGCGCTGGCTATCATGTCGAATAATCAAATGACGTGGTGCTGCACACTCCCACCTTGCCATTAAAGACGACATGGAGCTCATTGCTACGCACAGAACAAGCTGGCTACGACTTAAACACCTGTTGACCATCGTTTGGAAATATATGGAGTCATGGATGAGCAAGTGCAGGAATGGTAACCAATAACCAACCACGAACCCTTACCAACTTGCTGATACCACCAAACACCACCATTACTACTGATTCCGACTATCACTTTCGATTTCAAAACAATGCACCTGGAATTGCCCACTGTTCATACGATGCCCCATCATTTAACCCGCCGTCTGTCGGAATCAGTAACTATTACCGCCAGCCGCGAACCAAGGCGGCGTGGGCACAGACTTCAAGGGGAAGGCCCGCACCAGAATCTTTGTGACACATTACAGTCGGCATGACTGGAAGTACACACTGGAAGATCACTACCGTCGACTGGAAGAACATCGACATCGACATTCCACCGTTGACATTCTTCACAAGCACCATTAAGGTGACTTTTTTGGTAGGAAAGTGTACCCGCTCCGTTCAGCTCTTCGAAGAACATCACTAGCTAAATGGGCATTGCTTCCCCATGAACAGTGCTTGTGTTAGCTTGTTTCACTCCTTCATCGAATCATTAGGACATTGAACTAACCTAATCAGACAACAAGGCACGATGCCACTAAGGAGTTGCCTCACTTCAAGCATTAATAGCATCAATCAGTGCCATGGCCGAGTTTCAGAACTTCCAGCGCCGGTCGTTCAAGTGGGTGAGCGGAGCCCATGCCACCGACGAGGCAGGGCGACGGGGATTGGCTGGGAATATGTCGCGCTTAGCTCTGTATTTGCCTCCGCAGAGTGCGCGAAAATCTGCTCAAAACACCACCTAATGTATCTGTCGGACGTTATCTCTAAGCAGGTTTAAGTGCCACACGTGTGGAGCTCTTTGGAGAGCTTGCCACAACAGGCGCAATGTGGTAGCATCCAGCACGTCCATCCCAAGGCCTGGTACCGCCAGGAGATGCGCCTCCTGCCACCAAGAGCGTTATGAGGGCCAAAGGGTCAGGGTCCACGCGCTCTTTCGCGGCAGCCGCATGCAGCAGGGCCACAACCAATCTTTTCACGCCGAAATTAGCAGGACTCATATGTTTCAATGATCAAGTTTACGGGAGATCGTTTTTTCTAGTCGCGCGCCCCACCATTTCTTTGGACCGTCAGCGCATTGCCGTCTAAAACATTGGAATCGCCATTTGGCATGTTGACTCCCAGCTCCTTTTGTAGCTGCTGCCTGCTTCGCAGCCCGAGTGGCTACAACGTTGAGGGTTTAGGGTTTTAGGGTTTAGGGTTTTAGGGTTTAGGGTTTTAGGGTTTAGGGTTTCAGAGTTTTAGGGTTTAGGGTTTAGCGATTAGGGTTTTTAGGGTTTTTGGGCTTCTTCTTTGCGACCATTACGTGCCAATCAAATGGCTGCAAAGCTCGCGTGCGCTGTTTCACGCAGGCACAAACAGTGTAAACATGTCAACGTTGTGACAGGGTCCCGGGTGGGGACTCGCCGAAGGGCTCTTTGCTTTTGCTTTGGACAGACATGTATATTTGTAGTAGAAAACACCCGTACAATCCGCAGCATAGCATTCAAGAAACATAATATGTGAACGCGTACCTACAACAGCTGAACATATTGCTTGATTCAAGGTGCAACAACTCCCCTTCTGGATGGTGCGTGTCTGTTCGCCTTGCGTGTTTCCTCATTCCCTCTCTTCCTGTGTTTCGTTACCCATGCGTGGGGATTGGCTCAATTTTGGTGCCCGCACTCATCCGCTGTGCGCGCCCGTTATCACAAAACTCATGGACTTGAGGGAGGCTCGAAAAACAACAGGGCTTGGCAGTTCCAAGAGTGCGGCCGTTCGGCGAATTGTTGCGAGCACCACGAATTTGGCAAGCCATGCAGCCCGAAGCCCGAAAACCGAAGTTTAATTGCAATTTTCTTTATCGAGAAATTGCCGAAAGCCTGAAAGTGTTTTTATCATATCAAAGTTGCCGATACTGATCTCCCTGCGGGCCTCCAGACCGCTCCCTTCCAATGATGTCCTTCGGTGATTCCCTGGCACGAACGTCAGGGTCAACTTGCAGGAATATGCAAACAAGACCGTAGAACGCTTTGTCGTTGAGGTTGTGGAGAGCTTTGAACAGCAGTGCAAAACGGAAGCACACGTCGGCGGAATATCAGCCACAATTGAAACTCGCATCCTCACGCTGTCAGGTCTGGAGCTAAAGAAGTGATCGCCAACATCACGCAACAGCTTGAAGAGAAGTTGGCCGCCTTGGCTCTTCCCCGTTCCACAGTCACTGCGTTGGAGTGCGGACTGGCTGGTGCGGCGGGCACTGGCTATTGCAAGTGGCCCCTGACAGGCGGATGGGAGAGGGCCAGCAAACCGGCACCAGCGGATGTCTGTGCCTCACCCAGCCAATATACTGCTGCAATGATGCCCAGCTCCAATGGTTTGACTGATTGATTGCTCCGTATGTAAAAAGACGCCGGGCCAAGCTGTTAAGCCACCCACAGATGTCTTTTATGTTTGGAGCCATGGGGCGTCGGGGCCATGGATCCCAGCCAAATCAGTATGGCAAGTCAGTCGATTGATTGACAAATCAATCAGTATGCCACCTGGCCATACGGAGGCTGGCCAAAGAAGGATGCTCTATTGGCTAGATGAGACTGATTGATTGCTCCGTATGAGCGGCAATTCCTTCTTTGTGGGGACACGGTGTGCCATGGATGCGCCGCGGATGAGCGAAGCGAGCCACGCCCACTGTGCCACAAGACAGTCGCATGCAACACGACTCAGCTTCTACTCTGAGCAAATGGTGATGGAATGGGGCTTCGTACATGCTCCCATTGGAGCGTACAGGCACGGAGCAAAGCCTCCAAAATGATGGCAGTGATGTGTCATGGTCTCATGCTAGCTTCGCACCATTGGTATGCAGGTCTAAAGACAGGCAGCTAGAACTGAGCAGGTGGTGCTTCTTTTTTTGCAATGTGCATGGCATGCTCGGCCGTGCTACACGCAGCATAAACAGCGAATCGGCGCAGGTGGGTTTACTTGCATGTGCTCATCCCAAGTGAGCATACTCAGACAACACTGTCTGGTCGGTACGCATTGCGGGCAACACCTTTGAGATACAAGCCCTTGAGCCCTCACATGTGGGATTGATTCCGTGCGTGTTTCCCTTCAAACTTTGGCCTGTAGTTGCCCGCTATCGAATGTGTACACAGTCTGCAAGCTACCATCGGGTCGACCATTTAGGCGGACGGTGCGCCTGCCTGTGCCGTCTGGTTTTCAGTGACTTGTGGGGCACAAGGGTACATGCATCTTTACACCGCTATGCACAACGCTTGCTGGCGTGCCACAATGGAGCGCAGTCGTGCGGCTGGATGCAGATTGTGGCGTTCATCCGCTCGTGTTTACTTATTGATTTGTGCAGAGAGCGGAAACCTATTGTTGGATTATTGACTGAGCCGCTGGTTTTTTGATCTTCTGGGTTCCACGTGCACAAACGTGCAAGAAGTAGGGAAAGCATGCAGTTGGAATCCTGGCTTCGTGAATAATGCTCCCGGTGAAATCAAGCTCCGTTACTGCCATCTGTCTGTTCAAGGCACTGCCTCCAAGGGCTTAGTTAGAATGGTGCGGTAACCACGCCGCCGAGACCTTCGGCGGTTCCGGGCTGAATGCACCCTTGACACGATTGCGGTCCAAGATGTCCTTTGCAAGTTTCTTGGCTCAGAGGTCCGCTGATGCCCTGATGAGGTTCCAGCAGGAGGCGAATGACACCATGAGAGACTTTGTTGATGAGCTTCTGGAGAGCTTCAAGCAGGAATGCATATTCGCGGCAGATCGAGGCAAGTTTTCCGTCTCAATGTGTTCTTCCATCCTGACGTTGTCGCCTTTATACAGGGATGACGACTACACATGGTCCACACCTGATGAAGTAATTGCCAAAATCACGCAACAGATCGAAGAGAAGTTGGTCCCCCTAGCCTTTACTGACTGCTCCATGTCATCTGAATTGTGCGGGGAGGATGGCGAAACGGGCCGCAATGACTATTGCAGGTGGAGGCTCTGCGGGGCATGGGACGGGGCAAAAAAAGAAAAAACCACGACCGAACAGCCGACGGCCCCCGCGGGCTCACCGATCCACTGTCCCATATGCCTCGAGAAGAAGCCCGGCGTGGCACTCGTTCCTTGCGGGCACACGGTGTGCCAAGAATGCGCCCCGGACTTGCGGAGCAAGCCATGCCCGCAATGCCGCAAGACAGTCACATTCACGACAAGCGGCTTGTTCCTGGCATGAACGAGCATGCACCCGAAGCGAGTTTTCTTTCAAGCCGTGCATGTTGCAATCGAACTGTAGGGGGAAGCACCAGTGCCTTCTTCGGCCACCCGCCTCGTTTGCGGCACCGCCCCACGCAAAGCACAATTTTCAGCTGCCAGGAAAGGTTCCGGTGTGACGAAGTAAAGTGAAAGGGAGCAACACGTACTTCAGCATGTTGGCGTTATCTCGAAGGCAGGCAGCTGGAAGTGAGCAGGCAGCGCTTCAGTTGTTCCAATATGCATGGTCGAGGCCAATCTATCAGCCAATCAATGATTACTCAAGCAAGCACCGGAGAAACGACTCTCTCAAACCAACTACCAATCCACGAATTGACCAATCTTGCACTTTCGAATCGTGGCCTCGACAATACGTAAAGCAATCGACACTGAGAGCGAGTTTCTGTTACGAGCCGTGGCCATGCTGCCATTGGTCCGCCTCTCGGATCATTTGTCCTACAAGCAGTTAAAATTGACATGCGTCTGTCTGCCGGACGTGGACAGAGCAACGCAACTTGTTGCAGCACTCGTGGCAGCAAAGCACATGGATGAGCCAATGGCGCTGCAGTCGTGGAAGCAGAGCATATTTGTGTGCCCCGCTTTCTGCGCCTCATGTTGCGGCACAGGATGCAATACCAAGCCACATGCTATTCGAGTTGGAAGAAGAGGAATTTCAGCATAGCACGGAGAGCCATGATTTCATGTTGGTTAGTTTCGTTGTTTTTCTCCAAAGTACCACCTAATGAAGCAATCACCAATCAACAACCAATTGTCGATCGGCCAATGCTTGATTCGCGTTGTGAACCCGACAAGGATTCGGCCTGCTTGTCGCTTCGCTGCATTGCCAAAGCTGCAGATTGCCTATACATTCACCTTCGGCCTACCGCAAGTTGGACATCTACATTCCAGATCTTCATTGGGCTGTTTGGTGCTCGTATCACGTCGTAACGTGTGGACGATCGTTGCTGCTGTGTCGCAAGCATGCACGTGAACCGAGATTGGTCGCTATTTTAGCCGACCGGGGACTGACATTAAATGCCAGTGTTGAACTGGCATTCGATGCCCTCGTAGCCACAGATTTTAACAAGTTGCTTCGCCAGCATCATTGCAGGAAGCTGGGCGATGATGCCCTGATGGAACTGGTGGAGCGATCCTCTATGATGGGCATGGAACTGATGGACATCACCTGACGTGACATGGCATGGTGGAGCGATCCTCGATGGAACTGACCAGGGTTTCGACTATCACTGGCCATCACTTGTATCAAAACATCATCAAAACATCAGCATCAAAAGAAACATCATCATCGAAACATCATCGTAAAAACCAAAAAAACGAAAACCAAAATCAAAAACCATAACCGGCTGTTCTTCATGCTTCGGGTCGGAGCTGTCTCGCATTGACTTCAACTGCTCGTTTTTGTAGTACCGGCCCTCCACTTGACTCCTTCCTTCAATGTACTGAGATCGAGGGAGACGGTCGTCGAACACACTGCATGGTGGATTGAACTTGGGTTGTTACAGTTGCCAGGGTTGTTATGCGAAATGTTGTTGAGGACTATCGGACCACGCACACGATATTCCAGCCCGTTATTTTGCTATTTGCTACTCGTTGCGTTTTCATGCGAATCCCCATTGCAATTGAAATTCAAACGTCAACAATGAAAGAATGTGAAACGGTAGGTGGGATGCACACGCATTTGGGGAGCAAGTCATTCGAGTGTATTGGCATATTTCGGGTTGTCCACAGTCCCGGGCTTCTTGTGCTCAGTCCCGCGAGACATCCAGCACGAGCATTATTATTGTCGAAAAGGTGATTAACAACCTGCTGATGTGGGCTTGCTGCAACTCCTCATGGATGTGATGTCGAGGACCAGCTGCCACAATAAAAGCCATGCTGTTTATGGTCCGGCTTGGATTCATCAGCACATTCATCAGCATGCGGAAAGGCGGGTGGAGGTGCATCGCATCTGCTTCGACTCGCGGCCCTACACTCACATGGCTTCAACAAGTTGCTCGTCCTTAAGGGAAATGGTTGAGCCTGGATGTGGATTTCATTGGCCCAGAATGGCGGATGTCATAACGTAAAGGCGGCCGCACCCCTTGGCAACTTGCTTGGTTTCGGAACGACGTGCTTCGTGGAGAGGTCTTCGTCGTGGACACATGGCGGCGGCCTCGTGCTCCTGCGGAAGGAGATTATGTTGGAAGAAATTAGCCCGCTTAGGATGATAATGTCAGTGCCGATCTTATGTTGAACCAACAGGTAAAACTGCAACATCAAAACACCGTCAAAGGGAAAAACGCTTTGCACCAGCCTCAAACTATCACAGGTCATCGCCACCAACCGGGCCAGTCCAGCATATGAGAGCCAATGCCAATTTCAGACGGACAAGCGAATACAGCAGCGGGGGGTCTCAAACGGCAGAAGCCAATCCAGCATGAGAGGGGTTGGCTCGCAATTAGCCTGCAAATGGAAAATGTTCATCGGTTGACAAGCTTACAACTATGCTAGATGGCCCGGTCTGTGCACTCATACGATTCTAGCAACAGGGCGGCAAGCTCCACACAACGCCAATGCCGTCCGCAATAGCCTCAAACCAGTTCATCAAACGCCGGAGTGACTGGTGCACGGCTAGCAGCGGCAGCCCACGCCTCAAGTGCGACAATAGGCTTCAGCAGTAGCAACAACAGAGCAGCATCAACGTATTAGAATGCTCTTGAGCCTTAGAGGGTATGGTGGGCTTGTTTGGACGATGCTGAAGAGCAATGATGCGCTGAAAAGGGCAAAAGGGGGACTATACTGATTATTGATCGGAAATTGCGTTGGCCGAGTTGGAAAACTGTTCCTATTTGCTCAAAAACTGCTCACAAACTGCATCAGTATAGTCCCTCGTTTGCCCTTTTCAAATGATGCGGTTGCCTGCCCACCAACAGGGCCAAAAGCAGGGCCTTTGGCCAGCACCGGTGTGTAGACACAGTCAATAAACTCTGTAGACTCTGGGTGTAGACTCGGTCTACAGACTCTCGCTCTGCAGACTCTCGGTGTGGGCTCGGTCTGTGGACTCTGGGTGTATGTTTGTTGATGCGCCTCTGCCATTGTTCGGCTACCAAACAGGACCGTGTAATTCTTTTAGCCTGGCCCGATGGCATCAATGTTTCATCGCATGGCTCATTCTTCAGCTGCTAGGTAGTATTCTGCGCAACAAGCTCAACAGGAAAACATGACGATCGAGAGGGCATCCATATCAACACCCAGCTCATCTTTCGAATCACCATTGGCAACAAGTAATAGCCCATTGCGTCGCTGACCCGGCCATCCGTTGTTGCAGTTGCGCGCGTGACCGCCTACCAATCCGCAAGGGCACCTTCACAATGTTGGCCTGGCCCCAGGTCAGGGCGACCTGCTGGCTTGGGCTTGTGCCTAGTTAAGGGTTTTAGGGTTTTTAGGGTTTGGGGTTTAGGGTTTTTGGGTTTAGGGTTGTAGGTTTTTAGTTTTTTAGGGTTTAGTTTTTCTTGTGCGTGTTGCGGTGGTTTGGAGTGTGCGTGCTGAGCCGCGTTTGGATTATTGCCCGCCGTGTCAACACAGATCAATCCGAACAGCGAGCACAGGACCAGCGCGGCAGGAGGTCGAAAAATGGCGGACGAAGTGCTCCAACGCGCATGCAACGCCACCACCCAATCCGTATGCGACCATCCGAATCAGGCAAACGGAGCTCTCTGAAGGCCGCTCCGACCTCGGAATGCCGTGACGGAAGAGCAAGGCCAGGAATGAGCGGCCTTCAGAGCGGCCTCGTGGAAGGAATGAGCACGTGGAATGAGCAATGAGCTTGCAGTATGGCAGATGGTCTCCAGAGAGGCCTGGAATGAACAATGCTCGGCCTCGTGGAGAACACGCGGAAGGAGAGTGCAGATGATGAGGATTGGCCTTTGGGACGCCGCCCGGGCAGAGCAGGGGAGTGCAGAGGAGAGTGCAGATGGATGCGGCCTGACAGCTCGCGCCAGAGGCACCAAACACGATTCTTGTTGCTGTGGCAATGGGCGAAGGGTGGAGAGCGCCCTCAACCCTGCGCCCTGCACGGCAAAGGCAAAAGGGTATGGGGAGACTGTTGGCCTGTGAGGAAAAGCCCATAGGCTCCCCATTTTGGCCTAAGCACATTCCAAGGCCTGTGGGGCTCTGGCAAAGGGCGAAGGGTTGAGGGCCAAGCAGAACTGGAAACTGGAAGGTGGTGCAGATGTTGCTTGACAGCGGATCGGCCGTGCAGGTGGGATTTCGCGCTCATGGCAACCGACGAGCGGCGGTGACTTGCGGTTAATCACGACGCGACGGTCGGGGGAGTGTGCACGGATCGAAACTCAAGTCCACTGGTCGGCTGATCTGTTTGCCGACGCGGCTAATTGTCCTCCTCCGCATGTGTGACCCTCTAAATCGCACAATTGCAGAAAACGCGACGCTATGGCTTTTCACGGGCAGCTTGCAAAAAACGTTTGCTATTACGGAGAATCAGGAGTGTCTGGATATCTCATCGGTCCGAAGAAAGAATTGGACAATCTCAAGGCAGAAGGGAATTGCTTTGCAACGCCTGGCCGCTCTGGTGCGACGCTCTGCCTTGTCGTCGTCCGACGTTAACCGAGTGTTTGTTCCCCGTAGACGATGCGGTTCTTCCCTTGGGGATAAATATTAATCTTGTCATCCACCGCCTTATTGCACTGAACGTTATTTACATACACATAATGTATGAGCGTATTTGGCATTTGGTATGCACGTGTTGATTTAAAAATGGTCTGCCTGACAGTTGTTGTGTTGGAAAGATTGGTCGTAAGGTGGCGGATTGATGAGGCATTGTTATGGGTGAAATTTGTGATTTGCATCAATATTCATAATAGTTCTTTGTAGATTTGTGTTTAAAGACGTAATTAATAAACCCCAGCAAATTCATGTGTGAAATTGGAGATCGTTTCACAAATTTACCCATGGCCGTGTTGCGGCGCACAATATGATACCCTCTTTCATTTATCACAGAAGCACGGAAAACGCAGATCACGAAGAATATACCAGGCGATTCGGAACGCGGAATATGGTGGGCAATACAGAGCATCAAGAATGGAAATAATACAAATGATCAAAATGGAAGCTGCAGCCTACACCGATACACCGTGTGTTCGAGGGCTTTTGGACTGCACCGGCGTTGTAGCAAGATTGCGGGGCCGTCGTATTCAGCACAAGAATTGAGGGAGGCATGGCAAACCCGGACATGTTGTGGGGGGAGAGGCAGCGGCAAGCAGCACAAGGGACAATTCCGGATCTCAATTGTATGTCAAAATAGATGCGATATGATTAGCAGTCCTGTGCCGGCGATGTTGATAATGAGGGCAATTTTGGCAAGAGGTCACAGCCGAGGCATCTACAATAATCCGTTGAGCAAATATTGTGATTTCAGCGGAGTCCGCTGCCATTGCGGCCCCCCCGTCTTACGCCCTATCCTGTGACCTCAATCTGTCGCTCCTCTCTCTCTATCACACCTCCCGCGAGACGCGTTTCTGCTCATCTACAGCCCATA
>JADMIO010991059.1_pt1 | contig 17818 bp, 18 predicted proteins | sample 8958161 | NCBI WGS metagenome assembly JADMIO01 (sample SAMN16585339, study PRJNA669376) | soil metagenome | isolation source: Crop rotation soil | place: USA: Cullars Rotation, Alabama | collected 2011
ACGTAGTCGACGGCCTCCCGCACGCTGCGCAGGCTCGCGAAGAAATCGGTTCCGTCGACTTCGTCGACGTGCAGGCCCGGGAACGATCGGACGAGGCGCGAGATGCTGCCGCCTGCGGTCTGAAATTCGACCGGGACTGAAATCGCGTAGCCGTTGTCTTCGACGAGAAACAGGATGGGCAGCTGCCTGATGCAGGCGGTGTTCAGCGCCTCCCAGAACTCGCCCTCGCTCGTCGAGCCGTCGCCGAGCGACACGTACACCACCTCGTCGCCGTGAAACCGCGACTGCCGATCGGCGATGTCGTGCACGCGGCCGTAGATGACGCCGGCCTCGGCGGCGCCGACGGCCTGGTTCAGCTGCGTGCCCGTGGCGCTCGATTTCGAGACGATGTTCAGGTCGGGGCGGCCCCAGTGCGACGGCATCTGCCGGCCGTGGGAGCTCGGATCGTCCTGCGCGCCGACGCCGGCCAGCAGCATGTCGACCGGCGTCATTCCAAGCTGCAGGCACAGCGCGCGGTCGCGGTAGTAGGCGAAGAACCAGTCGTACCCCGGCCTGAGCGAAAGGCCGGCGGCCACGAGCACGGCTTCATGTCCCGCGCCGCTGATCTGGAAGAAGATCTGGCTCTGGTGCTTGAGTTGAATTTCCTTGTCGTCGATCCGCCGTGAGAGCAGCATGCAGCGGTAGGCGGCGACGATCTCGTCGCGCGTCAGCCCTTCGTAGCGGGCCGCTCCACGTGACCCGGGCGTTTCACCCGCGGGGGCTTCCCGTCCGTTGACGACAGCGGATTTCATTCCTGGCCGGATTATAGCAAGCATGGGGTGGCGCCGGTCCGCCGGACGGCCCCGCGTCCGCGCGGGCTTGGTATATGCTCGACCCACATGGCGCCCACGCCGGTTCGTCTGCATCGATGGGATGAAATCGCGCTCGACAAAGTGACCGAGATGTTCTCGCGGAAGATCGTGACCGGCGAGCGCGAGATGCTCGCACAGGTCTACCTCAAACGCGGCTGCGTGGTGCCGATGCACGCCCATGAAAGCGAGCAGATGACGTACGTGCTGCAGGGAACGCTCCGGTTCCTGGTGGGCGGCGAGGAGATCACGCTCCGCGAGGGCGAAGTGCTGCACATCCCGTCGAGGGTCGAACATCAGGCCGAGGCGCTCGACGACACGTTCTCGCTCGACGTGTTCAGCCCCATTCGTCTGGACTGGCTGGAACAAACCGACGACTATCTGCGTCGATAGTCGGAGAAAGGACGCCCATGACCGGTCTCGTGCTGCTTGCCGTCGTCGCCGCCGTCGTCATCTGGGCGATTGCGGGTTACAACCGGCTCGTCGGGCTGCGGAACCAGGTTCAGAACGGCTGGCGGCAGATCGACGTGCAGCTGAAGCGCCGCCACGATCTCATCCCCAATCTGGTCAATGCCGTCCGGGGGTCGATGGATTTCGAGCGCGACACGCTGACGGCCGTCATGGACGCGCGGGCACGGGCGCAGGCCGCCAGCAGTCCGGCAGATGCGGCGGTGAAGGAGGGACAGCTCTCCACCGCGCTCGGCCGGCTGTTCGCCGTGGCCGAGAACTATCCGAATCTGAAATCGAACGACAACGTGAAGATGCTGCAGGAGGAACTGTCGGCGACGGAGAACAAGGTCGGCTTCGCTCGGCAGTTCTATAACGACATCGCAACGAAGTTCAACACGGCGCAGCAGGTGTTTCCAACGAACCTGTTTGCCAGCGCGTTCGGCTTCAAGCCGGCGGAGCTCTTCGAGGTGACCGAGGCGTCCGACCGCGAGGTCCCGACCGTCGATCTGTCCCGACGCTAGCTCGCAGGATCAATAGGAAGGAGATCCGCTCGATCCTTCCTGCGATTCTGCAATCCTGCAATTCTTCGGATGAATCTCTACGAACAACAGGCGCTGAATCGCCGCCGGACGTGGCTGATCATGCTGGCGTTCGTGGCGTTTCTCTTCGTCCTCGGCCTGGGCTTCGACGCGTTCTACATGGGCGAAGCCGGCGGAGCGGTGCCGATCGGGTCGGTGGCGGCGTTGGGGATCGGATCGGTTTCCGCGCTGGCCAGCTATTACAGCGGGGACAGCGCCGTCCTGGCGTCCACGGGCGCTGCGCCAGTCGAGACCCTGCTGGAGCAGGCACCCGAGCCGGAAAAGCTGAAGCTCCAGCAGCTCCAGAACGTCGTCGACGAGATGGCGATTGCGGCGGGCCTCCCACGCCCGCGGGTCTACGTCGTGCCCGATCCGGATCCCAATGCCTTCGCCACCGGCCGGGGCCCCGAGCGCTCGTCGATTGCCGTGACCAAAGGGCTGCTCGACGCGCTGAACCGCGAGCAGCTGCAGGGCGTGATCGCGCACGAGATGAGCCACATCCGCAATCTCGACGTGCGCGTGATGACCGTCGTCGCGGCGCTCGTCGGCGCGGTGGCGCTCCTGTCGGACTGGGCGCGGAGAGGGATGATGTGGGGAAGCGGCGGAAGCCGCCGCCGCGACAACGACCGCGAGCGGAGCGGCGTCGCCGGCGTTGTGTTCTTCGTCATCTGGCTCGTCGCGATCGCGATCGCGCCGTTTCTGGCGCAGATGCTCGCGATGATGGTGTCGCGGCGGCGCGAGTATCTCGCCGACGCCTCGGGCGCCGAGCTGACGCGCAATCCCCTGGGCCTGGCGACCGCGCTCGAAAAGATCGAGTCGGCCGTCGACCCCACGCGCGCCATCAACCGTGGAACGGCGCACCTGTGCATTGCCGATCCTCTTGGCCGGAATCTGAACGTTCGTGAGGGCCGATTCGCCGGCCTCTTCGCCTCGCATCCGCCGATGGCCGATCGGATTGCAGCGCTGAGGGCGATGGCGTTCGAGGGAAGGTAGCGGGATTGCGCGGCCGCCGCCGGAGCCGTCAGTGGACCCGGCGGTCCCAGTCGTCGGCGCGGCCGCCCGAGTACACGTCGAACTTCTTGCGCACGCGATTGATCTTCCACTTCAGGTAGTGATACCGGAGCTCGCCAAGCGGGTTCGACCGCGCGCTCTTCAGATACAAGTACGCGACGAGGAGCCCGCCCAGATGGGTGGCGTTGGCCACGCCGCCGTTCGCGCCCGCCAACGACGCATAGAAGGCGATCGCTCCCATGATCAGCACGAAGATCTTCGCGGGAATCGGGAACACGAAGTACATGTAGATCGGGCGATCCGGAAAGTAGAGCGCGTAGGCGAGCAGCAGGCCGTAGACCGCGCCGGACGCGCCGATGATGTTCGAGGCGTACAGCTGCTGCGAGGCGCCGAACGGCAGCAGCGAGAACAGCACGGTGAGGATCGCGGCGCCGATGCCGGTCACGAAGTAGAACTTCAGAAAGTACCGCGTGCCCCAGATGCGTTCCAGTTCGGCCCCGAACATCCACAGCGCGAGCATGTTGAAGAGGATGTGAAAGAGGCCGCTATGCAGGAACATGTAGGTGCCGAGCTGCCACACCCAGAACCTGTGGATGACGAGCACCGGAACCAGTCCGAGCGCCTCGGTCAGCGGACCCACGAACATCTGCGCGAAGAACATCACGACGTTCGCCGCGATCAGCGCCTTGATTGCCGTGGAAACAGGACCGGGGCCGAAGGAAAACGACGATGACGGTGAAGAATAACGGCGCATGCAGAAAGCTCGAATCTACCACAACCCGATGGCGCGGCCTCGTCAGCTTCCCTCGAGGCGAGCAACTTCCGTACCCGTGCGTTTCACCGTCGAAGGCGGGACGCGACGGCTGAAATCGCGTCGTCGAATTCTCGAATGCGAACAATTTTCACCGCGACCGCGAGGACGGCCACGCCGGTGGAGATCGCGGCGCCCACGCGCAGCGCCCTAAGCCCGAGGTTGGCGCCAGGGAAGTGCGACACGAGCAGCCCGTGGACGCCCCACGCGGCGGCGGCCATGATGGCGGCGGCGGCCGTCGTCTTCCAGGCCACAGTGAACAGGTGGCCGCCATCGATGCCGTCCAGCCGGCGTCCCAGCAAGACGATCAGCAGAACCCCATTTATCAACGCGGCAAGCGAGGCGGCAAGGGCCAATCCGCGGAAGCCGAGCGCGTCGACCAGTGCCACGCTCAGCACGACGTTGAGGATGATGGCCGAAATGCTGGCGCCGACGGCGATTCGGCTTTGCCGCAGCGCGTAGAACGTCGGAGACACGATTCGCGCCGCCGAGTAACCGATGAGCCCCAGCGCGTAGAAACGCAGCGCCGCCGCGGTCGCCTCCGTATCGCTGGGCATGAAGCGGCCGTGCTCGAACAGCAGCTCGACAATGGGGCGCGCCAGCACGAATATCCCGAGCGTTGCCGGGATGTTGAGCATCAGCATCATCGACAGGCCGTGTGAAACCGTCGCACGGATGGCCGCGCGGTCGTTGTCCGCAGCGTGTCGGGAAACAGCGGGAAGCACAGCCGTTCCGATCGAGACCCCGAACAGGCCAATCGGGAAGTACATCAGGCGGAACGCGTAATTGAGCCATGAGGCAGCGCCGGTGCCCTGGCCCGTTGCAAGCAGCGTGTTCACGAAGATGTTGATTTGCGTGGCCGCGAGTCCCAGCGTGCCCGGACCCATGAGGAGCAGCACGTCGCGGAGCGCGGGATCGTTCGGCGCGAGCACAGGCGCGTATCGAAAGCCTTCCCGCCGAAGCAGCGGCCACTGCGCCGCGATCTGGGCCGCTCCGCCCGCCAGGGTGGCGAGGGCCACGGAGGTGATACCGGGCAGGCCCAGGGAACGCATCGCGGGGACGAGGGCGATGGTGAAGACGATCGTGACCACATTGAACATCGCGGGCGACAACGCCGGGACGAAGAAGCGATGCACCGAGTTCAGCATGCCCATGCAGACCGCCGCGACTCCGACGAGGGTGAGGAAGGGCAGCATGATGCGCGTGAGCCGGATCGTGAGGTCCAGTTTGCCCGGCACGCTCGCGTAGTCGCCCGCATACAGGGTGACGAGCGGATGCGCAAAGACGATTCCGAGGGCGACCAGTACTCCCGTCACGAGGAGCACGGCAGTGAGCACGTTGCTGCCAAGCCGCCAGGCGGCGGCCCTGCCGTGTACGGTCAGCGTGCGGGTGAACGTGGGGACGAACGCCGCGCTCATCGCGCCTTCCGCAAAGAGATCCCGAACGAGGTTCGGGATGCGGAACGCGATGATGAACGCGTCCATGTCGTTGCCTGCGCCGAAGAGCGCGGCGAGGACCTGTTCGCGGACGAGGCCGAAGATGCGGCTCGTGAGTGTGGCCGCGCCGGCCAGCCCGGCGAAGCGCGCGATCGGAGCGGAATCCGTGCGGGTGTTCAGGGGCCGGCCAGCTTCTGCCGTACGAGCTCGTTGACGACTTTGCCCTCGACGGTCTGGCCCGAAAGCTTCGCCATGGCCGCCTTCATGACCCGGCCCATGTCTTTCGGCGACGTCGCCCCCGTCTCAGCGATCGCGGCCGCGACGGCCGCTTCGATGACGGCCGGATCCGCCCCCGGCGGCAGGTAGGCTTCGAGAACCAGAATCTCGGCAGCTTCCTTGTCAGCCAGATCGTCGCGTCCGCCCTTGCGGAACTGCTCGATCGAGTCCCGGCGCTGCTTGACGAGCGACATCACCACCTGACGCGATTCCGTCTCGTCGAGCCCGTGGCCCCGCTCGATCTCGCGATTGGTCAGCGCGGTCTTCAACATGCGGAGCGCCGTCAGACGCACCGGGTCGTGCTTGCGCATCGCGTCCGCGATGGCGCCGCTCAGGTCGTCAAGCAATGGCATCGGAGCTAGTCGTCAGGCGAGCGTTGCTGGGGCTGGACCTGACCGGGCGCCTGTCCCGGCTGCGTCGGCGCGGGAATCACCATGCCGGGGCGTGGAGCTCCCACCGTGACTGGACCGGCCGTCGGGGCTGTCGCGTTCGGGTACGGGCTTGGCGGCGGCGCCTCGCCATTCGGCGCGGGCGTCGGGACCTGCGGCTGCTGGAACGTCGTGAAGATTGGTCCGCGCGGCGGCATCGCGACCGCAGGCGCGGGGCCGTCGTCGTCGGAATCGTCGTTGGGCGGCGGCTGCGTCGGATCGGGGCGCCCGATCGCGTCGACGACGCGCGGTGGCGGCGGCAGCTGCGCCGCCACCGCCGGTCTGGCGTTGACCGGCGTCGGCAGGATCAGAATCCTGTCGTAGTGCGAGGCGCTGGTGATCGGAACGGCCCGCGGCGCCGCCATGTAGCCGCTCACCGTACGGAGGATGATGTCGAGGGCCTCCTCCTCGGGGACATCGGTCAGCTGCAGGGTGATCGGTCCGCCGGAGAGCCGCTCGAGGTTGACGATCGTCGTCTGCCCGACGCGCGCCCATTCCGTGAGGATCTGGCGGATCGTGGCGTCCCGGGCGACGACGGTGACGCGGCCGTTCTGCATCGAGATCTGAACCTCGGCAGATGCGACGGTCGAAGCCGCGCCGGCCAGGACCATCATCGCGGCGACGATGATCGGCTTCACTCGCATGGCCTCAGTATACGCAATCGGGGTTCAGTGGCGGCGGAAGTACTCGATAACCTCAACCAGGATGTCGTCGATGGAGAACTTCGGCGCATAGCCGATGAGCGCCTCGATCTTCGACAGGTCCGGGACCCGCCGCGGCATGTCCTCGAATCCGGCTTCGTACGCCTCGTCATAGGGAACCAGCCGGACTGGCGAGCTCGATCCGGCCAGCGTCCGGACGCGCTCGGCGAGGGCGAGAATCGTGATTTCCTGCGTGTTCCCGATGTTGATCACCTGTCCGATGGCCTGCGGTTCTTCCGCGAGCTTGATGAGCGCGCCGACGACGTCGGCGACGTGGGTGAACGCCCGCGATTGCGAACCGTCTCCGAAAACGGTGATAGGGTCGCCGGCAAGCGCCTGACGCACGAAGGTGGGAATCACCATCCCGTACCGGCCGGTCTGGCGCGGTCCCACCGTGTTGAAGAACCGGGGGATCACAATCGGGAGCTTGCGCTCCTTCCAGTAGGCGAGGGCGAGAAACTCGTCAAGCGCCTTGCTGCAGGCGTAAGCCCACCGGTGCTTCGGCGTCGGGCCGAGAACCAGGTCCGAGTCTTCGCTGAACGGCACGTTGTTGCTCTTGCCGTATACCTCCGACGTCGAGGCGACGAACACCAGCCGCTTCTTCTTGTTCGCGTGCTTCAGGACGACCTCGGTCCCGTGCACGTTGTTTTCGATCGTGTGGACCGGCTGTTCGACGATCAATTTGACGCCCACCGCCGCGGCCAGATGGAAGACGACGTCGCTCCGATCGATGAGCTCGGCGAGGAGCGGTTCGTTGTCGACCGAATCGATGAAGTACTCGAAGCCGTCCCGGGTCTTCAGGTGGCTGATGTTCTCGATGGATCCGGTCGACAGGTCGTCCAGCACGAGGACGTCGTGTCCCGCCCCGAGGAGCATGTCGCAGAGGTGAGACCCGATGAATCCGGCGCCGCCGGTGATGAAGGCTCTGATGTCAGTCCTCGAGCGACGCGGTGGTCGCGATTCTGTTGATTGAACGGGCCACCCGGTCGACCGATTCGCCGGGAAGCGCAGGGTAGAGCGGCACCGACAGCACCTCGCTGCACGCGCGCTCGGCCGTCGGGCACGTCGCGGGCCGCGCTTCACGGAAGGCCGGCTGCCGTGAGACCGGCACCGGATAGTGCACGAGGGTTTCGATGCCGTCGGCCGCCAGCTCGCGCTGCAGTTCGGCCCGCGCGGCGGAACGCAGCACGAACAGATGGTAGACGTGGCCGGCGTCGCATTCGGGCAGCGGCGTCGCGGCCGCTCGAGGTTCGATCGCCACCCGATACCGCGCCGCGAGAGCCCGTCTCTGCCCGGTCCAGCGGGCGAGGCGCGGCAGGCGGGCGCGAAGGACGGCGGCCTGGATCTCGTCGAGGCGCGAGTTCACGCCAGCCTCGACATGGTGATAGCGGTCGGTCTGGCCTCCGTTCCGCAGGCGGCGAACCCGCTCCGCCAGCGCCCGATCGTTGGTGACGACGGCGCCGCCGTCGCCCATCGCCCCGAGATTCTTCGTCGGATAGAAGCTGAACGCGCCGGCGACGCCGATGGTGCCGACGGGGCGTCCCTCCGACGTGGCGAGGTGCGCCTGACAGCAGTCTTCGACGACGGCGAGATTGTGACGAGCCGCGACCGCGAGAATCGGCGTCATCGACGCCGCCTGGCCGTACAGATGCACGGGCAGGATGGCGCGCGTGCGCGGCGTGATGGCGGCCGCCGCTGCATCCGGATCGAGCGTCAGGCGTACGGGGTCGACGTCGGCGAAAACAGGCCGGGCGCCGGCCATCATGACGGCCAGCGCCGTATAGGCCGCCGTGATCGGCGGCACGATCACTTCATCGCCCGCTCCGATGTCGAGGCCTCGAAGAATCAGCGCGATCGCGTCGGTCCCCGTGCCGGCGCCGATGGCGAAGCCGGCGGACGCGGCCGCCGCGAATTCCGTCTCGAATGCGTCGACCTCCGGGCCGAGCACGTACCACCCGCCCGCGACGACGCGCTCGATGGCGGCCCGGACGTCGGCCGCCTCTTCGCCCGGCCTCAGAGACAGGAATGGAATGCGCGCGGCGCTCACGCAGGCTCCGCTGGCGCCTCGACGTAGCGGCTGAAGTGCTCACGGTAGAAGGCGACAGTGCGCGCCAGCCCGTCCGCCAAAGGCACCGTGGGCGCCCAATCCGTGGCGCGCTTGAACTTGGACGAATCGGCGTAGAAGCTGCCGATGTCGATCGCCTTCTTGTCGGAGGGCCAGGCGACGTACTCGACGCGTCCGGTGCCCGCGATCCGGACGAGCAGCGAGGTCAGATTGCGGTGGCTCACGTGCTCCTCGCCGCCCACGTTGAAGGCCTCGCCGTTGCACGCGTCGAACGCCCCCGCCCGGAGGAACGCATCGACGGCGTCGTCGACGTACACGAAATCCCGCAGCTGCGAGCCGTCGCCGTAGATCGAAATCGTCTTGTCTTCGATGGCGAGCCGGATGAACCAGGCGATGAATCCCTGACGATTGTGCTTGATCAACTGGCGCGGGCCGTAGACGTTCGTCAAACGCAGCGAGCAGGTGCGGACGCCGAACACGTTGTTGTAGACCAGGTGGTAGTACTCGCCGGCGGCCTTGTTGATGCCGTTGACGTCGGTCGGGCGCACCAGGTGCGCCTCGCTCACCGGCAGCGAGTCCGGGCGGCCGTACACCTGCCGCGTGCCCGCGAACACGACCTTGACGCCCGGGTTGTGGTAGCGGCATGCCTCGAGCATGGTCAACTGGCTGCGGCAGTTGATCTCGAGGTCCGTGTACGGGTCGCGCATGCTGTCGATGTGGCTCACCTGACCGGCGAGGTTGAAGATCACCTCGCGATCGCGCACGAGATAGTTCATCGTCGACTGCTGCCGGATGTCGGCGATGTTGACGCGCAGCCGGTCGGCGATGCCGTCGATGTTGAACAGATTGCCGCCGTAGTCGGGGATGAGGGAGTCGATGAGCAGGACATCGGCGCCGAGATCCACGAGCTGGCGCGCCAGGTTGCTGCCGATGAACCCCAGGCCGCCGGTGACGAGAACTCTGCGGTTGCGGTAGAAGCTTCGGTAGCTCGCCGTCACGGATGTGGAGAGCTGGGCGACGCGCCGTCGACCGCCTCGCGGGAGCCGGCGGCGTGCCCTTCAGGGAGGCGGTGGCGCCGGCGCACGACGAGCGCGAACCACAGCGCCATCACGTCAATGCCGGTCTTGAGCACGCGGCGCACGTTGAAGAACTGCGACCTGCCGTACGCGCGGTGGTAGTGATGGACCGGGACCTCGACGATCCGGAATCCCGCGTCCTGGATCTTCTTCATCATCTCCAGGCAGATGACGCCGCTCGCTTTTTCGAGTCGAATGCGGTCGAAGATCGCGCGGCGCATCAGCCGGAAGTCGCAGTCGACATCGCGCACCGTGAGGCCGAAGAGCACGCTGACGATGTGGTGGTACAGCCGGCCGATGATGATGCGATGCAGCGGATCCGAGCGGCTGATCTTGTAGCCGTTGACGAGATCGGCGTCGGATGTCATCTGCGCCCACAGCATCGCCATCTCGGCCGGGTCGTACTGGGCGTCTCCGTCGGTATAGAAGATGAAGTCCTTGGTCGCCGACCGGAACCCGGTCTGCAGGGCGCCGCCGTACCCGCGATTGACCGGATGGTGGACGACGCGCACGCGGGGATACGTGCGCGCGAGCTCGTCGGCGATGTCGGCCGTATCGTCCGCGCTGCCGTCGTTGACGACGATGACCTCGTAGTCCGGCGTCAGTTCCGACGCGGCCTGGACGGCGCGGATCACCATGCTCGCAATGGTGCCGCCGTCGTTGTACGCCGGAAAGAAAACGCTCAGACCCGCGGGAGCTTGCGCGGGAGTGGGAGGCATGTGGAACCCCTAGACGTTAGCACGAAAAGACGTCAGTGGGAGCGCCCCCGTGCGACGAGCCTCCAGGGGGTCAGCGCGGATTCGAGGAGGACCGACGGCGACAGCTTGGACTCGCCCAGGCGCCGCTCGACGAACGTGATCGGCACCTCTTCGATGCGTGCGCCGCTGCCCGCTGCGGCGTACAGCATCTCAATCAGAAACGAATAGCCGTCGGAGATGAATCGATCGAGCGGCATCCGGGCGAGCGCCTCGCGCCGCCAGCAGCGGTACCCGCTGGTGCAGTCGCGCGCCCGCAGCTGCGTCACCGATCGGATATAGGTGTTGGCCAGGCGGCTGAGAACGCGGCGCCGCTTCGGCCAGTTGACGATGGCGCCGCCGGGAATGTACCGCGAGCCAATCACCACGTCCGCGCGTGCGGCCGCCGCGACGAGGGCGGGAAGGTGCCGCGGATCATGCGAAAGGTCGGCGTCCATCTGACAGACCACGTCGACCGGTTCGCGGACGGCGCGACTGAGCCCCTCGACGTACGAACGGCCGAAGCCGCGCTTGTCGGTGCGGTGAATGACGCTGACGCGGTCCGGATGCCCGGCGGCGAGCTGGTCCGCGATCTGCCCGGTTCCGTCCGGCGACTTGTCGTCGACGACGAGCACCCGCACGCCGGCTTGCCGCATCAGCTCCTCGACGAGAATCGGCAGGTTGTCCCGCTCGTTGTACGTCGGGATCACGACGAGCGTGCGGGGCGCCGTCATTCCCGGCGCCCCTCGAGCCGCAGCGACGAGATCTGCTCGGACACCAGGCCGACCAGCAGGATCACCACGCTCAGGACGATCAGCAGGACCGAGGAATTCGTGACGTGCGACTGCGTGAAGACGGTCCAGACGGCATAGCCGGCTCCGACGAGAAAGGTCGCCGCCGCAACGGGGAGAAAGATGCGCAGCGGGCTGAAGATCGTGATGACCTTCAGCAGGATCAACAGGAAGTTCACGCCGTCGGCGCCCAGCCGGATCTTCGACTCGCCCTGACGCCGGCCCGCGTCGATCGGCTCGAAGCACACGCTGTAGCCAGCCTTGATGAACGCCAGCGTGGTGGTCGTCGGCGTCGAGAACCCGTTCGGAAGCAAGTGAAGAAACTCCAGCAGGCACGACCGTTTGGCAGCGCGAAACCCGGACGTCAGGTCCGGAATCGGGCGGTCGGCGAGAAAACCGGCGGTGCGATTCAGAACGGCGTTCCCGAGCCGGCGCGCCGCGCTCGCCTGCGTCTTCGACGACCGCGCGCCGACGGCGAGATCATACAGCGTGAGCCGGTCGACGAGGCGCAGCGCGTCGGAGGGAGGGTGCTGGCCGTCGGCATCGATGATCAGGATGAAGTCTCCGCCCGCCGCGCGGATTCCGGTCTTGACGGCGGCGCCGTTGCCCTTGTTGTACGGGTGACGGAGCACGCGGGCGCCGGCCGCCTCGGCCGACGCGGCGGTTTCATCCTGCGAGCCATCGTCGACGACGAGAATCTCGCGCCAGCTCGCGGCGCCGCGCAGGCCCGCGACCACCGCGCCGATCGACGCCGCTTCGTTGAACGCGGGAATCACGACCGAGGTGGCGGCCGCGTTTCCGCTCATGTCGCGAAGCGGAAGTTGATGATGTCCCCGTCCTGGACGAGATACTCCTTGCCTTCGAGCCGCACCTCGCCGTGATCCCGGCACGCGGCCATCGATCCGCGGCCGACCAGCGGCTCGTACCCCACGACTTCGGCGCGGATGAAGCCGCGGGCGATATCGCTGTGGATTTCTCCGGCGGCGAGCTGCGCCGGCGTGTTGCGGGGGATCGACCAGGCGCGGCACTCGTCCTCGCCGACCGTGAAGAACGAGATGTACCCGAGAAGATCGTAGCTGGCACGGATGACGCGATCGAGGCCCGATTCCTTCAGGCCGAGATCGGCAAGGAACGCGGCGGTGTCGGCCGCCTCCATTTCGGAGATCTCGAGCTCGATCTTCGCGCAGACGGCCACGGCTGCCGTGGCCGCGCGCGACAGAAACGCGGAGAGTCCCGTCGACCGGACGGCGTCCTCGATCGCGGCAGCGGCATTCCCGCCCTCGGTGAGCCGGGCCTCGTCGAGGTTGATGACGATGAGCAGCGGCTTGGCCGAGAGGAACTGGAACCCCCGGAGACGCTTCAAGTCCTCGCCCTTCAACTCGAGGGCCCGCAGCGGCCGTCCGCCTTCGAGCGCCTCGCGGCAAAGCGCGACGACTTCGCGCTCGCGTTCGAGCTCGGGGGATCGCGATTTCTTCAAGTCTTTCTCGAGACGTTCGAGGCGCCGTTCGGCGACCCCCAGGTCCGCGAGAATCAACTCGTCCTCCATCGCCTGTGCGTCGCGAGCCGGGTCGACGGCTCCTGAGGGATGGGGCACCGCAGGATCGCGAAACGCGCGTACGACGTGCACGAGGGCGTCGGCGTTCTTGTACGCCGCTACGTCGACGAGCGCCTGCGCTCCTCCCGAATGCCCCGGCGCGACGAAATCCGAGAACTCCACCGTCGCGGGCACGCGCTTGCGCGGGTTGTACATCGCCGTGAGGCGATCGAGGCGCGCGTCAGGGACCTTCGAGATGCCGACGAGCGTTTCGCCCTTACCGCTGACACCCCGGGCGTTCTCGCGAACGCTGGTCATGAGCTGGAACAGGGTGGATTTCCCGGCGGAGCCGAAGCCAATGAGGGCTGCCCGAAGCATGCGTCGAACCTGGGATAGTACCACGCCGGTCGCGCGTCTTTCCTGCACGCATCGTACGGGGCGTTCAACCCAAAGGCGATTAAACGGCGAAAATAAGGCGTAACTTACTGAAAAATGAAGTTTTAGTGTTGACATCCACCATGTGCTTACCTACTATCGTCGTGGAATTTTGTGGTCGAAAGTGGAGTAATTGTGCGTGTTTAGGGGCAACGCGCCAGCTCGAATCGACGACAAGGGCCGGCTCAAGGTGCCGACCGTCTTCCGGTCGCCGCTCGAGAGCAAGCATGGGCGTGAGCTCTTCGTCACCAGCCTGACGGGGGAATACGTCCGCCTGTACCCGATGCCCGTGTGGCTCGCACTCGAAGAGCGGCTGGCCGGCGTTCCTTCGGGCCACCCGTCGCGCGTCCGGTTCCTCGATCGCGTGAACTACTTCGGCCAGGCGTCGGAGATCGACACGCAGGGACGGGTGCTGATTCCGCCGCGCCTCCGCGATGCGGCCACCATGAACGGCGAAGTCGACGTCCTCGGCCAGGTCGACTATCTCGACGTCTGGAACCACGATCGTTTTCTCTCCCGGATTCAGCACGACGCATTTACCGACGACGATGCGCGCGCGCTGGCGGAGTTCGGGATTTGACGACGCACGTGCCCGTCATGACCGCCGAGGTGCTGGAGCATCTTCAGCCTGGGCGCGGCGGGGTCTTCGTCGACTGCACCGTCGGTCTTGGCGGCCATGCGCGCGCGATTCTCGAGGCCGGCGCGCCGCGTCTCATCGGGCTCGATCGCGACCGGGACGCACTCGAGCGTGCGGGCCAGGCGTTGTCACCGTGGAAGGATCGGGTCGAGCTCGTGCACAGCGACTACCGCCTGTTCGAATCGGTTCTCGACCGGCTGCACGTGCCCGCCATCGACGGCGCGCTCGCCGATCTCGGCATTTCCTCGATGCAGCTCGAGACGGCCGGGCGCGGCTTCAGCTTTCAGCGCGACGAGCCGCTCGACATGCGGATGGATGCGACGGCGGGCGAAACGGCCGCTTCGTTGATCGCGAGATCGAGCGAGGAGGAGATTGCGGACGCGATCTTCGCGTTCGGCGAGGAGCGCTTCTCGCGGCGCATCGCGCGCGCGATCGTCCGGGCCCGCTCGGAAGAACCGGTTCAGACGACGGGACGGCTCGCCGCGATCGTCCGGCGCGCCATGCCCGCCGGCCGTCACCGCGGCCGGATGCGCATCGATCCGGCGACGCGCACGTTCCAGGCGCTCCGCATCTGGGTGAACCAGGAGCTCGAAGGGCTGGATCGGTTTCTCGTCGCCGCGTCGCGGCGGCTCGGCGCGGGAGGCCGGCTGGTCGTCATCACGTTTCATTCCCTCGAAGACCGGATCGTCAAGCACACGCTGCGCGCGCTCGAGCGCGGCGGTGAAATCGGCCTGCGGGTTCTCACGAAGAAGCCGGTCATGCCCGGCGACGACGAAGTGCGGAACAACCCGAGGGCGCGCAGCGCGAAGCTGCGCGCCGCCGAAAGGATCGCCTGATGGAGCCGTTCGAGTACGCCGTCCGAAAGGACGTCCGCAACAATCCGATCGTCCGCGAAGTGGACGAGGCGCGCCAGCGCGACCTGTGGAAATGGGCGGGCATCGCCGGCTTCGTCGCGGCCGTGCTGCTGTTCTCGGCGTGGCAGCACTTCGAGCTGCTGCGGCACGGCTATCAGATCGAGCAGCTGAAGCGCGAGCGCGCGGTCGAGGACGAAGCGTCGCGGCAGCTCCGCCTCGAGATCGAGACGCTGCGGTCCCTCCAGCGGATTGAGAAGCTGGCGACCGAACGCCTGCATCTCGTCGCCCCTGAAGGCGACCAGGCGCAGGTCATCGAACGCGTCATCCCGGCCGATCCACCGGCATCGTCCGTCATCGCCCGCCGCTGATGAGCGAACCCGGACGCGAGTGGCGTACGACTGTCCGGCGGCGGCTCCTCGTCGCCGCGGCGGTTCTCGCCCTGTGGGCGATCGGCATCGAAGTCCGCCTCGTCTACCTGCAGGTCGTCGAGCATGCCGAGCTCCTGGCTCGCGCCGAACGGCAGCAGTCGGGCACGCGGACCACGCCGGCCAACCGGGGCGACATCCTCGATCGCCACGGCCACGTCCTCGCGACCAGCGTCGACGTCGATACGGTGTATGCGGTCCCCTCGGAGCTCGGGGACGTGAAGGACGTCGTCGGCAAACTGTGCGCCGCGCTGGGCGACTGCTCGGCCGCGGACCGCGCCGCGCTGACGGACCGCCTCGACAACCAGCGGGCCTTCGCCTACGTGCGCCGACAGATCTCGCCCGAGCAGTCGCGCCGGATTGCCGCACTGAATCTCGACGGCATCGGCTTCATCAAGGAGAGCCGCCGGTTCTACCCGAACAAGGAGCTTGCGGCGCACCTGCTGGGATACGTCGGCACCGACGGCAACGGGCTGAGCGGCATCGAGTCGACCTACGACGCCCAGATCAGCGGCAAGCCCGGCACGGTGCTGATTCATACGGATGCGCGCCGCCACGCCTTCAGCCGGTTCGAGCGGCCGCCGACGACCGGCGCCACCGTCGAGCTGACGATCGACCAGTACCTGCAGCATCTGACCGAACGCGAGTTGCACCGGGGAGTTGTCGACAATCGCGCCGCCGGCGGCACGGCCATCATCATGAATCCGCACACCGGCGAGATTCTCGCGATGGCGAACGAGCCGACGTTCAATCCGAACGCCTACCGCGACGCGCAGGAGCAGGAGCGGCGGAATCGCGCGGTGCAGGACCTGTACGAACCCGGTTCCACGTTCAAAGTCGTGACCGCGTCGGCTGCGATCGAAGAGAAGGTCATGCCGGTCGACGCGCTGATCGATACGAACCCTGGTCAGATTCGGCTCGGTTCGCGTGTCGTGACCGAATACGGCGGACACAACTACAAGGTTCTGTCGTTCACTGACGTGATCGTGAAGTCGAGCAACGTCGGTGCGATCAAGATTGGCTTCAAAGTTGGAGCGGAACGGCTCAGCCGCTACGTCTCCCTGTATGGGTTCGGTCATTCGGTGTCCCCGGACTTTCCGAGCGAGAGCCCCGGCATCGTCTGGGATACCGACAAGTGGACCGACAGCGCGCTGATGTCGGTGTCGATGGGTTACCAGGTGGGCGTCACGCCGCTGCAGATGGCGGCGGCGATTGGTTCGGTCGCCAACCGCGGCGAGTACATGGAGCCGCGAGTCGTTCGGGCCTTCTATCGCGACAACCGCCGCTTCATCGTGCCGCCCAAAGTCGTGCGCCGCACGGTCAGCGCCGATACCGCGGCGGCTCTCACGACGATCATGGAAGGCGTCGTCGAGCGAGGCACCGCGACGGACGCGCGGATTCCCGGATTCTCCATTGCCGGCAAGACCGGAACTGCCGCCAAGCTCGTCAACGGCCGCTACTCGCATTCCGACTACAACGCCTCCTTTGTCGGTTTCATCCCGTCGCGGGATCCGGTGCTGACGATTCTCGTGGTCATCGATTCGCCGCACGCGAACGGCTACACAGGCGGGCTCGTCTCGGCGCCCATCTTCAGGAGGATCGCGGAGTCCGCGCTGCGATATCTCGGCGTCGGGCCCACGATCAATCCTTCCGCGCCGGTACTGGTCGAACGTGAGCTCGATCCCCCCAGCCGTCCGGCGTCGGGGCCCGACCAGGCCGTTTCGCCGGTCACCGCCGCCGTCAACGTGGCGACGTCCGCCGGGCTGGTGCCTGACGTGCGGGGGATGAGCGCGCGGGAAGCGGTTCGGCGCCTCGTCAAGGCCGGCTTGGTTGCGCGCGCGGCTGGCGACGGGGTGGTCGTCACTCAGGATCCGGCCCCGGGCGCCGCCATTGAGAGCGGGGCCGTGTGCCGCCTGGTGCTCAGCCGATCGATCGCACAGGTCGAGGCGCCGCAATGACGCTGGCGAGGCTGCTCGCGGGCCTGATCAATCGTGGCGGCGTCCGTCGCGCGCCCAGCGGCGATTCAGCCGCGGAGATTCGGGGCGTCGCCTACGACTCGAGGCTCGTCAAGGCCGGTGACGTATTCGTCGCGCTCAAAGGGCAGCGTGCTGACGGCGGCAGCTTCGTGCGCGAGGCGGTTGCGCGGGGCGCGGTGGCGGTCGTCTCAGAGCAGGGTGCTCCGCCGGACGTTCGGGTCGCGTGGGTCGAAGTCGCGGATGCGCGCGCGGCCCTCGCCCAGCTCGCCGATGCGTTCTATCGCCACCCGAGCGGTGACATGCAGGTGATCGGGATCACGGGCACCAACGGCAAGACGACGACGGGGTACCTGGTCGCGTCCATCTTCGAAGCCGCGCGAATCCGGTGCGGCGTCCTCGGCACGGTCGTGTACCGCGTCGGCGGAGAAGAGCGTGACGCCACGAGGACGACGCCCGAATCGCCGGATCTCCAGGCGCTGCTGCGCGAAATGGTGAACAACGGCTGCGGTGCGTGCGCCATGGAGGTGTCCTCGCATGCGCTGGCGCTGCGACGCGCCGACGACATCACGTTCGCGGCCGGCATCTTCACCAACCTCACCCGCGATCACCTCGATTTCCACGAAGACATGGAGGCGTATTTCCGGGCGAAGCGGCGCTTGTTCGAGATGATGCCGGCCGGCGCGCCGAGCCTGATCAACATCGACGACCCGCGGGGTGCCGTGCTCGCCGAGAGCGTCTCGCGACCGGTCACG
>JADMIO012610840.1_pt1 | contig 17818 bp, 15 predicted proteins | sample 8958161 | NCBI WGS metagenome assembly JADMIO01 (sample SAMN16585339, study PRJNA669376) | soil metagenome | isolation source: Crop rotation soil | place: USA: Cullars Rotation, Alabama | collected 2011
GCCGCGACTTCAAGTCACGTGAATTCCAAGCTTCGGATCCCACTGTGCTGGAAAGCCACGCCAGCGGCTGAGCATGGCCTGACCGGCCATCGCGTGCTCGGTGAGACGGTCGATCTCGGTCATCTTCTCGGCCTGCACGATCGCCCTGCTCCTGACCTGGGCGACCTGCATTGCGGTTGAGAACTGGGTGGCCTCGACCGCTCGAACCTGGCGACGAGTCAGCGGCACACCGGAACCGCCACGGGCCGGGACGAGGTCAGACATCGCTGGCCCCTTCCTGGCGGTGCGACGCGTCGAACTTCAGCCAAGCGCGGCAGTCGAGGTCGGTCGTGGGAACGCCCGACCAGCCATCGCGCATGACACGCCATGCCTCGGGGTCGGTGTAGTCGTTGCCGTAGTCGTCGGGTTGGGCGGTAGCCGTGTGCATGAGCAGCTCCAGGGGTCAAGGATGTCCCCGGAACTCTCGCGCTTTGGACGTCCAAAGTCAACCGTCCTAAGTCGCGCCGCCCTGTCGCCGCTCCCGCGCTCGTTCAGCAGCCCGCGCGCGAGCCGCAGGGTCGAGTCGGTTCTGTGCGGCCGAAGCGGTGACGTCGAGCCGCTGCCCAATCTCTTTCCAGCTCCCACCATCGGCTCGAAACTCGGCCGCGTCGTCCATCATTTGCTCGTAGACGGCTGGCATAAGGGTCTTCGATAGCTCGTCGCCGAGAGCGATTCGAGCTAGCGGATCAGATACACGCTGAATCTGCTCGACTACCGAGCGAACGATGCTTACACCATTTGGTTCAATTTCCGCCATTACTTTTCCTGATCCGACGACCCGCAATTTCTCAGGTTGCGCCAGATTAGGGGCAGTATTATGGGAAATTGTTCGCCAATTGTCAACCACTTCGGGGTGGCTCAGCCAGAGCAGGAAGAGCCTTGCTGCGTTGATTCCGGCGACATCGCCACCCTCACCTCGCCCCGGTTGAGGCTGCGTGAAGTTGAGGGTTGCGTCAAAGTCGGACGATATGAGCGGAAGGTTTCCAGATGCACCCGCATCGAGCCATGCTTCAATATCAACCTCAAGCCTCGCGCGCTTCCCCTCCTGGATGGCAACAATGGACCCACTTAGATCCCCGTCCAGAGAGCACGGAAGCCCGGCGGCACTGAGATCGCGTTGCAGCCGCTTTAGAGATGTGCCCGACCTCACAAAGGCCATGAACGCAAGATGCGGGCCCGGCTGACGATGGTCTGCGTAAGTCGCCGTTCCCATCGACCTGATGCTGGGCTGCTCACCCGTTCGATACGTCGTCGAGTGTTCGATGATCAGCTGCCCCAGTTCATTGTCCGCCGAAGTCGCCGCCTCTGGGCTGACCTCCCACTGCTCGTACTCGGCGAACGACGGACCCTTCGGTCCAACGACAGATCGCCACAGCCACTCGGCGAACCGCCGGTGTGCATCACGCCGGAACTGATCGGCGGTTACGCCCATGGCGAGGCTCCCCCCCGCTCACGCCCCCGAGCAGTCGAGGCGAACCGCGCGCGCCAAGCGCAGTTGACTGCGCAAGATCGGCGAGCTGGACGGTTCCCTGGCATAGGTCGATGGTACCGGTGGGCCAGCCAGGGACTTGGGAGAGCCCTCAGTCCGGGACCGCCGGGTGGCCTGACGCGGCGAGGCCTCGGGCGGCGGATCCCAGGGGCCTCAAGCCACTCGGGAGGCTAGACGCCGGCCCCCTGACTGTCGGACCCCCTGCGCATGATGTCGCCATGTCCAAGCGCAAGGGACCTGGCCGCCCCAATCGTTCGTCGGGGAGGTACACGCCACCGAAGCAGCCGCCGTTGCCCAGTGTCCTCCCGCCACCGCTGGCTCTGCCGCGATCGCAAACTCGGAGCGGCGGCACGGCGGAGGATCGCGAGTTCTGGGCCGACTACAACCAGGCGGACCACGAGCTGCACGAACGGTGCAACGCGCTCCTGCCCGATCAGCCGGTCACCGCCAACGAGTGGCTCGACGCCGACCTCATCAGCATGGACGGCCTCGACGCCACCGACGATGAGCTGATCGCCTACTGGGCGGCGCATCGCAAGGCAGCTGAACTCGACTGGGAGTACCCCGACCTCGCCTATATCTTCGATGCCTTGCAGGCTGGCGAGGATCCGGCTGCCAAGCTTGCCGCTGAGGTCGAGCGCTTCCGGGCCGAGGAGTGGTGACGGTCGACGCGATATCCGTGGCCAGCGGTTCCGGTGGCGCTGGGAGGATTCAAGGGTGACCTTCTCGGACGACTCAGACATCGACACCCGGTCGAGCCTGCACGTCGGGCTCACCCCCGAGAACCTCGCCGCGGTGAGCGGACGATGGCCCCGCACAGCAGCCACTCCAAGCGGAGTCGCAGGCCTCCTGGCAGAGTCCCGACGCCTCTTCGTGGGCGCGTCGCAGAGCTACGACAACTTCGTAGCTGCACCGCTGAAGGCCCTTCAAGCGGCTGACCTTGCGCTGAAGCTCCGCGTCGGGCTGCCCGCTGAGGACAAGCGGACGATGGGCAAGATCATCGAGTACGAGCGTGAGGTACACCCTGTGCTGAGCGACCACCGCCGACAGTGGTACAGCGAGTTCGCTCTCCACTACCGCAACATGCTGTCGCACCCGAAGGAGTCGATCGCCTTCGGGGCTGGACTGTCGGCTCCGATCGTCCAAAGCATCCACGAGACGGTCGCCGAGCTGTTCCCCGATTCCTGAGCAACCACTGGTCTGGCAGGTTTGCTCCTCGGATCCACTCCCCGAGGACACAGCTACCGCCTACCATCCTCCGACGGGGGACCTTCGCCATTCGGCGGCGTTGTCGTACAATATCTATATGTATCGAAATACACTGAAACTGCGAAGGGCGAGGACTTGAAGGCAACCGAAGCGACTCTCCTTCAGTTTCTCAAGAAGTCACCGCAGTTCGTGATTCCGATCTACCAGCGCACCTACAGCTGGCACGAGCAGGAGTGCCGACAGCTGTGGGAAGACATCCTTCGGGCTGGCCGCAACGATGAGGTCAGCGCCCACTTCGTCGGATCGGTCGTATACATCGAGAAGGGCTTGTACCAGGTATCGAGCCAGACACCGCTCCTTGTAATCGATGGGCAGCAGCGGCTCACCACGGTCACCCTCCTCCTTGAGGTCCTCGCTCGTCATCTCGGCGACGCCGAACCTGTCGACGGATTCTCGGCCAAGAAAATACGCAACTACTTCCTGCTCAACCCGCTTGAAGATGGCGAACGGGGCTTCAAGTTGGTCTTGACCCAGACCGACAAAGACAGCCTCATCTCATTGGTACAGCAGAAGGCGCTCCCTGCCGAGCACTCCGTTCGGATCAAGCGCAACTTCGAGCTGTTCGATGGCCTGATCGAGGGCCTTGGTTCAGATCTCGAGGTGCTGTGCAAGGGCCTCGGCAAGCTCGTGATCGTTGACGTTGCGCTCAACCGCGAGCAGGACAACCCGCAGCTGATCTTCGAGAGCATGAACTCAACCGGCCGCGAGCTCAGCCAGGCCGATCTCATCCGAAACTTCATCTTGATGGGGCTGGAGCCGAAGCATCAGACCCAGCTCTACGAGGATCACTGGCGTCCGATGGAGGTGAAGTTTGGACAGGAGGCCTACGGCTCCCACTTCGACAGCTTTATGCGTCACTACCTGACGCTCAAGACCGGCGAGATTCCGAAGGTCGGAGCGGTCTACGAAGCATTCAAGGCGTACTCCCGTCAACCCGAGGCGGAAGCGGCTGGCGTCGATGCGCTCGTCAGCGACATCCACGCGTTCGCTGGCTACTACTGCGCTATGGCGCTCGGGAAGGAGTCGGACAAGGCGCTCGCTGAAGGCTTCCAGGACCTCCGAGAGCTCAAGGTCGACGTGGCCTACCCGTTCCTCCTGGAGCTGTACCACGACTACGCGACCGACACTCTGCCGCACGCCGACTTCCTCAGAGCGCTTCGCCTCGTCGAGGGCTACGTCTTCCGACGCACCATCTGTGCCATCCCAACGAACTCGCTCAACAAGACCTTCGCCACCTTCCGGCGCAGCCTGAAGAAGGACCGGTACCTGGAAAGCATTGAGGCGGCGTTCCTCCTCCTTCCCTCCTACCGGCGCTACCCAAGCGACGAGGAGTTCCGGCGCGAGTTCGTCGTCCGTGACCTCTACAACATGCCCCGACGCAGCTACTGGCTCCGACGTCTGGAGAACCACGGTCGCAAGGAACGCGTGCCGGTCGACGAGTACACGATCGAGCACATCATGCCGCAGAACGAGAACCTGTCGGCTGAGTGGAAGGACGCCCTCGGCACGGACTGGGAGCGCATCCACGAGACCAAGCTCCACACTCTCGGCAATCTCACGCTGACGGGCTACAACAGCGAGTACAGCGATCGACCGTTTCCCGAGAAGCGCGACATGCACGGCGGCTTCAAGGAGAGCCCGCTTCGACTCAACGAAGGGCTGGCCAAGATCGAGGTCTGGAACGAGACAGCCATCGATGATCGAGCCGATCGACTAGCCAAGAACGCGACCAGCGTGTGGATCTCACCGAGCCTCTCCGCTGACACGCTCGCCGCCTACCGGCCCACCAAGGATAAGACCGCCTCGACATACACCCTCGACGACCACCAACACCTCGCAGTCGGCTCCCCGATGCGGGACCTGTTCGAGGCCCTGCGCAAAGAACTCCTGGCCCTCGACCCATGCGTCACCGAGGAGTTCCTCAAGCTGTACGTGGCCTACAAGGCCGAGACCAACTTCGTCGACATCGTCCCGCAGGCCAGTCGCCTTCGGCTGTCCCTCAACATGAAGTTCCATGAACTGCATGATCCTCGGGGCCTCGCCAAGGACGTGACCAACCTCGGCCGCTGGGGCAACGGCGACGTCGAGGTGGGACTGTCCTCCTCCGAAGACCTTCCGTATGTGCTCGGCCTCATCCGCCAAGCCTTCGAGAAGCAGATGGGCAACGGGGAGACTCTCGAATGAGCAGCACCAGCCACGTGCCCGCGACAACTCCCGACCCTCAGGACGAACTGCTGGACGCGCTCCGCACACTGGTTCCCGATGCCTTCCCAGATGGCGACCTCGACGTCGGAGCCCTCCTCCAGACGCTCGGCGCAACAGAGGCTGCACGGCCGTCTTTCTCGTTCACGTGGCCCGGAATCGAACAGGCGCGAGCCGATGCCCGCATCCCGACGACAGCCACGCTGTCGCCAGACCCAAGCGCGTCACTCAACTGGGACGACACGCGCGACGTGCTGATCGAGGGCGACAACCTGCAGGTGCTCAAGCTCCTCAAGAACGGCTACTCGGGCCAAGCCAAGCTGATCTACATCGACCCGCCCTACAACACGGGCGAGACCTTCACCTACAACGACGACTACTCGGTGCCGGAGAGCGAATACCTCCGCGCAACGGGCCAGCTCGACGAACAAGGCAACGCCACGACAAGCAAGATCGAGAACGCCGGGCGCAAGCACGCCCCGTGGCTCACGATGATGTTCCCCCGCCTCGCCGTGGCGCGACACCTACTCCGCCGCGATGGCGTGATCCTCGTATCGATCGACAACAACGAGGTCCACCACCTACGCCTCCTGCTGGACGCCGTTTTTGGTGCCGCCAACTTCATAGACACCATGACGTGGCGGGGCGCCCGAAAGGGCGATGGCAAGCTCACTGCAGGCGGGCAGGACTACATCCTCGTGTACGCCCGGGACAAGGAGTACCTCAAGGCGAACGACGTCAGGTGGCGCGAGGACAAGCCGGGGCTAGAGCCGATCTACGCCAAAGTTGCGGAACTACAGGCGGAGTACGCGGGCGACTGGGAAGCCGCTACGAAGGCGATGCGTGCGTGGTACCGCTCGCTCCCTGAAGAAGATCCATCTCGCGCCCAAGAACACTACGAACGAATCGACGAGAACGGCGTCTGGTTCTCCGACAACATCTCAAGCCCGAACTACCGCGAGAACCTCATCTACGACTGGAAGGGTTACAAGCCGCCCGAGAACGGATGGCGATATGAGAAGGCCACCATGCAGCGCCTCCACGATGAGGGTCGGCTGATCTACCCCGCAGACAAGAGCAAGCGTGTCCAGATCAAGTCCTACCTTCACATGCACGAGCAGTGGGCACCCGCTTCGGTCTTCTACAAGGACCGTCGCTCCGCGTCGAAGGCGCTCAAGGAGTTGATGGGCAGCAAGGTGTTCGACAACCCAAAGAACACCGACGTCCTCGCTCGGCTGTTCCACTCGATGACCGGCGATGGCGATCTGATCGTCGATTTCTTCGCCGGATCCGGCAGCACCGGCCATGCCGTCTGGGAGCAGAACCCGGAAGACGGCAAGACCCGGCATTGGCTCCTGGTCCAGGTGCCAGAGAAGCCCGATGAGGATGAGCAATCCGGCAAGGCGGCCATCAAGGCCGGCTACAAGACCATCTTCGAGATCACGGCTGAGCGCCTGCGTCGGGCGGCCGCCCTGCTTCAACCGTCCGGCGAGGGCGCTCCCAAGCTCGGGTTCCGCCTCTTCCGCTCACGGCCAACCAACTTGATCATTGAGGCTCCGATCGTCGTGACTGAGGGCATGACCGGCGACGACTACGTGCAGACCGCGCTTGCCAACGTTCAGGGCGAGCCCGTCATCGCGGGCGCCGATCCTCTGGCCGTTTCCTGGGAAGTCGCGCTCAAGGCCACTGACACTCAGCTTGACGCCAAGGTGACCGAGCACCAGCTCGACGGCGTCACTGTCTACGAGTTCACGGCCGCCGATGCTGCGGCAGCTTCGGCAGGCCGCTTGTTGATCAGCATGGACAAGTTCGATCTCGCTACCGCTGATGCCCTGTTACTGACCGATGACGACACGCTGATCCTGCGCGGCGACAAGGTCGACGACTCGACGACGCTAACCCTGGCACCTCGGCTGCAGTCGAAGCTGGTGCTCCTGGAGCGAGTGCCTCGTGAAGTTTCGCTTTGAGGACCAGCCGCATCAGGCGGCAGCTATAGCGGCAGTGACGGACCTGTTCGAGGGCACCCTGCGCCCGGCTACCGGCACGCGAATCGGGCAGGCACCCGGAGCCGCCGGGCACGACGGCTTCACCCTTGATCGAGCATCGCTGGCAGACAACCTGGCGGTGATCACCGAGCGGGAGGCAGTTCAGAAGCAGGAGACCCTGCAGCTTCTCGATGCCGAGGACCTGCGCGACGAGGCCCGTTCGTTCCCGAACTTCTCGGTGGACATGGAGACGGGCACCGGCAAGACCTACGTCTACATCGCCACGGCGCTGCGTATGGCCGAGCTGTACGGCGTCCGGAAGTTCGTCATCCTCGTCCACTCGGTCGCCATTCGTGCCGGTGTCGTCAAGACGTTCAAGCAGACCGCCGAGCACTTCCGCACGAAGTTCCCTTCTGTCCCGTACCACTGGGGCGTCTTGGGTGAGGGTCCGGCCCTGGACGACTTCACGGAACCCTCGAGCACCGTGCAGTTCCTGGTGGTCAGCGTGCAGGCCATCGACAAGCCCGACTCCAACTCGGTGTACCAGGAGGCAGAGCAGCCGCAGCTCTGGACCGACTCGATGAGTGGGATGTCTGCCATCGCAGCGACCAGACCCGTCGTGATTATTGACGAGCCGCAGAACATGGCGACCGAGCTGCGCCGCCGTGCCATCGCCACGCTGAACCCCCTTGTCGCCCTTCGCTACAGCGCCACCCATCGCGAGCCGTTCAACCTTGTTCATCGGCTTGGTCCCAAGGCCGCCCGGGAAGCGGGTCTCGTCAAGCGGGTCTCAGTCAAGGGGATCGTCGCGGGAGACTCCGGCCAGCCCTACCTCCTGGTCAAGAAGATCCGCAGCGTGCGCCGGCGACTCATGGCCGACGCAACCATCGAGATTGCCGGCGGCGCACGGGACGACGTCGTCCTGCAGAACGGCATGGACCTGTACGACGAGTCCGGCGGTAACGAGCTCTACCGGGGCATGGTGGTCGATCGCTTCGAACGCAAGCCCGACCGAGTCGTCTTTGAGAACGGTTTGGAAGTCGGAGTCGGCGAGGAGATTGGCGTCGATCGAGTCGCAATGTGGGGCGACCAGCTCCGCCACACCATCCGCCACCACCTCATTCGCGAGGAACAGGTCGACGGGACCGGACGCGAGGTCAAGGTGCTGTCGTTGTTCTTCGTGGAGCACGTCGCGGACTACATCGGCGATGAAGCCGAGCTGCCTGCCATGTTCGATCGGCTGTTCCGCGAGGAGTGGGTGCGTGCAGGCAGGCCCGAAGCAGAGTGCCCCGATCCAGCGAGCCTGCGTGTGCACTACTTCCCGTCCACCAAGACCGGCATCTACAAGGACACCAAGGGGGGCCTGGCCTCGGATGCTGAGTTCGAAGCTCGCGCCTACGAGGAGATCATCGCCCACAAGGAACTGATCCTCACCAAGAGCAACCCGCGGGCCTTCATATTCTCCCACTCGGCCCTCCGGGAGGGCTGGGACAACCCCAACGTCTTCCAGGTGTGCTTCCTGCGCCACACGCGCTCCGACCTGGAGCGCCGCCAACAGATCGGCCGCGGCCTTCGCCTGCCCGTGGACGAGGACGGCCGTCGAGTCATGGACCCGGCTACCTGCCGCCTGACCCTGGTTGTCGACGAGTCGTTCGCTGAGTTCCGAGAAGGACTCAACAAGGAATACATCGAGGCCGGAGGCGGCAGCGGTGTCGGTGACAACGACGGACCCGATCCCGACGACGCCGACAACGAGGTCACCGTTCGTCGACGGAAGGCCAAATTCGAGAGCCCCGAGTTCATGCAGCTCTGGAAGCGAATCCGCTACAAGGCGCGCTATCGCGTCTCGCTCGACCCCAAGGTCCTCCCGGCCGCCGTCGCGGCCTCCGAGCACCTCGACGACATCGACTACCTGGCGCGGCGCGCCAACGTCGTGCAGGCGGCTGACCTTGAGTACGACGACAAAGGCTTCGTAATCACCAAGGACGCGGTTGTGGTCGAGAGCAAGGGCGAGACCCTCACGATCGTCGGACACCGTCTGCCGGATCTGATCCGCTCTGTTGAGGATCAGCTCCTGTCCACGAAGTACCCGCTCCAGCTCACCCGCCCCACCCTTGGGGCGATCATCGAGGCACTTCCGCACAAGACGCAGCGACGGGCGATCGATGATCCGGATCGCTGGGCTCGCATCGTGGCCAAGGCCATCCGCGTCACGACCATCGAGGAGATGGTCAAGCACATCGGCTACGAGCCTCTTCCCGAGGGTGACTGGTGGGACGCCGAGGTCGTCTTCGTCGAAGCTGAGATGGTCAGCCCACCCGTCGCCAAAGACGGCGACGACCCGAGCTACGGCGTTGTGGCCGCGCCCTCAGATGGCACCAACCTGTTCGACGGAGTCATCTACGACAGCCACGTCGAGCGCACTTTCGCGGCGCAGCTGGAGAACGACCGAGAGCGCGTCAAGCTGTTCACCAAGTTGCCGCGGCGGTTCCGGGTCCGCACGCCTGTCGGCGAGTACTCCCCTGACTGGGCGATCGTGTTCGACGAGAACGGCGTGCAGCGCCTGTACCTCGTACGCGAGACCAAGAGCACCCTGAACCTCGACGACTTGGACTGGGACGAGGCCATGCGCATCCGCTTCGCTCGCAAGCACTTCGACGTCGCTCCGGAAGGGGAGGTCGACTTCGTGAACACGACGGACAAAGACGGCATCCGGATCGCCGCGTCGGTCGGCACAAAGTGAGGCCACGGTCGACGGTGCGGAACGCTCACGCCACAGTGAGTCAAGCCGCCTTGCGAGGCTACGAACCGAGGGTGGGCGAGCCTCGCAGCGCGCGAGCCTCATAACGCAGGCGCCCCAGCTATCGAAAGTCGGAAGCCAGCCAGCGAGATGTCCTGAAGGACCTGCGCTAATGCGACCTTGCTGAAGAACGGCAGATGCGCGGCGGGGTTCGCCGCGTCTGCACCAAGAACAAGAAACGTGAGTTCGAACTGGTCAGATTGAGGCGCAGCAGCAAAGAGACCAGCGAACTCCGCGGGCACTTTGGCCACAACCTTTGACCGGAACTCATCGCTGGCTTTCAGGGTTCGCGCAGATACCGATCCTTGCGCCCAGAGATGACTCAGGGTCGACGACGCGCTTCTCTTCTTTGCGTGAACGAATAGCCCGTCCTTTCGGAGTAGATCACAGACCTCGATCGAACTGTGCCCACCGCCGAACATCACGGTCTTCTTGTCTAGTACACAGTAGTCAGCAAGGGCCTGACCGACTCGCTCGACGTAAGCCCCCTCCGTCTCACCATCATTTACCGCTGGAAACACTTCGGTGCAGATGGCCACAGTGTCCACCTGTGCATTGATCTCATCCACAAAGTCCGAATCCAGGGCGAACCATTCGCCTGCAAGAAGAGCGTAACGGGCACCCTGGTACTCCATCTCAGACACGATGCAGTCGTAGATTCGCCCGACCGGCAAAGCGTCGGTAGCCCCCTGTCTAACTACGAGCGCCCTGTCCTGCTTCGACCGCTCCAGCAGGGAGGCTTTAGACCTGGTCGGGAGACCGAGCCAGTCATTCAAATCGAGATCCTGGAAGGTGTTCTGATCCTTCGCGTATTGGTTGCTGTACCGGAAGTGTTCGACGTTGTCCCAATACAGAATTTCGGGAGGTGCGAGGTAAAGCAATGGCGATGGTGCGGCAGACGTCAACTCCATGCCCAGCAGTTCATCGAGCTTGTCGATGACAGCGCTGTCTCGCACGCGCTTGACGCGATCGATCCAACCGAACTGCGCCTTGTAGGAGTCGAGACCATAAATGTCAAGCAGCCTGGACGCGACCGACGGCAACTCGGATACGTCTACCGCTTGCGTCAACACGATCGAGTCGCGGCCGATGATCCGCTTTCCGAGGCTGTCATCGGTCGGGGCTCCGACCACCGCGGTTAGGACGTCTCGGAATGTATCGACTGCGAACGGGCCCTGGCTGCTCGACCGGCTGACCTGCTTCCGAGACATGAGAGCGACCTCTTCGTAGGTCCGCAGGTCCATCGACCGAAGCTGGTCGGGATCGACAGCGTTCAGCGCCGTCTTCAGCCCGAAGTCAAGCTCAATTGCCTCACGCCTCAGAAGATGACGACCTCTCCCGAACGAGAAGGCGACGACGCGCGAATCCACGTCGAGCACTACCACCCCACTCATCGCCCCACTGCTGACCAGCCCGATGCCCGCTGGGACGAGCGGGGCGATGTAGCCCACCCACCACGGCGGTACCGGCGGACGGGTCTTGATAAACACCTTTCCCGCCAAGCCGTCCATAGCAATGTCGTGCTCTTGGATCGCAGCGTCGTCGACGATGCATCCTGCAACGGTCACGCCGTCGCGGATCAAGTGCATTGTCAGAGAGACTTGCTTCGGCGCCACGCTAGGAGACTAGGGCCCTACGCAAGGCTGAACCTCGGGCGTTCGTCTGGAGGTGCGATGGCCTCGATGGTCTCGACGGAGATGCGCGCAAGGTCCGACAGGTCCTCAACCGTGCGTCCTGTTTCAGCAAGCACGTCGATCGCCCGACGCAGCAGCACCGGCTCCTCAGCGCCACCTTCATCCCCGGGCTCCTGTGTTCGCCACCCTCTGCCGTTGATCTCCGTCACCGCTCGGCGATACGTGTACTCGGGCATGATCTGGAGCGAGCGCGCCCGGTAGAGCAACGCCTGAAGTGAAATGCCCCAGGTCTGCTTGAGTTCCATCAGCCGCTTCCAGTCAACCCGCGATGGCAACAGATGTGCGATCTCCGCCGAGGGTGCAAGAAACTCAGCCGCAAAGGCGTTGGCATGCCGCTCTACCGCGTGGGTTCCCGGCTCCTCGTCATGGTGAAGCAGAAGATGCCCAAGCTCATGCGCGGCGTCGAACCGTCCCGCCGCAAGATGGGTGCGCTCGGCGGACAGGACGACAACAGGGCGACCTGGAAACTCACACGAGAAGGCGAAGACGCGCCTGGTCATCGCCGGAAGACGCGTGCACACCACGCCGCACGACTCAAGCAGTCGAACCACGTTCGGAACAGGTCCTCGATCGAGGCCGAGAGCAAGCCGTGCCTCGCGAGCAGCCTGCTCAACAGTGGACAGTGGATCGTCCGGGCGAACCCCGAGATCGCTCGGCAATCTCACCAGCGGAAGCTGTACGAATCGCTCGATCACCGTCGACAGCTCCCACGTCAGGAGCGCGTGCGCGAAGGCTCGGTCGCGCTCCTGCTTGCTCGTTGAGCGCAGGCTACGGAAGTGGGCGGTTGTAGCAGGAGCTTCGCCAAGCGATCGGTCGGCGGCGAAGAAGCCCGTGGGCATGCCGAGGGCCATTGCGAGAGCGGCGATCACCTTGGGCTTCGGAGTCGACGAACCGTTCTCATACTGCGATACGGCGGCGGCGGACACTCCGATCCGCTCGGCGAGATCCTTCTTACGCAGCATTGCCGCTTGGCGAGCGATTCGAAGGCGGGTGGGGTCGAAGAGCGCAGCGGCGGTGCGGAGATCGCGCTCGGTCACTGGTCCTCCGACTTCTCCGCTTCATTCTCGCCGACTGGCTTGAGCGTGATCTCGGGCTCGGGCATCTCGTCGTGTCGCGGTGTCTCGACTGCGGACGCTGTCGAGGCTGCCGATCCCGTGGCGAGACCCTCGATCAGCCACAGGGGCTCGATCCAGGCCCACGGCGTCGTCGAAGTTTCGTCGGTCGTCACCGGCGCACCGACCCAGATTCCGCAGCAGCCGTCCTCCGGGTTCCCTGCATGCACGATGACGAGCTCTCGAAGGTCATCCACCGTGACAGGCGCGGGCGGCTCGACCGCGGCGAGCCATTCCTCCAGGTCGAATGAGAGTTGTACAGCGTTGGCCTCTGCGATCAGCCGCTGCGTGGCGCTAGACCGCTCGTCGTCGAGACGGAACCCGTCCAGGTCGACATCGGCGTCCTGCCCGCACCGGTAGACGTGGATGCGGAGGCCGGCCCCGATGATGACAAGAGACCCAGATGGCCGGGCGCTCGACCACCCATCGAGTTCCTGAACCTCCTGCTCCAACAGGTACCAGGAGTTCCGGTAGATGGCGATGCCGAACACGACGGCGTCGTCCCCGATCTCAGGATCGTGGCGATGGGCGTTGACGGAATAGGTCCGCTTGATTGCGGCGACCGCCGCGTCGGCAAACTCGTCGAACTCGTCAGGCAGGGACTCAAGGGGCATGTGGCAGACCGTAGCACCAGCGCTCAGATCGCGTGTGGATCTAAAGCAAAGTCGTGAGTTTGGCGATGCTGGCGGCCACAGCGGGGTTCGAAAGAGAGGTGATCAGGGGTGCCGAGGTGGAACGAATTCGAACTCCGTCGAACCCTCGGGTCGGCGGAGTCCTCCATCTTCATCGCTGACGGCGGTCTGGAGCTCGGCATCGAGGGCCGCTGACCGAGACCGACTCGGCACGCGAGGGTCGAAGACCTCGATGAGCGGTGCATCGGGTTTGGCGCGATCATGCGGTGGTCTCCGTGTGCGGTCACGTTCCTTCGTCTCGCTATGAGGTCGGCTATGGGCCGGGATCGATTTGAAGCAGCAGTCGAGGAGGTGGCGACCGCGGGACGGGCCGCTTGCGAGGCCATCGAATCGGCGGTGCAGGCCCTGGAGGTCGGAGCACGGGCGAGCATGGCCGGTGTTCCCCTCCCGGATGTCGTCGAGAGCCTCATCGCCGCTGGCGGTAGGGATGTTCGCCTGGCAGCTGCGGAAGCGTTCCGTGAGTTCGAGCGCGCGGTCGCAGAGATGCGGGCCCAAGTCGTGCGCTCGCTGATCGACGATGAACGGCTGACGTTGACCGAGGTGGCTTCCCGTCTCCACATCTCGAGGCAAGCGGTGGGACGTCTGTATCGAGACGCGAACGGGGGCGATCGACCAGCCGCAGTGTGACGAAGGACACATTTGCGCACCTGGGGGGTGCGGTCCGATGGGTGTCGGGTGAGCACTCCCACCATCTTCGGAGCCCCGTCTCTGGAAGCCCAAGAGCCACCCATCAGCCGGTTGAGCTCCCCTGACGCGCAGCTGATGGCCGACGCGACTCCGCACATCGTCTGGATGGCATCACCGGACGGCTCGACGACGTACTTCAACGAGCGAGGCACGGCGTACACCGGCTGTCCCCGCGAGACCAACTACGGGTGGAACTGGGTGACCTTGGTCCACCCGGACGACATCGAGGGCGCCCGAGCGGCCTGGGAGACGGCAGTCCGGACCGAGGCCGACTTCGTGCTCGACTATCGCATCCGTCGCTTCGACGGCGAGTTCCGATGGCATGCGGTCTGCGCTCGACCGGCCCGCGACGCCGACGGCAGCATCCAATGCTGGATCGGGACAGCCACCGACATCGAGGCACGGGTCGAGCTCGAGCTCTCGCTGCGGAACTCGGAACGAGAGGCGCTCGAGACCGTCGCCTTGCTGCAGAGCATCGACGCGACCGCACCGGTGGGCTTCAAACTCGTCGATCGAGACCTTCGCGTCCTACGCATCAACGACACCCTGGCCAAGGTGCACGGCGTGTCGCCCGACGAGGTGGTGGGCCTCAGGGTGCAGGACGTGGCGCCAGACCTGTGGCCTGACCTCGAAGGCCCCTATAAGCGGGCGCTCGCCGGGGAGACCATCTCGGGGCTGGACCTCACCATGGCCGGGGCCGACGCCCCCGATCGCGCCCGGCACTGGCTGGCGAGCTACTACCCCGTGCGGATGAACGACGAGATCGTTGGTGTCGGCAAGGTCGTCGTCGAGATCACCGACCGCAAGGAGGCCGAAGAGTTCCGGCGGGTCGTGGTGGACAACATGGGAGAGGGTCTCTATGCCATCGACCGCGACGGGCTCATCACCTACGTGAACCCGGCCGCCTTGCAGATGCTGGGCTGGACGCACGAGGAGCTGTTGGGCAGGTCCGTCCACGACACCGTGCACCACCAGCGGGGAGATGGCACCGATCTCCCCGCTTCGGAGTGCCCCATCCTCCGCGTCCTGTCGACCGGCCGTCCGGTGCGGATCGCCGACGACGTGTTCATCCGTCGAGACGGCTCCGTGCTGCCCGTGGCGTACTCCGCCGCACCCCTCCGCGGCAGTGACCCCCCGGAAGGGGTGGTCATGGTGTTCCGAGACATCACGGACCAGAAGAAGGAACAGGCCACCCTCGAACGAGAGCTCGCCACGCTCACCTGGATCGGACGCATCCGCGATGCGCTCGACGAGGACCGCTTCGTGCTCTACTCCCAGCCGATCGTGTCGCTCACCGGAGGCGAGCCCAGCGAAGAGCTCCTCCTGCGCATGATCGGCCGCAATGGCGAGGTCATCGCGCCAAGTGCGTTCCTGCCGGTGGCCGAACGGTACGGCCTCGTCACCGAGATCGACCGGTGGGTGATCACCCAGGCCGTCCGTCTGGCCGCCAGACGCAACCGACGCGTCGAGGCCAACCTCTCGGCAACATCGATCGAGTCACCGGACCTCGTGCAGTTCATCGAACATCAGATCCAGGAAGCGGGGGCCGATCCCGCCCACCTCGTCTTCGAGCTCACCGAGACGGCCCTGATGAACGACCTCGCCGGTGGCATGGAGTTCGCCCGCAGCCTTCGCGACATCGGCTGCGGCCTCGCCCTCGACGACTTCGGGACCGGCTACAACAGCTTCACCTACCTCAAGACCCTCCCCCTCACGTACCTCAAGATCGACATCGAATTCGTCCGCGACCTCACCACCAACCCCGCCAACCGTCACGTCGTGGATGCCATCGTCAGCCTCGCCAAGGCGTTCGGACTCCAAACGATCGCCGAGGGGGTCGAGAACGACGAGACGCTGGCCCTCCTCCGCGAAGACGGCGTCGACTTCGCCCAGGGCTTCCACCTCGGCCGCCCGGCACCGATCGAATAGGGCAAAGGGTCCTTGCGAGCTGCCCGCGCCGAGTCGGGGCCCGCGCACGCGAAGCCGCTGGTTCCGCGAGGCTCGGGCCGTGGCAGCGCACGAGGCGGGGCAGGGGTTGCGGGACTGGGGTTGGGTGGAGGACCACGAGCTCGACCGTGTCGTGGTGGTGTCGCCGCACCCCGACGATGCGGTGCTCAGCTGCGGGCAGTTCCTCGCCCGCCATCCGGGGGCCACCGTCGTCACGGTCTACTGCGGGACACCTGAGCGCTACCCCGACCCGCCGAACCGGTGGTCGGTGCTGTCGGGCTTCCGGGCGAGCGACGACAGCGTGGCCATCCGGCGCGACGAGGACCGGCGGGCGATGGGCCGACTCGGCGCCACACCGGTGCACCTCGACTTCGTGGAGACCGACCTGCAGCCCAACGAGCCGGTGGCGACCGCGGCCGACGTGGCGGACGTCCTCGGGCCCGTGCTCCACGACGTCGACCCGACGCTCGTGCTGGTGCCGCTCGGCCTGGCCAACCCCGAGCACGTCACGACGCACGACGCGACGCTGCAGGTGCGGGCCGAGTGGGAAGGGAACGGCCCGGCGTGGATCGCCTACCAGGACGTCGCGTACCACCAGATCCCGGGCATCCTCGCTTGGCGGATCTCCAAGCTCTTCCGCTCGGGCCTCTGGCCGACACCGGTCGCGATGCCACTCGACCGGAACGACGCGGTGAAGCGGTCCGCGCTGGCCGAGTACGAGAGCCAGGTCCACGCGCTCACGGCCGACTGGGACCTGCTGCGCCGGCTCGACGCGCCGACCCCCGAGCAGTACTGGCGCCTCGCCCCACCTCCGCCAGGGTGGGAGCTGCTCACCGAGCTGTGATCAGTACTCGCCCTTGATCACGAAGTACGAGCCGCGGATGGTGCCGGCCAGCTTCGACTTCTGCCGTGCGTACTTGAACTTCGAGAGCTCCTCGGGCTCGTCCATCCCTTCGGAGAGCTTGAACCCGACGGCCCGCTTCTTCGCGTCCTCGAGCGTGTACAGCGCGTTGATCGAGAGGCCGCTCTCGTAGAAGACGTAGTCCCAACGGATGCCGTCGACCTCGATGGTGGTGGCCTCCAGCGGCTTCGACGCGATGACGATGTCGCGCTCCTCCTTGAGGATGCGGGCGACCCGATCGACCGTCTCCTTGGCCTTGGCGGCCGGCTCCACGACGAAGGTGTGGTCGTACTTGTTCTTGAAGTACCGGGCCTCGTTGGCCCGCAGGCCGGCGAGTGCCTCGGCGACGGGCGACGACTCCAGGCCGACGGTCGAGACGTCCTTGAAGTCCACTTCGTACGACATGTCCACTCTCCTCGAACGGGGCCCGAGGTCGTCCTCGGCGGGAGCGCGCAGGCTATCCCCGGCCTGGCGACGCACGCCGACGATGCGTCAGTGCAAGGTGACGGCGGCGACCAGCTGGCGCACCACCACGTCGATCTCGGCCCGGGCCTGCGCCGGGTCGTCGGCCAGCGCGACGTAGAGCGCGGCCTCGTCGACCGCGCCGACCAGCACGTGGGTCAGCGGCTCGACCGGCTGCGGCGCGATGGCGTTCCGCTCGATGCCGTCGGCGAGGAGCGCGGCGACGAGGCCGACGCTGTGGTGCAGGCAGATCTCGCGCCAGCGCTCCCAGCCGAGGACCGAGGGCCCGTCGATCAGGACGATCCGCCGGATGTCGGCTTCACCGCACGCGTCGAGGAACGCGTCGCCTCCGGCCAGGAGCAGCCCTGCGGTGTCGGCGGGATCGCGATCGGCGACGGCTGCGACCATCCGTTCGGCGATCTCGGCCTCGACCACGTGGAGGACGGCGGCGAAGAGCTCGGCCTTGTCGGCGAACTGGTGGTACAGCGCGCCCCGGGTCACGCCGGCCTCGCGGGCGATCCGCTCCGTGCCGACCGCGG
>JADMIO011426247.1_pt1 | contig 17815 bp, 21 predicted proteins | sample 8958161 | NCBI WGS metagenome assembly JADMIO01 (sample SAMN16585339, study PRJNA669376) | soil metagenome | isolation source: Crop rotation soil | place: USA: Cullars Rotation, Alabama | collected 2011
GGCCCCGCCGACAAGGTCGTCTCCACCGCGTCGTCTGCAGCGTCGAGTGCCGCGTCGGCCGCCACCTCGGCGGTGCGCGGCAAGTCGGCGCTGCCTGCGGTCGGCGCCGCCGCCGGTGTCGGGTTCCTGGCCTGGGCCATCCGACGCGCCCGCAAGAAGTAAGTGCTGCTCGGCGTCGCTGAGCAGATCGCACGCGAGGCCGGTGCGCTGCTGCGTGACCGGCCCGCTGCGCTGCGCGCGGAGTCGAAGAGCACACCCACCGACGCGGTCACCGAGATGGACCGGGCTGCCGAGGCACTGATCGTCGAACGGTTGCATGACCTGCGACCGGACGACCGCATCGTCGGTGAGGAGTCGGGGCACCACGACGGGCGCCGTACCGACGAGACGCAGGACGACGCCACCGTCACCTGGGTCGTCGACCCGCTCGACGGCACCGTCAACTATCTCTACGGCATTCCGCAGTACGCCGTGTCGATCGCGGCCCAGCAGCACGGCGAGACGGTTGCCGGTGTCGTCTACGACGTCACGCGCGACGAGCTCTACGCCGCATCAGTCGGCGGCGGTGCGACGTGCGACGGCTCACCGATCCGCTGCTCAGCGCAGACCGATCTCGCGTTCGCACTCGTCGCCACCGGTTTCGCCTATGCCGCCGAGACCCGGTCGGTCCAGGCACGGGCGCTGACCACGGTGCTGCCCGCGGTTCGGGACATCCGCCGGCTGGGCTCGGCCGCCCTCGATCTCTGCATGGTGGCGCGGGGGAGGGTCGACGCCTACTTCGAAGCGGGGATGCAGCCGTGGGACTGGGCAGCCGGGGCTCTCATCGCGACCGAGGCAGGAGCGCGGGTCGGTGGGCTGGGCGGGCGCCCGCCGGGCTCTTGGACGACGCTGGCGGCCAACGACGCGCTCTTCCAGCACCTCGAGGAGCTGCTGGTCGGGGCAGGAGATCCCAGCGCCGCGTCGTAGTCTGAAATGTCCGGTGCGTCCGGGGGCTGACGAAGGGAACCTGCTCCGAGTGCTTCGCCCCCGTCGAGCCCTGCTTCCGGTCGCCGGACTCGCCACTGCCGCGCTGGTGTCGATCGCCGGCGTGGTCGGCGTTGCGCACGCACTCGGACCGGATGACCGCGCTGTCGCCTCCTCGACTCCGTCGTCGGTTCCGGACACGGCGACCACGACGCCGACGGTGGCCGAGCTGCGCCGGCTGACACCGCCGGACGCGGTCGCTTCCCTGCACACGAGAGCCACCGCCCACCAGCTCCGTCGGCTGCGGCACATCGACGGCGTACGCCGGGTTGCCGTCGTCGACACCGGCCGCCTCACCGTGCGTGGGCACCACTTGCGCGTTCTGGCCGTCTCCGCCGGTCACGTCCGCTCGTTCACACCGGCCATGACCGCGCGCTCGGACGAGCTCTGGCAGTCCATCGCGCGGGGAGAGCTCACCGTCGGCTACGCAGCCGCCCACCCGTTCCAGAAGCGGTTGGGTCAGACATTGCTCGTGCACGGACATCGTCAGCACCTGGCGACGATGCGTATCGGTGCGTTCGCGTCGCTGGGCATCGGCAACGCGCAGGCCGTCGTCAACCGTCCGACCGCGCATCGCCTCCGGCTCCATGCGGCGCACCGGTTGCTGATCCACGCCCCGCACCTCGACGTCAGCACCATCGCGATCGACGTCCGCCGCATCTTCGGTCAGCACGCGGTCATCCATGACGCTCGACCGCACGTCGTCCAGCAACCGATCAGTGACTTCGCCCGCTCGACGATCCCTGCGCCGTACCTCGCGCTCTACCGCTCCGCGGCCGCCACGTGTGCGGGCCTGCCCTGGACGGTGCTCGCCGGCATCGGTGCGGTCGAGACAGGTCATGGCGCCAACGTGCACCGTTCGGTCAAGGGCGCGGTCGGACCGATGCAGTTCCTGCCGTCGACGTTCGCCGACTACGGCGTCGACGGTGACGGTGACGGCGTCGCCGACATCCACGACCCGGCAGACGCGATCTACTCAGCCGCGCGCTACCTGTGCCTGTGGGGTGCCGGCCGCGGCGGCCAGGCGCTGTACGACGCCATCTGGGCCTACAACCACGCGGACTGGTACGTCCGGCTGGTCGTGCAGTACGCGAACGCCTACGTCTGAGGTCAGCGGCGGCCGTAGCGCAGGTCCCCGAGCTTTGCAGCGACCTTCGGCAGCCACTCGGGACGGCTGAACGACATCATCTCGGCCGGTGTCGAGAACCGTTGCTTGGCGATCGCCTTGGCGCGGGTGAACTCCTTGAGCCCGTCCTCACCGTGGATGCGCCCGAAGCCGGACTCGCCGACGCCACCGAACGGCAGGGCCGGGAAACCGGCGAACGCCAGCACGCTGTTGACGCTCGTCATGCCCGAGCGCACCTTGCGCGCGGCTTCGTAGGCACGGCGCTTGCCGAAGACCGCTGCGCCCAGCCCGTAGGCAGTGCGGTTGGCCTTGTCGACGGCCTCGTCGAGATCACGGACGCGCGCGACGGGCAGCACCGGTCCGAAGGTCTCCTCGCGCATCACGCGCGCGTCCTCCGGCACATCGACGAGGATGATCGGGTCGATGTAGGGAGCCCGCACCGACTCGCGTCCGCCGATGATCGCGCGGGCACCGCGGTCGAGCGCCTCGTCGACGTGGTCGCGAACGATGTCGAGCTGCTTGGGCATCGTCATGGGCCCGATGACAGGGTCGTCGCCGCCTGCGGTGACACCTGTGGCCGCGGCTGTCAGCTCACGGACGAACTCGTCGTACACGGAATCGACGACGTAGACCCGTTCAACTCCGATGCATGTCTGACCGGCGTTGCTGCACGCACCCCAGAGCGCAGCGCCCGCAGCCGCCTTGATGTCCGCATCGCTGTCGACGAGCATCGCGTCCTTGCCGCCGAGCTCGAGCAGCACCGGGGTGAGCGTCTCGGCGCAGGCCGCCATGATCTTGCGTCCGGTCGGCGCCGAACCGGTGAAGGCCAGCTTGTCGACGCCCGCACCGCACAATGCGGCACCCGTCGCGCCGAACCCGGTCACCACCTGGAAGACGGGCTGCTCAGGGACGACCTCGCGGAAGGCGTCGGCCAGCCACACCCCGACCGCAGGGGTGAACTCGCTCGGCTTGAACACGACCGCGTTGCCTGCCGCAAGGGCATAGCCGATCGATCCCATCGGTGTGAACAGCGGATAGTTCCACGGGCCGATGACGCCGACGACGCCGAGTGGTTGGTACTCGAGGATCGGCTTGACGTTGGCGAGCATCATCGAGCCGGCGACCTTGCGGGGTCGCATGATCCGTCGCGCGTTCTTCGCCGCCCAGTCGAGGTGCTCGAGCGCCAGCACGTGCTCGATGAACGCGTCGACGCGCGGCTTGCCGTTCTCCCGCGAGATGAGGTCGAGGAGCTCTTCACGCCGTCGGGTGAGGACGCCTGTGTAGGCACGCAGACGTTCGCGCCGGCCGTCGAAGCCGAGCTCCTGCCACCACTGCGACGCCTTGCGGGCGCGTTGTACCGCTTCGCGGACCTCGGCCTCGTCGTGTACCGGGAGTGTGGCGACAACGTCACCGGTCGCCGGGGACACCGAGTCGAAGGTCTCGCCCTCGCCGGTACGGATGCGGTCGTGCGTCACAGACATGCACAAAGATTCCCACGACGTTCATCCGTCCGGGCTGCCACCCCGGTAGAGATGACCGCCGCCGGTCGGTAGTCTTTCGTGTTGTGCGCTCGGACCCTGCGGCTTCCCTCGATGCACGACGCCTAGCCGTCGTTGCTGCGTTGCGCGCCGTTCGTGACGAGCCGCGACCGGTCGATCACAGTCCGGAGATCGCGGCGCTTCAGGCAGAGGTACGACGCCTCGCCGACCGGCTGTCGCGCGTCGAGGACACGGTCGAGCTGATCGGCGAACGCGACGAGGCGCCGTTGTCGTGGCCCGCGTCCGTCGACACCACCAGCACCCTCGAGGTGCCGCCGCTCGAGGTGTCGCGCAAGTCAAGTCCCGCCTTCGACGTCCTCCTCGGCCCGCCGCCGGCGAAGAAAGAGCGCGACTCCGCCTAGCAATAGCAATGTCACATCGCTGTGCCTCTAGCAGTAGCGAGGTCACGTCGCTAGTGCTCTAGCGGGGGTGATGTCACATTGCTCTCCGCCTGCTGGTCCCAGAGCCGGCGCTTGGCCTGGAGTGCTCCCAGCACCGGCGCGCCGACGTGACGCATCGCGTAGATCGCAGACGTCGCCATACCACTGACGAACAGGACGAACCCTCCGACGAGCAGACCGATGCCGAGCGCATAGGAGTGGTGCGCGCATGTGCCGTCGGCGTTGAGGCTCGTCGTGCACTCGAGGCTGTTGTTGCGGGCGAGCGTGATCATCAGAACGATCCCGCCGGCAAGAAGGATCAGCATGGCGAGTATCTGCAGCGCGAAGACGAGCCCTAGGACGGTTGCGACGCGCTTGGGGGTCGGCTCAGGCAAGAGTGAGCGTGACGTCGACGTTGTCGCGGATGGCATTGGAGTAGGGGCAGACCTGGTGTGAGGTGTCGACCAGCTGCTGCGCCTGCTCGCGGTCCGGCACCTTCGGCAGCGACACGGTGAGCTCGACCTGCAGCCCGTAGCCGAGCATGCCTTCGCCAGGGCCGATGCCGACAGCGGCGGTGACGGTCGACTCGTCGGCGTCCAGCTTCATCCGCCGCGCGACGAGCTTCAGCGCCGAGTGGAAACAGGACGAATAGCCCGCAGCGAAGAGCTGCTCGGGATTGGTGCCCACGCCCTCCGCCGGACCGCCCATCTCCGGAGGCATCGCGAGCTTCACGTCGAGACGACCGTCGTCGGTCGCGGTGTGGCCTTCGCGGCCACCTTCCGCAGTTGCCCGCGCCGTGTAGAGCACCTTCGTCAGCTGAATCATGCGGTGAGTGTGTCAAAGCCCGAGAGCGGCATCCAGGAAGGTCAGCACGTCAGCGTCTTCCTCGATGAGCTTGCCGACCGGTTTGCCGAGACCGTGCCCGGCGTCCGTCTCGACGCGGATCAGCACAGGTGCGTCCCCCGCCTGCGCCGCCTGAAGCGCCGCCGTGAACTTGAACGAGTGGCCCGGCGCGACCCGGTCGTCGTGGTCGCCCGTGACGACGAGAGTCGGGGGGTAGGACGTCCCGGCCCGCACGTTGTGCAGGGGTGAGTAGCTCAGCAGGCGCCGCGCGGCGTCCGGGTCGTCGGGATCGCCGTAGTCGCTCATCCATGCCCAGCCAACGGTGAACAGGTGGAAGCGCAGCATGTCGAAGACCCCGACAACGGGAACGGCGGCGCCGAACAGCTCCGGATGCTGGGTCAGGCAGGCGCCCACGAGCAGCCCACCGTTGGAGCCACCGTGGATGGCGATCCGGCTGGCCGTTGACCAGCCGGACTCGCCGCCGAGCCAGCGTGCGACCGCGCAGAAGTCGTCGAACACGTTCTGCTTGTTCGCCAGCCGGCCGGCGTCGTACCAGGCCCGGCCGTACTCGCCGCCGCCGCGCAGGCACGCGACGGCGAGCAGCCCGCCGCGTTCGACCCAGACCGCCTCCATGGCGCCGAACCACGGGGTGATCGGGATGTTGAACCCGCCGTAGCCCCAGAGCAACGTCGGCACGTCGCCGGACGGCGTCACGTCGTCACGATGGATGAGGAAGACGGGCAGCTTCGTACCGTCGCCGGACTCGATGAACACCTGTGTGGTGACGACGTTCGACTCGTCGATCGCGTCCGCCGCGAAGAGGCGTTCCACCGATCCGGTGGTCACGTCGTGCTGCCACACCGAGCCCGGGTCGGTGAACGACGCCGTCGCGACGTGGAAGACGGGTGACTCGGCGCGGCCGCTGATGCCCGTCACGGAGGCGATGCCGTCCGGCTGGTGCTCCGTGACGACGTTGCCGTCGAGGTCGAGCACCGACAGCCGGGAGTGCGCATCGTGCAGGTAGTGGGCGACGAGTCGCCCGCCGTACAGATGCGCGTCGGACAGCGTGTCGGTCGCCTCGGCCACGACCTCACGGAAGTTCGACCGTCCTGGTGCGGACAGGTCGACGGCGACGACGCGTCGGCGCTCGGAGCCGTCGTCGGTGCACAGATAGAAGGTGCTTCCGTCGTTGCCGGCGACTGACGCCTGGCAGGAGAAGTCGTCGAGCAGCGGTACGACGGCCGCGCCCGGATCCTTCATGTCGAGCACGTGCAGCTGGTTCTCCGGGAACGTGCCGCGGGTCACGACGACGACCAGGAAGCGTCCGTCGTCGGTGCCGGCGACGTGCGCGCCCCAGTCGGGATGGTCGGGGTTGCTGAAGACGAGCTCGTCGGCCGTCACGTCGGTGCCCAGGCGATGTCGCATGATCCGGGGGACGCGCGACTCGTCGAGCAGCTCACGGCCGGCGCGCGGTGGATCGAACGCCGCGTAGTAGATCTCGGTGGAGTCCGGTGACCACACCGCTGTCGAGAACTTCGACCACGGCAGCTCGTCCCCGAGGTCCTCGCCGGTGTCGACGTCGCGCACCCGCCAGGTCATCCAGTCGGAGCCGCCGTCGCTCGTGGCATAGGCGAGCAGGTGGCCGTCGTTGCTGACCTCCCACTGGTTGAGAGCGACTGTCCCCTGGTCGGACACGGCATTGAGGTCGAGCAGGACCCTGCCGCCGTCGGTGGGGGAGTCCAACACGACGAGGACGGGTTGCGGCGTCAGTCCGCGATGCCGGATCTGGAACCACCGACCGCCGCGTTCGTACGGCACGCCGCGGCGCTCGTGGTCGAGCACTTCTGCCAGCCGCCGGCGATGCGCCTCGCGCCCCGGACAGCCGGAGAGAAAGCGTTCAGTGACCTCGTTCTGCTGTTTCACCCACTGCGCGGTCTCGTCGGACCACGTGTCCTCGAGCCATCGATGCGGATCCGGAATGTCGAGATCGGTCACGAGGCCAGGATCGCGTCCGCGACTCTGGCGCGATGTGTGCGGCTGACGCCGGCGAACGCCTGGAGCCATTGTGCGCGCTTGTAGAACCGGTGCAGCACGTGCTCCCAGGTGAAGCCGATGCCACCGTGCACCTGAATCGCGTTCTCGCATGCGAACACGGCGGCGTCGGTGGCGGAAGCCTTGGCGGCTGCGACCGCGGTGTCCTGCTGGTCGTCTCCCTCACTGACCGCCCAAGCCGCCCAGTAGGCGAGCGAGCGGTTGAGCTGCAGGGCGACGTAGATGTCGGCCACCTTGTGGGAGACGCCCTGGTAGGTGCCGATCACGCGGCCGAACTGCTGCCGGGTCTTGGTGTGCTCGGCGGCAAGGTCGAGTGCGCGCTGGGCGACGCCGACCGCCTCGCAGGCCGCGAGGGCCAGTGACTGACGTCGTACGTCGGTCAGGCGTGCCGGGTCCACGTCGAGCCGGCGGGCCGGTGTGCCGCTCAACCGCAGCTCACCGAGGCGACGCGTGCGGTCCGTCGTCGACAGCGGTACGACGACCTCCGGGTGCGCCACCAGGTCGACCGCATAGAGACCGTCGTCGACGGCAACGACGACGTCGGTGACCGACGACAGGTCCGAGACGAATCGCTTGGTCCCCGACAGGGCGTCGTTCGACACCGTGACGTCGCCATCGCGCGCAAGGGTCACGGCACGCTCGCCCGCGGCGACCGACTCCCGCAGCTCGTCGTCGAGCACCGGTCCTGCCAGCGCGATCGACGAGAACCAGGGCGCAGGAAGAAGACCGAAGCCCGTCTCCTCTGCCAGCACGGCGTGCTCGAGCACGCCGAGTGACGCATCGAGCCAGCCAAGGTCGGCCAGCTCCTTCCAGCGGGCTGCGTCGAACGACGGTTGGCCGTCGGCGGTCTCGACGACGCGTGTCAGCGGCCACCGGTCGGCGAGATAGTCGCGCGCCGACGCACGCAGCAGCTCCTGCTCTTCCGAGAACGCGAAGTCCATTACCTGCTCCTGGGTAGACCGACGACGCGCTCGGCGATGATGTTGCGCAGGATCTCCGACGTACCGGCTTCGATCGTGTTGCCGCGGCTGCGCAGCTGCTGGTACTGCCAGAAGCCGTCCCAGATCGCGCCGTCTGCGTCGAGCTGTGATGCGAGCCCTTGCAGCGACAGCGCGAGCTTGGTCACCCGCTGGTTGGTCTCCGACCAGTGCAGCTTGGCCACCGACCCTTCCGGCCCCGGCACACCGGTCTTGGCGAGCGTGGTCAGCGAGCGGTAGTTGGTGAACCTCAGCGCCTGCAGGTCGATCCACGCCTGCGCGATCTCGTCGCGGACTACCGGGTCGTCGGCGGGGACCCGACCGTCGACGCCGGGTTCGCGCGCGAGCCGGATCAGGTTGTTGATCTGCCGTTCCAACGCGGCGGTGAGCGCAAAGCCCAACGTCCCGCGCTCGTGCAGCAGCGTCGTCATCGCGACGTTCCAGCCTTCACCGGGCTGGCCGAGCATCGACTCCCGCGGCACGCGCACGTCGGTGAAGAAGATCTCGTTGAACTCGGGGTCGCCCGTGATCTGCTTCAGCGGTCGCACCTCGACACCGGGTGTGTGCATGTCGACGAGCAGGAACGACAGGCCGCGGTGCTTCTCGGCGTCCGGGTCGGAGCGGACGACGAGGATGCACCAGTCGGCGATGTGCGCCCACGACGACCACACCTTCTGGCCGTTGACGACCCACTCATCGCCGTCGAGCTCGGCGCGGGTGCGCGCGCCGGCGAGATCGGAGCCGCTGCCGGGCTCGCTGAACCCCTGGCACCACACCTCCTCGCCCGAGAGCAGGGGAGCGAGGTAGCGCTTCTTCTGCTCGTCGCTGCCCCAGGCGATGATCGTCGGCCCGGCCATGCCGAGCCCGATGCCGCCGATGTGGTCGGGTGCGCCGATGCGCGCCGTCTCCTCGAGGTAGATGCCCTGATGGGTGTGTGGCGCGCCGCCGCCGCCGTACTCCTTGGGCCAGGTCAGCCCGACGTAGCCGGCGTCGAAGAGCTTCTTGCTCCACGCGCGCGCCTCGTCGACGTCGAAGCGACCCACCTGTGGGGTGCGATCGGCCCAGTCGGACGGCAGGTTGGTGGTGAGCCAGGTGCGGAGCTCGGCGCGGAACGCCGCCTCCTCCGGGGTGTCACGGAAGTCCACGCGCGGGTCCCTTCGCCACGACCGAACGAGGTTCGGTGCAGGGTACGCCGCGGCTCCGCCACAATGCGCCGGTGGTGCACTACTCGGCTGCTGACATCGACGCCGCGCTCGACCGGCTGCAGAGTGCCGGCACCTTCGACGAGACCCACGCCGCTGCGCTGCGCACGGAGCTCGCCGCGGTCTCGTCCCGGCCCAGCCGGGCTGCGGGGAATCGCCCGGCGGCGGTCGTCCTGGTCGCTGCCTATGTCGGGGTTGCGCTCGTCGGCGCCGGCATCGCGACGCTGATCGTCACCAAGTGGGACGACCTGTCGACCGCCGGACGGCTGGTGATCTTCGGGACTCTGACCGTCGCGTTGGTCGTCACCGGCGCAATGCTTCGCGAGCGCTTCGACGCCGGTCGTGGGCTTGCGTGGCTGATGGCCGTGCCCGCAGCAGGTGGCGTCGGTGCGGCCGTGGGGGGAGGCGACGTCAACGCTGAGACTCGCTTCGTCGTGGGAACCGCGGTGGCGGTGGCACTTGCGCTCGTGCTGCTCGTGCTCCGTCGCAGCACTGCGCAGATGTTCGGGCTCGTGCTGGCCTGGATCGTGGGTGATGCGGCCGTGGCCACCAGGTCCGGCTGGGAGGAGACGGGTGCCGGCTGGCTGTATGTCGTGACCGGCGCCGTTCTGGTGGCTTTCGGCCTGACGACCCGGCACCCCGCGACAGACTTGGCGTTCGGACTCGGCGGTCTCGTGGCACTCGGCGGGATCCACTTGCTGGCCGATGACCACCTCGGCGTTGCGGCGGTGCTTGCCTTGGCGCTTTGCGTCGTCGCTTACTTCCGGGCGGCCACGTCGGACCCTGCGGTGCCGCTCGTCGTCGCGACGGTGACGGTCGCCAGTGTCACGCCACGGCTGCTCGATCGCTGGGTTTCCGACAGCGTGGGAGCCAGCGGGATCCTTGCGCTGACCGGACTCGTCGTACTCCTCGCGGTGGCCGTGCACTTGCGGGTCGGCCGGCATCAGTCGATGCGGCGAAGCTCCGCCCGGTAGCGCTTGCCGTTGGCGACATAGCTCGCGACGTTGATGTCGAACGTGCCCGGCGGCACGGCGTTCTCGCGGATCTTGGCCGGCACGCCGAGGGCCATGGCGCCGGACGGCACGTCCATGTCGTTGGGGACGACGGCACCAGCCCCGACGAGGGCTCCGGTGTGGATCACAGCTCGGTGCAGGATCACCGAGCCGGAGCCGATGAGTGCGCCGTTCTCGACCGTGCACCCCTCGAGGTGGGCGATGTGACCAACGACACAGTCGTCGCCGATCCGGGTGAAGTGGTCGTCGGTGGCGTGGACGACAGTGCCGTCCTGAATGGAGGTGCGCGCCCCGACGATGATCTCGCCGTAGTCGCCCCGGAGCACGGCGCCGGGCCACACGGTGGACTCGGGGCCGATCGTCACCGCACCGATGACGGTGGCGTCCGGGTGGACGAACGCTGTCGGGTCGATCGACGGCTCTCGCTCGCCGAGGGCGAAAATCGCCACGTTTTCCTCCGGTGCGCCGTACCCTGCGACGTATCTTCTCTGGGCTGATCCTGACAGATCAGGTCCTTTTCAGGTCGGCGCTGGTACCGTGCGCGCCGCGGCGCGGAGAAATTTGCACTGGGGCGGGCACAACTGAGCCCCTTCCTGCGTTGTATCCGCGCCGGGAAAGGGAAGGCAGGAACAAATGGCAACCGATTACGACCAGCCGCGTACAGACGACGAGCTGGGTGAAGACAGTCTTGAGGAGCTGAAGGCTCGACGGGACGCCCAGGCGGGCGCTGTCGACGTCGACGAGGCAGAGCTTGCCGAGTCACTCGAGCTTCCGGGGGCGGACCTGTCGGGCGAGGAGCTCACGGTCCGGGTCGTGCCTCGCCAGGCCGACGAGTTCACCTGCAACAGCTGCTTCCTCGTGCGTCACCGCAGCCAGCTCGCCAACGAGAAGAAGATGATCTGCCGGGACTGCGCCCAGTAAGAGGCCCAGTAGAGATGCCGCCCCGGGAGCCGGAGGATCTCCACGGAGTAGTCGCCCGGCTTGCTGACGACGAGCCGCTCGACCGCCGCACACGTGCGGGCCTGGTCGGGCGGCTCGCTGTTCTCATGGCCGGCCAGAGCCGTCGCCTCGTCGACGTGGTCATCGAGGTCGCGCCGCATGTGCCGATCCGCGACCTGCCCACGCTGCGGGCGCACCACCACGGCCTGACCGACGACGCCCTCGCCGAGGCCCTCATTGCCAACGCGACCCGGGTCACCGGTGCCATCGGTGCTGCAGGTGGGCTGCTGTCGACTGTCGAGATGGCAGCCCCACCGTTGCTGTTGTCCGCACCGGTCCAGGTCGCGGCCGAGACGCTCGCGGTGGTGGCGGTCGAGCTCAAGCTGGTGGCCGAGCTGCACGAGGTCTACGGCCGGGCGCCGGTCGGCACTCCCGCAGTGCGCGCGGCGGCCTACCTCGGCGCGTGGGCCCGGCGGCGCGGCATCGACCCGATCACGGGTGGGCCCGGCCTCACCGGCGTCATCAGTGGCGCCGCCCGCCGCGAGCTGCGGCAGCGGTTGCTCCGTCGCGCCGGCCGCAACGTGACCACCGTCGTACCGTTCCTCGCCGGCGCAGTTGCGGGTGCGGCGCTCAACCAGCGGGAGACGCGGCGACTCGGCGCCCAGATCACGAAGGACCTGCGCTAGCCGCCTGCCTCAGAGGAACGTGACGTCGTCGTTGTCGATGAACGCGCGCGTGATCTCCGCCGTCTGCTGCGGGTGCTCGAACTGCGGCACGTGACCGCAGTCGCGCAGCACGACCGACTGCGCATGGGGGACAGCGTCGACCACGTGGCGCTCGAATGACGCCGGCACCAGCCGGTCGCGGTCGCCCCACACGAACAGCGCCGGGGTGTGCATCATCGGCAGCCGGTCCCAGAACCCGTCCGCCCCGAAGGCCTCTTCGAGGTAGATCTGGCGAAGCGCGGAGAAGAACGCGCGGCGATGGCGATAGCTGCGCATCACCCGCTGGTGCTCGTCAGCCGCGGCGTCGTACCACTCGCGTGACAACCGGTCCGGCTTGGAGAACATCGCGCGCGTGCCCATGACCACGGCGCGATGACCGATCGGCAGCCGCATGACGACAGCGTCGGGCGGCAGCATCTTGACCAGCGGCACGAACTGCCGCATCCGCCGGAACGCCGGTGACGGACAGAGCAGCACCATGCGACTCACGGCATCCGGTGCCTGCAGCCCGACCTCGATCGCGACCCGGCCGCCGAGCGAGTTGCCGACGAGTGCGGCCGGACCGACGTTGAGCTCCTCTTGGAAGGCGATCAGCCAGCGGGCGAGGTCGCCCGGCTGGTAGCGCCAGCGTGGCGCGTCGGAGGCGCCGAAGCCGGGGAAGTCCGGGGCGATGACGCGGTGGTCGCGCGCGAGGTCGGCAAGCAGCGGCAGCATCGACGCGTTGGTCGCGCCGAGGCCGTGCAGCAGCAGCACCGGGGGCGCGTCGCGCGGGCCGGCCTCGAGGTAGGCGCTGCGCACACCGAGCACGGTGCGGGTACGCGCGACCGGATGCGTCGGCGGGCGGATCCCGACGTCGAAGGCGCCGTCCATCTGGAGCGCCAGCGCGAGGTTGCCGCGGACGACGAGCCCGTGGTCGAGGAACGCCTCGACGCCGCTGATCCGCCCGTCGAGCACGGCGCCGAGCGTGGCCGGGTCGGCGGTCACCGTCGCGTCCGGAGCCGGGACCGCGCCTCGGGTCAGGCGCACGCGCCCTTCGTCGAGATGGACGGTCCAGCTGCCGACCGGGGGCGAGGAGAAGACGACCCGCCCGCGCACGTCGGCCAGCGCGGAGCCCACGCCTTGTCGGACCCGGGCGCTGAACAGCGCGTCGAGGTTGGGAATCGCGGCCAGCCGGCGCGCGCTGCCCACCGGGGCGGCTTCAGCCATGCTCGAAAGGTACGCCGTGCTAACTGCGGGTAAACGCAGCGCGCTCCGGCGTGTTGGAGCCGGCCTTGTGGAAGGAGTCCGCGACCTTCTTCTGCGCGATCAGGCGGGCCAGGCCGACGGAGGCTCCGGAGACGACGGCCCAGCTGATCGCCTCGGGCCAGGTCACTGTCGGATGTGCGGGGTTTTCGGGTGGTTCCTTGCCGCTGGCGAGCTTCCACGTGGTGGTGAGCAGCTTGCGGGCGACGAGGGCGCCCAGCAGGGACGCGATCATCGCCAAGATCTTGTAGCCGGTCGAGCCGGCGTCGTCGTCAGCCATGCCGCCAGTCTCTTACCCTCCACCGCGTGAGCACACCCGACTTCGACGCCGTTCTGTCACTCATGCCCTTCGCTGTCACCCTGGGCATGCGCATCGAGGAGGCCGACGCCGACCACGCCGTCGGACGCCTGCCGTGGCGCGAGGACCTCTGCACGACCGGCGGCATCCTGCACGGCGGGGCGCTGATGTCGTTCGCCGACACCCTCGGTGCGGGTGTCACGTTCTTCGGTCTGCCCGAGGGCGCCGGCACCGCGACGATCACGTCGTCGACGCAGCTGATGCGCGCGACGACCGGCGACGTCATCGGGCGGACGACCGTGCTGCATCGAGGTCGGTCGACGGTGACCGTGCAGACGACGGTGTACGACGAGAACGACCGCGTCGTCGCACAGACGACGCAGGTGCAGGCGGTTCTGGCGTCACGCAGCTGAGATGCCGGGCCGACTCTCACTGTCGCCGCGACAGGCGCGACGCGTCGCGCTTGCCGCGCAAGGGTTCACGCGGCCACGGCCGACGACGCCCGTCAACGCGCGCGGACTGCGCCGGTTGCTCGAGCACACACAGCTGTTGCAGATCGACAGCGTCAACGTGTTGCAGCGCGCGCACTACCTTCCCGGCTGGTCGCGTCTCGGCGCCTACCCGATCGCAACGCTCGACGCGATGGCCTACCGGCGACGCGAGCTGTTCGAGTACTGGGGACACGAAGCGTCCTTGATGCCGATGGAGCTGCATCCGCTGATGCGCTGGCGAATGAAGCGTGCGGAGCAGAAGTTCGAGACGTGGGGCCGGCTGGCCCAGCTCGCACAAGAGCGGCCGGACTACATCGAGCACGTCTACGAGACCGTGCGTGATGGCGGTCCGGTCACCGCCGGCGAGCTCGCTGCAGAGGAACGCCGCGACACCGAGCACTGGGGGTGGAACTGGACCGACGCCAAGGTCGCGATCGAGTTCCTGTTCTGGGCCGGGCGAGTCGCGACTCTCGAACGACGCAACTTCGAGCGGGTCTACGACGTGCCGGAGCGCGTCATCCCCGCGGATGTCCTCGCGCTGCCCACGCCGTCCGAGGAAGAAGCGCATCGCGAGCTTCTGGTGCGCGCGGCACGCGCATGTGGCGTCGGCACCGTCAGCGACCTCGCCGACTACTTCCGCATCCGCAACCCGTTGGCGCGGCCGCGCATCGACGAGCTCGTCGAGGATGGCCGGCTGATCGAGGTCGAGGTGCACGGTTGGCGCCACCCGGCCTACGCACCGGCCGATCTCGTCGTACCGCGTAAGTCCGCGCATCCTGCTCTGTTGGTGCCGTTCGACCCGCTGGTCTGGGAACGCGACCGCGCCGAGCGGCTGTTCGGCTTTCGCTACCGCATCGAGATCTATGTGCCGGCACCGAAGCGCGTCTACGGCTACTACGTCCTGCCGTTCCTCCTCGGCGACGCGCTTGTCGCGCGCGTCGACCTCAAGAGCGACCGGCAGGTGCAGGTGCTGCGGGTGCAAGGGGCCTTCGCCGAACCGGGTGCGCCACCGGAGACCGCGGAGGCGTTGGCCGCAGAGCTGGGCGGGCTGGCCGAGTGGCTGGGGCTGGCCGGGGTGGTCGTCAGCGGACGGGGCGACCTAGCTGGCGCGCTTGCGCGAGCGCTGCCATGAGCTCGGCCGGCTTGCGCGAGGAGACGAGCCAGTAGGGGACACCTGACTCCTCGGGGGTGCGGATCGCGACCGACTCGTCGACGTAGCCGCGCGCGACGAGATGAGCGCTGCGGTCACCGCCGGGTCCGAGCTGGTGCTTGGTCTGGACGCGGTCGAGTCGCTGGGTCTCGAGCATCTGCGCGGCAGGCAGCGTCGTCCCTCGTGCATGGAGTCCGCCCGCGTCCACCGTGACTGTCAGGTGGCCGGTGGCAAGCAGGAGGGCAGCGGTCGGGATGCCGAGAACGGCGTAGACGACCAGGGCGACGTGCCAGTGGAACCCGGCGAACACCTCCGCGCCGCCGATCCCGACGCCGAGCGTGGCGATCACCCACCAGCGAAGCGGGACATATAGGCGTTCCCGGAAGAAAGGGGCGTCAGGAGCGCCGTTCCCGGGCATGACAAGCAGGGTTGCATACAGAGCGTGACGGTCGTGCTCCGCGCGCGGGAAACGAGGTTGTCATGGCCGAAGGTCTCCTGATCATTCGACTCGTCGTGGGCGGCTTGCTGTTCGCGCACGGCACGCAGAAGCTGTTCGGTTGGTACGGCGGCTACGGCCTCGACGGGACCGCCGGCTTCTTCCACTCACTCGGCTACCGGCCGGGCCGGCAGTTCGCGACGATCGCGGGCCTGTCCGAAGCCGGTGGTGGCGCGCTGCTGGTCCTCGGCCTGCTCACGCCTCTCGGCGGCGCCATGATCATCGGCACGATGATCGCCGCGGCCGTCTCCGTGCACGCGCCGCAGGGACTGTGGGCGACCAACGGCGGTTACGAGCTGCCGCTCATCAACGGCGCCGTCGCGGCCGGACTCGCGTTCACCGGCGCCGGCCCGTGGTCGATCGACAACGCCGCGGACATCCCCTGGACGTCGGGTGCGGGGCCGGGCCTGATGGCGATCCTGCTCGCGCTCATCGCCTTCGGCGTGACCAACGTGCGACGCCGGCGCGAGCTCGAAGCGCAGCCCGACGGCGCCTACCCGCAGGAGCAGGAGCAGGCGGCTAGCGAAGCGACAGACGCCGTACCCCGCTGACGACCCCCTTCACGAGGTCGGTGACCGCGGTCGGCACCAGGCGTTCGGCGACGACGCCGCCGACCGCGTCCGCACCGATGAGGTAACGCGCGAGCGGGACGGGCGAGCCGAGCGCGAGTCGCACCGTGCGCGCGACCCACACCGGGTCGGGCAGCAGGCGAGCGCCGGCGACGGTGGTGCGCTGTGCACGCGCGTAAGCGTCGGCGTAGGCCGACGACTCGATCTCCGGGTAGCGCGCGCCTTCCCAGATGCCGGTGCCGAACGAGCCGGGCTCGACGAGAGAGACGGCGATGCCGCTGTCGGCAACCTCCATGCGGAGGGCATCGGTCATCGCCTCGAGGGCGTGCTTGGATGCGCAGTACCAACCCATCATCGGCAGCGAGATGCGACCGGCGACCGACGAGATGTTGACGATCCGGCCGGTGCCCCTCGCGCGCATGCCCGGAAGGACGAGGCGGGCGATCCGCGCAGGCGCGACGACGTTGACCTCGAGCTGGTAGCGCACCGCGTCGTCGTCGACGTCCTCGATCGCACCGGCCTGGGCGAAGCCCGCGTTGTTGACCACGGCCCAGATGTCGCTGCGCTCCTCGATGACCGCGATGCCCTTCGCCGTCGACTCCTCGTCGGAGACGTCGATGAGAGCCGCCTGCAGCGCGACTCCGCGTTCGGTCGCGGCGTCGTACAGGACCTTCGCCTTGTCCTCGGAGCGCACCGTGCCGACGACGTCGTAGCCGGCGCCCGCCAGCTCGAGTGCGGTCGCCAGCCCGATGCCGCTGTTGGCTCCGGTCACCACCACTGTCTTCCCATTCATACGTATAGGGTGCCCGGCCGTGGCCGACCCTGTAACCGGGGGTACGCCGGACGTTCTCGTCCAGCGCCTCGACGACGGCATCCCGCTGCCGTCCTACGCGCATCCGGGCGACGCCGGTGCCGACCTGGTGGCAGCGGTCGACGTGACGCTGGCGCCGGGGGAGCGGGCCGTCGTCCCGACCGGGATCGCGATCGCGTTGCCCGAGGGGTATGCCGCGTTCGTGCATCCCCGGTCGGGGCTCGCCGCGCGGGTAGGTCTCGGCTTGGTCAACGCTCCGGGAACGATCGACGCCGGCTACCGCGGGGAGATCAAGGTGATCCTCGTCAACCTCGATCCGCGCGATCCGATCGTGCTCGCACGCGGCGACCGGATCGCCCAGCTGGTCATCCAGCGCGTGGACCGCGCGGCGTTCGTCGAGGTGCCGTCGCTGCCGGACTCGGTACGCGCGGCCGGCGGGTTCGGCTCGACGGGTGGTTACGGTGGAGTCGGGAATGGAGGCACTGATGGTGTTCCGACGCCGCCGGGCGGCTGACGAGGACGAGCTGGTCGACGACCCGACCGACGAGCTCGCGGACGACGACGTCGATGGCGGGGCAACCGCGCCTGCGAGTGCGGCCGCCGGCGAGGCGAGCCGGCCGGACGGTCCCTGGGATGCCGCGGACGCGCCGGACGACGGCACGCCGCGCATCGACCTCGGTGCGTTGCACGTCCCCGCCCCTGAAGGCATCGAGCTGCGCGTGGACGTCCAGGACCAGATCGTCGTCAACGCGACGCTGGTGCACGGCCCCAACGCCATCCAGATCCAGGCGTTCGCGGCACCGAAGAAGACCGGCATCTGGCTCGACATCCGCGACGAGATCGCAACGTCGGTGCGGGAGGCCGGTGGCTCGGCTGAGCTCGCGGACGGGCCGCTCGGGCCCGAGCTCCAGGCGCGGGTCCCACCGCCGCCTCCGAACCA
>JADMIO010001321.1_pt1 | contig 17810 bp, 11 predicted proteins | sample 8958161 | NCBI WGS metagenome assembly JADMIO01 (sample SAMN16585339, study PRJNA669376) | soil metagenome | isolation source: Crop rotation soil | place: USA: Cullars Rotation, Alabama | collected 2011
CCCGCGGCTGAGCGAAGTGTTCCTCACAGGCTTGCCGCCGATCCTCAAGGTACGTGTTGCAGGTGAGCCATCGGGCGAATGGCTCGCAAACTCAATCCGGTTTTCGGTGGGCGAAAAAAACGATCCGGAAGCCGGCACCGGTCTCGTGCACGCAAAACTGGCCGAACTCTTGTTTATCGAAACGCTGCGGCGTTATATCAATTCGTTGCCACCAGAGCAGACCGGCTGGCTGGGAGGTGCGCGCGATCCATTTATTAGTAAAGCACTCGCGCTGCTGCATCATGAACCGACGAATGAATGGACCGTATCTGAGCTCGCCCGGCGTGTAGGCCTGTCACGTACGGCGCTCGCGGCGCGCTTTCGTGAATATCTTGGCGATACTCCAATGGCGTACCTGGCGCAATGGCGACTGAAGCTAGGTGCTGAGATCCTTCAATCAACCGACGACAGTGTCGCCGAAGTTGCGGCGGCCGTTGGGTATGGATCGGAAGCGACGTTCAACCGCGCCTTCAAACGGACTTTTGATTGTCCGCCGGCGCAATTTCGCCGTTTGCATCGCATGAAATCCAAGTAGCTCTTAAATTGCGGCGTTACGCGACGGGCGCCGGATAGCCTTTGCCCTGCAGTGCCGCGACGGGAATCACAATCTCATTTTGATTCTTGGTGGGCGTTTGCTTCGCCACTTTTGCGGACGCGCGAGATCCTTTTGTGTGCGGCGACGCTGAAGACTCGGGCGACGGCGTAGTGCTCGAAGAGTTGGAATTGCCGGACATCTTCGCGAGAGCGTCCAAAACCTGGGCGCGTTCAGCGGCAGTAAGGTCCTCGATCTTGACTCCGTAAACTTCCAGCACCGCGCGGAGGTTCTCTTCAGTATTGGTGTTCTGCCCGTACACATCGCGGTAGATGTGCAGGCTGCCCGACTCGACCGTGATGGTTTCGTATCTTAATTCAACCGAAATGGCCTCTTTCAGCTTTACTTCCTTCGTCTCCGTTTTTGCGCGCGCGAAGTTATTAATTTCCGTGTCAGATAAATTCGTACCCGCGAGGCCGGCGAGCTGTTTCGTGAATTCGCGCATCTGCGGCGTCGTTAATCCCACGCAACCGTGCGAGCCGAACTTGCCGAGCTTCGCCACCGGTTTTCCGCCGTGAATAAGCGAAGGCCCGCCGATGGGAATCTTGATCGGCCCCAGTGGATTCAGACGACTGCCTGCTTCGACTTTTTGTCCGGCGCTTATGCCTTTCATCTTCGCCACCCAGGGTTCGTCGGGCGGTGTCCACGTGGGATTGAAAATAATTGTGCGAGCTTTGCGCAGTCCGGTCGGCAGTGGAAACTCGGGATAGCCAATCGCGATTTTGTAAGACTTCAACAAGTGTCCATTGTCGAAAACGTCCATACGATAAGCCGGAGCATTTACGATCACGCGTGAATCCTTCGGCACTTCGTTTACTTTCGCGACTTCATTGCCGGCTGTTTTGTCGGTGTCGTCACCCCGCCATAGTTCATTGATAAACGCCGCCAGTTGTTCGGACTTTTCCGCGCCGATCACTGACGCGATCTTTTCTTTCGCGTCAACGCCGGCGTGGGCGACATCAGCGCTATCCATTGATGACTCGTCCAGCTTCGCGGTTTCCGAACGAGCCATCTCTTTTAATCTGGTGATCTCGTCGTCAGTTAGTTTCAGCCGTGTCTTCAATTTTTCGGCGAAAGTCTTGTCTGCGAAAAAAGCGTCAAGCACCGGCAAAGTTATTCGTTCGGCGCCCGCGGAATTCGCCGTTACGGTCAAAGGTGAAGCGGACGGCGACGGTGAGCTGCTGACTTTTGTTTCGGTTTGCGAGCCGGGCTGGGCAACGCAACCAGCTGCCAGAAAGACCGCGCATAGAATGGCGACGTAAATGAAAACTCTCATCAAATGTACTCCCTTGCCTAAAGGTCTCGTCCAAACGTAGCAACGCGTATTCCTCACTCAGCGCGCCTTATTTCGAAGAAACCAATTCTATTTTGACCGATAAGCGAACGATGAAATCCTGCGCTGTTCACAGGGCGAACGCATGGGAAATGAATTTTGATGGATTTACGACTAACAGATTGGTTGAATTAGACCGAGAAAACCAGACGGAGTTGTGGCCAACGAGGCTATTTTCGCAGGAGTGGATATGGATTTATGTTGACGCCATCCCACCAACGCTTTGGATCGCTCGCGATGGCAATTGAAAAATGAAGATGATAATTTCCAGCGCCGGCGTTTCCTGTATCACCGACATATGCGATCGTTTCGCCCTGGCCCACGACGCGACCTTCGCTCAATCCATCGGCGTAACGATCCAAATGCGCGTAATAGTAGATGAATTTCTGATCGGCGCTGAGTTCGTAAATGGTTGTCCCGCCGGCTTTGCTTTCAAACAGTCTGAGAATCCGACCACTCGCGGCTGCCAACACCGGTGTTCCTTTCGGCGCCATGATATCGATAGCGTCGTGCATGCGGCCCTCGCTGCGCGCCGCGGAAAATGTGTCGACCAATTGATCGGGCCGCACCCCGGCTACCGGAATAATTAATTCGGTCGTGGGGACTATCAAATCAGGACTTGATTGAGTTTGCCGTGGGTCGATTGACGGCGGCGTGTGAAGAGTTGCTTCCGAAGTTCCCGTCGGCGAAATTCCTTTTGGCGAGGGTTCGAGTGTCGCAACGCGCGAAAACATCACGACGTTTTTATCGCCGCGTCTTCGACTGAGCCAAATCAGAAAGATCCCAATCGCCAAAAGAATCGAAAGAGCAATTAGCAGATTCCTCAGACGATCTTTTTGGGCCCATCTCATAATTCACAGATTACGCAGTTTGCCGGGATAGGCAAATGAGGTCTTCAATCATTAGCTCAGCGCGGCAGGCCGGCGAACCTCTTACAATATGTTCGCTCGTCATTCGTCTACACAGTAGGATGAGCGGGCTGACGAGCACACGGAATGACTGAAGACGATCGGCAGACCTCCGCAATTATTGCGGAACAAAGATTCCGGCTACGCAATTTCATTCGCCGGCGTGTGCCCGACGACGCGGACGCTGAGGACATCCTGCAGGAAGTGTTCTTTGAACTGATAGAAGCCAATCGCCTGCTCATGCCCATAGATCATGTTACTGGTTGGCTTTTCCGAGTGGCGCGCAATCGCATCACCGATCTCTTTCGCAAGAAAAAGCCAGAAAGATTCAGCGATGTTTCGGCAGTAGATGATCACGGACATGAGCTTAGGATCGAGGATCTTTTGCCTTCTCCTGAAGCTGGACCGGAAGCCATTTATGTTCGCAGCGTATTGCTGGATGAGTTCGAGCTGGCATTGGACGAACTGCCCGATGAACAACGCGACATCTTCATCGCGCATGAAATTGAAGGGCGCAGTTTCAAAGAGATGGCGGCGGAAAGCGGCGTGAATATCAACACGCTACTCGCGCGCAAACATTATGCAGTACTGCATCTGCGCGAAAGGCTGCGGGAGATTTATGACGAGTTTCAGCGCACGTAAGACCGCCGCTTGTTCACTGAAACGATAAATGACGAACGGCCATGACAAGGCTGTTCTACAAAGTGAGGGAAAGAAATGAAGAAGAAAAACCTGATTTGGATGGTGCCGTTAGGCATCGCAGGCATAATCATTTTTAGCGCGATTGGCGGCATGATTGTGATGCTTTTGTGGAACTGGCTGGCGCCGGAGTTGTTCGGCCTGCGCACGATCACTTTTTGGCAGGCGTTTGGTCTGCTGGCGCTGTGCCGGATTCTTTTCGGAGGGTTTGGCGGCGGCGGAGGTCGTCGCTGCCATTCGCGCAAACCGCCCGTCGAACAAATACGTGGACGCGTGCGCGAGCGCATTGACGATCGCCTCGATCAGATGTCGCCCGAGGAACGCGAGAAGCTGCGCCAGACGCTTCACGATCAGTCCAGGCGCACATCACCGCTGGACACACCTCCTACGGTCTAGTGCAGCTGGAAGCTGCGCGTAGATCGACCGATTTGCGCGTGGCAGCCGGTTATTCCATTGAACATCGAGGTTTCAGTATTCGTAAGGCTGAGGGTCACCGTTCGCCGCAACTTCAAACAAGTCTGGAGACAAAGTAATGCGCAAAACTCTCGAAGTATTAGCAGTGACCTCCCTCGCATATCTTGGTCTGCTTCTAATTGTCAGTACTACGGCGGCGCAGTCCCCATCGTCAGTGAAGATGGAACTGCAGCTGACGCAGGCAGGAGCGGACTGGAAAGCCGAAGCCAAATTCAATATTGAGGGCAACGAGCTGACAAAGACGGCGCAGGATTTAAAAGTGACGGCAAACAGCCTGACTTTCTTTGTGGAGATTGAGGGCGCACAGGTCCGCTTTGCCGGAAAACTTTCGCAAGACAAACTCGGCGGCACTCTGGACGCGATAGAGAAAGGGGCCAAGGTCGCGAGCGGCACCTGGAGTCTGCAACCTGCCGATGCGAGTATGCCCGGAAGTCTGGCCGGAAAATGGAGCGGCACATTCAGCGCGCGACCCGTGCCGGCGCAGCAGGCGGATCCCAATTTTGATACGCGCGTGCCTCATCCGGCATACACGAAAACTCATCCGAAGGTGCTGTTCGATGAAGCTCATAACAATATCCACACGGCCTCTGGCCTCTATAAACCGTTTTCCGATCTGATTACCAACGATGGGTTCTCCGTCGTGCCTAATAAAAATAAGTTTTCGGCACAGACACTTGCCGGCTACGACGTCCTGGTAATTGCAAATGCCGCCGGACCTCGAGGTCAGAGGGCGGCACCTGCCTTCACTGACCAGGAATGCGATGCCGTCAAAGACTGGGTCAACGAAGGCGGGTCACTGCTGTTCATTTCCGATCATGCTCCGATGGGTGCGGCTGCTGAGATCCTCAGCAAGCGTTTCGCCGTCGATATGAGCAAGGCTTATACGGACGATCCATCCAGCAAAGACAAAGACGTCGGCGATATTCTGTTTTCCCGCGACAACAAGTTGCTGGCTGAGCACGCGATCACCCGTGGTCGCAACTCGCACGAACGAGTCAATCGCGTCGTGACATTCACGGGCCAGTCACTTAAGGGGCCTTCCGGGAGCACTGGACTTCTGGTTCTTCCAGAAACCGCCATCGATACGTATCCGCAAACAAAGACCAGCCAGCCGGCGGCTGGACGGGTGCAGGGTCTGGCAATGAATTTTGGAAAAGGAAGAGTCGTGGTGCTGGGCGAGGCGGGCATGCTCTCAGCCCAAATCGATAACAAAGGGCGAGTATTCGGAATGAATTATCCAGACACCGACAATCGGCAATTCGCCCTCAACATCATGCACTGGCTATCACACTTGCTGAAGTAATTGCCGACAACAAAGTCCGGGCCGGGTAAAAAGATCTTCTTTTAGGAAAGAACTATGACGACGAAAAATCTTGGAAGACTCGCCGGGTTACTATTCATGTTACCCGCCCTCATAAACACCTGGGAAAAATCCTGAGGGTCGCCGACAAAGGCTCAGTCATTACGAAAGACCACGCGATAGGAATTTTAATAAAACTCGCCGGAGAAAAGAGATTCGCGAAGGATGCTTTGACGCTTTTGCTCGACCAGCTTAAATCGTGCGCGACAAATCAATTACCCATGTATGCCGATAATGCCTCGGCCGTGATTCTGATCGCTCGAAAGAAGACTTTAGCAAGTTTCGGAGGGCGAGACTCGTGGACTTAGAAAGAGAAAGCAGTCGTAAGCGCGTCAAGAAGGTGATCGCGAAACTCGGGAGGAGTGAAGGCAGCAAAACGCCGTCTCATCCCGTCGATCCAAAACCTCCGCTGCCGCGAACGGTGCTGGTCAGATCGTCGGCCCATTCCGCAGCGGGCGTAATTATCTTCTCGATAATCAATTGGCAAATCTTTGTCTGGGCCGGCAGCTCGACAATTTTGTCGCCGGTGTTATAAAGCAGACAGTGAATCTCCCCGCGATAGTCGGCGTCGATTACACCAGCAAGCACGTCGAGTCCGTTCCGCGTTGCCAGGCCCGAACGCGGCGCAAGTCTTCCGTAGTAACCCTCCGGAATCGCCACCGCCAGCCCCGTTCCAATCAAACAGCGCTCGTCCGGCGGCAAACGAACGGCTTCAATGGAGTAAAGATCCAAGCCGGCGGCCGAATGACTGCCCCGCGTTGGCAGCGTCGCCTTGGGGTCAAGCCTTTTGAATTTCAAGGGTTGGCGATCGTCCATAACGATCCGGCAAAAGTTCACAACTTGGGTGGGGTAACGCCATGCTGACCCTGATATTTCCCACCGCGGTCTTTGTATGAAACTTCGCAGACTTCATCTGCTTCGAAAAACAAAACCTGCGCCACGCCTTCGTTCGCATAAATTTTCGCCGGCATCGGTGTAGTGTTGGAAAACTCCAGCGTCACATAACCTTCCCATTCAGGTTCAAACGGCGTCACGTTCACGATAATCCCACAACGCGCATAAGTACTTTTTCCCAGGCAGATGGTCATCACGTTCCGCGGTATGCGAAAGTATTCAACCGTTCGCGCCAGCGCAAAACTGTTGGGCGGAATGATCACGTGATCGCCTTTCATGTCGACGAAGCTCTTATCGTCAAACTTCTTCGGATCCACGATCGCACTGTACACATTAGTAAATAGTTTGAACTCGTTCGCACATCGAACATCGTAGCCATAGCTCGATGTGCCGTAGGAAACAACACGCCGGCCATCGACTTCCTTTACCTGGCCCGCCTCGAAAGGCTCAATCATGCCGTGCTCTTGCGCCATGCGGCGAATCCATTTATCTGATTTTATGCTCATGCTATTTCGTAAGAGCGCGAGAATAAGAGATTTGAAGTACGGCGGCAAGTTTGGGGGCTTTAGCAAGCGACTGGTCTGTTTGTGCAGGCGCCACGCGGCCCGGTCACATTTTCAATCTTCATTTTGCAATTTTCAATTTTCAATTTAGCTTTATTCGATGAAACTTGTGGTTCTTGGCTCAGGCACTTCGATTCCACACCCGGAACGGTCTGCGGCTGCATTCTGGCTCGAAACCGAAAGCGGCTCTGTCCTGCTCGATTGCAGTGCCGACGCGCCGCATCGCATGGCAGCGGAGCGCGTCGACTGGCCCAATCTCGATGCCGTGTGGATTAGCCACCTGCATTTGGATCACTGCGGCGGGCTGGCGCCGCTTCTCTTCGGCCTGAAGTGGGCGCCGCAAACGCGAGCCAGGCGAAAGCCTTTAACAATTTATGGATGCGTTGGGTTGGCACGGATATTGACAGCGATCAACGACGCTAATAATTACCGTCTGTTTGAACTGCCCTTCGCCGTCGAAATCAAAGAAGTCACGGCTCAGACGGAATTCCAACTGTTGACCGATTTGAACGCGCGAACCTTTGCGACGCCGCACACGCCTGAAAGCCTTGCGCTACGCGTGAGCGATGGACTTCATGAACTCGTCTACTCTTCCGATACGGGTTACACGGAAGAACTGGCCCATTTTGCGCAACGCGCGGATCTTTTTGTTCTCGAATGTTCTTTTCGTCGCGACAAACCGACGCCAAAGCATCTGGATCTGACAGAAGCCATGCGGCTTGCGCGGATTGCCGGGCCGCGCAAGCTTCTGTTGACGCATCTCTATCCGGAATGGGATGGCATCGATCTTGAAGCAGAGGCGCGGCGGCTGTGGGCGGGCAAGACGATGGCCGCACGCGACGGGCTCAGAATAGAAATTCAGGATTGATGCAAATGGCGATTAACAGAAACTCGTCGCGACTATTGATCGGATTGGCCCTGTCGCTAACGATGATGTTTTTCCATGTAACGCGAGATACCGCGCAAAATCGCAAACATAACAGTGAACCATTGTTGGAATCCGGACGCGCGCAAAAGCTCTTCCCTTCGTCGCCATCCGCCACTCTGAAAATAGTTTCGTATAACATTCGCTGGCGCACCGGAACACAACTCGACGAGATCGCGCATTGGATTAAAGCTTCGGAAGCACCGACTGCATCCATCATCGGTTTGCAGGAGGTTGACCGCGCAAAGAAGCGTACCAACCGCGAGAACAATGCGAGAGTCCTCGCCGAAAGTTTGGGAATGTATTACGCGTGGGCCGGTCCGCAGTCACCGGCAAAAAGCAAAGCCAGGGAAGAAGAAACCGGCGTGGCGCTTCTAAGTCCATATCCGCTTGAAAATATCACGCGTCTGGTGTTGACGAATGAAGGCCCTGGCGGTCGTTCACGTGTGGCGCTGGGCGCAACCATTAAGATTGGCAGGACGATGTTGCGTGTCTACTCGGTACATGCGGAAACGCGCCTTCCCATGTGGCGGAAAATCGATCAGTTTCGGGTGGTGCTCGATGATCTGGCGAAATCTCCGGAGGGAACTGCGGCAATAGTTTTGGGCGATTTCAACGCCTGGGAATTGCCGGCGATCGATGCGGTGCGGAAATTATTCACCGATGCAGGTTTCATTACGCCGGTGCCCGATGACGAATCTACCTACCTCAAAAAAGTCCTCGGCTTTGATTTGAAATTAAAGCTCGATTGGATCTGGGTCCGTGGGATGATGCCGCAGGCCTACGGCATCGATCGCCAGTTAAAGGTTTCAGATCATTTTCCCGTATGGGTCAATGTAAAGATGCCGATTGAATAGCCGTTAAAATCTCCCCTGATATTCGGGCGACTCGATGAACCCACGAACGATAATGTTTTGCAGCAAGCCGGGATCTAAGGCGAGGTTGAATCTCGCATTGTGGAAAAGGTAGCCGCATTGGCTCGGATCGCTTCCGCCCCAATTGGCGGGATTGTGACAGTCTTCCGGATCTCGGCGCAGATACCCAAAGTACTCCATGGTGACAAACGAAGGCTTGTTGAATTTCGCATCGGCTTCCGCACTTTCGACAATCGCACGCAAGACCTGCGCGCGCGTTTGACTTCCGTTATTCAGGTTGGCAATTAACGTGCTCGCATTCGAAAGCGTGAGTCCGGCGGTACTCTCCAGCGTCCTCACAAACTGATCGTTCGACAGTGCGCCGTACTTTTGCTGAATCTCAGTTCGTTGCAGCCAGTTCACCGTCAATTGATCTTTCAAAGCATTGGTAAGCGCCTCGTCATCATTTACCGTCGAGATGCTGGCAAGGTCCGCGATAAACTCAGCGTAATGCGGTCGATCAACCCTGGTCACGTCGCTAAGCTCTGCCGCGGTCAGCGGTCTTTGCCCGATCGAGACCATGTACAGGTACATCACAAAATTTCCTTTTCGCTGAAATTCCGGCGAGCGGAAAAAGTTCGCTGACAGTGCGCCTCGGGTGTACCTGAGACATTCCGCGTCTGACGGTTGGCAGCCATTCAGAAGGTTCAGATAAAAGTTCATTGGATCATCAGGCGTGCCGTACAATCCATCCGGTCCGGGTTCCGGCTCACGATTTAGAAAATCAAGATACTGCTGGTGAATGAAAAAACTCGGATCGTCGATGGAAAGCGTCCCCGCCGTGCTTTCATTGAAAATCGTTATCTTGAAAGCCGGACTCACGGCGACACCGCCGGCTGCATTCGGATCCGAAATATACCAGCGGCCATAAAACGTTAGTCCCACAATTGCGGCCGTGTCGGGAAGGCTCAGGCTTACCGAACCGAAGCCTTGCCCGGCTCCGCTGCCGGAAAGTTGAACGCTGCGCCGAGCGACCGCGGCCGTCGGAGGGATGGTCGGGCCTGGCCCCGGATCATGATTGTCGATTGCCAGAACTGCCTGCGCTCCGCCCAATGCGTTTGATACGCCAACCGTGAAACCTGGATTTCCTACGAACGGAGGCTCAATGGCTGTCACTTGAGGAACGTTTCCGCCGCTGCCGCTGGAACCGTTGCCGATGACTTGCGGAACACGGTTCGATTCAGTGTAAAGCGTGGGCCGATCGAAGGGAGCGGTTCCCGCCGCGATGCGCGGATCGGTAAGCGCACCTCGGAGAAAAGCAACGAGATCCGCTTTCTGTTGTGCCGAAAGATTAAGCGGCCGGATCAGATTATGATTGATGTTCGGTGCGTCGAAATCTCCGCCGCGATTGTAAAACTCGACCACGTCCTCGAGCGCGGCGAACCGGCCGTTGTGCATATACGGCCCGCGTAAACCTACGTTACGCAAGCTGGGCGTGCGGAACTCGCCAATGTTGTTTGTATTACCGGTTACCTGAAATCGGCCCGTATCTTCAAACTGTGGGCGCACTCCAACGTTGTGAAAACCGTTGTCGGTGAAGAGGGTGCCGGCGTGGCAAACGTTACATCTCGATTGATTAAAGACGCCTTGACCTCTGGTTTGTGCAGCAGTCAACGTGACAATTTGCTGGACGCTCTGATCAAACGGAGTGCGGTCTGAATATAGAGTTCGCTCGAATGTCGCAATCGCCATCGCGATTTTTGCTGCGGTGATCTCAGGAGTTCCGAATGCCTCTTCAAATAACTGCGAGTAGGTGCGTCCATCAATCCAGTTTCGCAAGCCTTCCGGCACGGCCGGCGCGAGAGCCAATGGCTTGGATTGCGAAACGCGAACTGCCACGTCGTTCCAACTTCGGCCGGCGTGGGCCATTTCCGCCGAACTCACCGGCGGACCAGCGACTTGACTCTCCAATGCTGCGCCGTTCGCGAGCACCACGCCACCGCCAATTGGATCCGTAAATGTCGCAGTGGCGCGACCATCCCAAAACAACGTATTCGAATAACCGGCATCGATATAAGATCTCGATTTCCGTCCCGTTACCTGTTCGCGAAATCCGTAAACGGGCGACCAGTTGTAAGTTCCATCGCTGTTATTACTGATTACTCCCGGCGACGCAAAGACATCGTCAGCGGTGCCAAACACTGCATCCGCGCCAGGATTTTGCGATCGGGAATTGTTGACGATGGCACGCGCGTCAGAACCACCACTGGCTGCGAAGTGACAGGTGCCGCACGCCACGGTGCGAGTGGACGACAGCTGCTCGTCCCAAAACAAAGTCTTGCCGAGGTAGGCCTTCGCGGCAGTCACCGGATTCGCCGCCGGCGCAGCGGGTGGATTGAGCGGCGCGATTGGACCAACGATCACCCCGTTTGTGCGCACGCCTTGATCCGGTTGACTGAAGGCACTTACAACTGCGCCATTCTCGGCGCGGACCCAGTAGAAATTAACTTGACCGGCGGAGCTGGTTGTATCAAAGAAGATAGTCTGGACCGTGGTTCCCAGCACCAGGGCTGAATTGGGATCGTTTACGGCGTTGCGAAAGATTCGATAAACGGTCGCGCCGCGAATCGCATCCCATTCCACCGCGACTTTGGTTGAGTAAGCATTGTCAGTGGCCGTGACATTGGAGGGGGCCGAAAGGCTCGCGCTCTGGCTGGAAGCCGTGAAACCGGAAAAGAATTTGTTGCCGGCGAGCGAAAACGCTATCAGTGATAGGACGCAGATTACAGAGACTTTGATGGTTCGCATACCTCAACCCCCCCCAGGTTTTTTAAACGAGGCATTTAAGGAATTAAAACCGCTTGCTAAAGAGACGCTGCGGGAACGCCGATCGGATTGCGTTTTCGGGTTCAGACTATTAGTCGCGTGAGTGGGCGGGTTGTATGACGCAGTCGAACATCGTCGGCGGCGTTGCTACCCTATGGCTTATTCGATTCTCCGATATATTGCGAGCAGGATCTGAATTTTGTGGGATTTCGATCGCGCGGACCGCTTCATATCGATCCAGTCCTCTCCGCTATCGCCGGCGCGATCCCTTCAAACTAAGTTGGCGGTGAGGCTAAGGCCCAATATTGAGCGCCGGCGAATTAGTGCTCGACAGGCCACGGAAAGTAACTGTTAGCGGCAAAGCGCCGGGCGATAGTCCGTCCGGAAGACTCACCACAATGTAAGAGCCAGCAAATCCGGGAAAGCTCATCGGACCGACATTTTCGATCGGCAGCAAAATCCCGGCGGCCCGCACCGTCAGAATGGATTGGTCAGGCGGCCCGGAACTGGTTAAGTTCAGATTCGAAGTAAACAGAATTAATCGAGTTCGACGATCGCTACTGAAGTTCGAATTGTCGTTAAGCTTAAATGGATCACGCACAAAGGTTACCGAATTGAGAACTGCGGCATTATTTGTGTTTTGCTCGACAAAGATTGTGAGTATCGAGGCTGGGCCGCAGGCGGAAAATTCCGATGTGTTTCCCGTGGGATCAGTGGCCGCCAATAGTCCGTTTGATAGGGTTAGGGCAAAGGTTCCGTTGCCGCTCGCGTTTGTTGCTACGGCTACCGCACCTGGACCGAACGGTGCGGCTCCTTCTCCATTTCCTGAAGGGTCGCATGCGTTATTCGAATACAAGTTCACCGTGAATGTCGTATTAGGCGCGCTGTTTAGAGTCCCCGTGATTGCGGTTTGAGTGCCGTTGGTGGTTACCGATGTAATTACAGGAAAGTTCTGCAGGTTATTTGACCCCTGATCGCCGTCGCCCGGATCGTTTGGAGTAACGCCGTCGCCGCCGAGGTCGATGCCTAACCCGCCGTTAGAAAAGATCGAATTACGACGGATTGAATTCCCATTGGAGTTTGGACTTGTTAACACCCGCACGCCGTTACCCGTGTTGAAGGCAATCGTGTTTCCTTGGCCTGCCAACGGCCCGCCTAAGCTGTTGTTCGTGGCTGATTCTTCAATTCTGACGCCGTTGCCGGCATTGCCGAGGGGCTGTGTTCCGGTGATGTCGGTGCCGATATAATTCCCCAGAAGCTGATTGTTTCGGGAACCGCCCGAGATAAACACACCGTCTGAGCGATTACCCGAAATTACGTTCCGCGCTCCGTCAGCCGTGCCTCCAATCGTGCCGTTGCCCAGACTGGACCCGAAGTTGAGCCAAATACCAAAATGATTACCGAGTGCGACGGTGCCGGTTACATCTGTGCCGATGAGATTGCCCTGGATGACCGGCCCCGTCGATGTCCCTGATTGAATGAAGATTCCCGCGTTGGCGACATTACCCGAGATTACGTTGCGTGCACCGGCCACTGTTCCGCCGATAGTGTCAGGCCCGGTGCCTCCGGAAAATATCCCTCCACTACTATTTCCCAGAGCAGCAGTTCCATCGACAGTCGTACCGATGAAGTTTCCTTGAATCAGATTCGTCGACGCCCCGGTGGCAACAAGAATCCCGCGGCCACCGTTTCCCGAAAGGACGTTGCGTGCAGCGGCCGTGGTACCGCCGATGAGATTATTATTGCTGAACTGGATCTTCACGCCGTCGTTGTTTCCTCGAGCAACGGTTCCTGTCGCATTAGTGCCAATAAAATTGCCCTGAATGATATTGCCCGACGTGTGCGATCCCGCAGAGCCGACAATCGAGATGCCCTCCCCAATAAACCTATTTATGACTAACCCTTTAACCTCGCAATTTGAGGCGTTGATTTGCAGGCCAGGCGTAAGCACAGCTCCCCCCGGTATACCGCTACCGTCCAACTCGACAAGCAATACCGCGTTGTCACCATTCGCCAAATTATTCGGGCTGGAACCTGGCTGCGTATACCCATCGATGACGACTGATTCAGTAATGGCAGGCAATACACTGTTGGGAGTAATAGTGTGAACGCCCGTACCAGGAATATTGAAGGCTATCGTGTCCTGGCCCACGGTGGCATTCGCGTCAAGAATTGCTTGCCTTAGCGAACCCGCCCCGCTGTCGCTGATATTAATAACAGTGAAAGTCGAAGCGGCGTGAGCACGCGGTTCAATATGCCTGCGTAACGGGCCGGGTAACAGCGAGACCGCCAACAATGAAATCGCGATCAAGGTCGGCCGCGCGAACCTTGACCCATACGGAAGCCTTAATGAGACCGGAGGGATTGTTAAATTCATTAGGGTTTTCTTACGATCTTTAAATCTAAGTGCGTTGGCCTGCCTGAGAGTGCAAGGCACTATAACTCGTTAGTGTAAGGTCACGCCCAGGCTTAGACAGACAAACTACCAATTGGGTTCGCTGATAAGCAACCGTTAGCGAGAATTAATCGTCACGTCATTGGCCGTGAGCGAATTGCCGGTGGCGCGCTGCAGTTCGGCAATCGCTTTGTTCAAATCAGTTTGGGCGCGTAGTTCGTTACCGCGCGCAACTGCTAAAGCCGTCTGCCGTTCCAGCACCAGAAACACTGTCGATTGGCCCGCGTCGAGCCGGCGTTGCTCGCTTTGATACTGCTGTTCAGCATTTTCGCGTGCCACCGCGGCGGATCGCACTCTGGCTTGGGCAGTAGTCACGGATTGCAGCGCGTTGCGCACTTCAACCTGAATTAATTCCTCGAGCTGCTGGCGCTGTGTCGCGATGCGATTGCCTTCGATCAGCGAGTGGGCCAGTTGACCTTCGGCGGTGCGATTTCTCAGCGGGAAACTGAAAGCGACGCCGACGCGAAAGTTGTTGAATTGGTTCGACCCGAGATTAGCAAGTGAACGCGGGTAGCCGCCGATCAAATCCGGCGTGATCGTAACGGGCGGCGGCGTGGGCAACGGCTGCAACCCGTTCAGCGCGGACAATTCGTTTACCCGCGCGCGCAGTGCATCGTTGCTCGCCGTCAGCGGACTGGTTGCCGAAGTGACGGTGCCGGCGTTTCCAACGACCCCATATTGGCCCACCAGATCGATCTGAGGTTTGGTTTGATCCCGATACAGTTTCTGATCCAATTGATTAATCTCGCGAGAGAGATCAGAGGCTTTCAGCTCGGGCCGGTTTTGCACGGCGGCGCGCATCGCGTCAGGCAGCACTACCTGCGGAACTGACAAATCGACCGTATCGGTGGGGACGATTGAGACGTTCCAGATTGTCGCTTGCTGGTTCTCCGCAATTAGATATTTCAAAAGATTCTCGGCGCGGTTAACGTCCTCGAGAGCCGAGAATTCGGCTTGCTCGAAATTTGCCACCTGGGTTTCCGCTGCGATCACATCGATCGGCGCAAGCATGCCGTCGGCCACCAGCCGGCGATTGTGTTCGAGCTGGCTGCGCGCGTCGGTCAGCGAGTCGCGCTGAATCTGCAAATTACGCAGCGCGAACACCAGATCCCAGTAGGAACGCTGCACGCTCGTGATCACCTCAATTGCGCGCTGGCGAAACTGCGCATCTGTAAGCGAAAGATTTTTCTTCGCCACGTCGATCTGGCGGCGCGGCGCGTCATATCGCAGCCCGCGAAACAACGGCTGCGTAAAAGTAAAAGTTAGCGCCGTCGGATACTGCGGATTGAGCGCGGTAAACTGGCTGTTGGTGGTTTGGCGAATTGCCGAGAAATCGAAGCGGTAGTTGCCACCGAATTTCGGCGCCAGTCCCTCCAGCCGGCTGGTGGCGGTAAAGTCAGAAGTTTCGACGGCCCCGCTCGCGCCACTCAAGAAACTGGCGGCGGGGGTCTTGATTCTTTCAAAATAGCTTTGCGCGCTCAGGCGCGGATCGTAAGCGCCGCGCACGGTTAGCAGATCAGTCTCGGCAAGACGCACGTTGTCACGCGCAACTTCGATGTCCTTATTATTTCCCAGGGCTAAGACGATCGCCTCGCGCAAGGTCATTGGTTTTTGCTCAGTTACGTCCACGCCCACGCGATTCAGCGGCGGCAGTGGCTTGTTCGCATCAGCGCGGTAATCGACGGCAATCGAGGGAAGTTTTAGCGCGGGTTCTGTTGTCGCGGGTGACGGACTCGGCGATGGAAGTGCGTCCTGTGCGTGAGTCCGGTGAGGCACAAGCAGCACCAACGCGGTTGCTATCAAAAATATTTTGAACATTGGTCCTAATAATGATGCAGCGGCAGCGGCCGCGCGACGGCGCGCGCGCCCAAAAACACCGCCAATGGTTGAGCCGATCCGCGACCAGACGCGACTGCGCGACAGATCGTCAAACAGCGAGTAGAAGACAGGGACCGCCAGCAGCGTGAGCAGCAAGCACAACGATTGTCCGCCCACGACCAGCACACCGATGGATCGATTTGTGCCTGATCCGGGACCGCTGGAGATCACCAGCGGCATCATGCCGGCCACCAGCGCGATCGTCGTCATCAAAATCGGACGCAAACGATCGCGGTTCGCTTGCACGATTGCTTCGTGGCGTTCCATGCCATGCTGCCGCAGCCCGTTGGTATGATCGATTTGTAGAATCGCGTTCTTCTTCACCACACCGAATAGCAAAAGGAGACCGAGCCCGGAAAAGATATTCACGGTCTGCCCGGTTACCAGCAGCGAGACGATGCCGAACGGAACGGCCAGCGGCAGTGTCAAAAGAATCGTGACGGGATGGATGAACGATTCAAATTGCGCGGCCAGAACCATGTACATGAAGACGAAAGACAAAACAATGGCCAGCAAAAAGTAAGTACCTGCGCGGCCTAATTCTTTCGAGCGCCCGGCGAGCGAAGTGCGATACTCGCTGTCCATGTTTTCAGCTTTCGCGAATTGATCGAGTTTGGAAATGACCGCAGCCTGCGAACCGCCCGGCTTGGTGTTCGCGAACAGCATCACCTGACGCTGACGGTTGTAGCGATCAATCGAAGACGGGCCGGTGCCTTCTTCCACACGCACCAGATTATCGAGGCTGACCCATCCCAGTTTTTGCGACGCGACAATCATTCGTTGCAGGCCTTCGGCGCTTGCCCGGTATTGTCCAATAGCGCGAACGCGTACGTTGTACTGATCGACGCCGGCGTTGAAGGTCGAAACTTTCTGGCCTGCGACCAGCGTGTTTAGCGATTGCGCGATATCGCCGATGCGCACGCCCAAATCGCCCGCGCGCGCTCGATCAATGACCACGCGCAATTCAGGCTTGCCGGTAATCAATGTCGAATCCGCGTCCACCACATCCGGCAGCGACTGTAACTTGGCAAGCAGGTCGTTCGAGTACTTTGTTAGTTTGTCCAGATCGGGACCACCGATTACAAATTGAATGTCCGCATTCCGGAAACCACCACCGGAAATCGCCGCAACCGGGCTGACACTCGTGCGCAGTTGGTTCGGAAATTCCTTGAGATACTTGCTGATGATTTCGGAACGCGCTCGCGTCATCAGATCCTGCTGCGAAACACTGCGCTCTTCGATCGGGGTTAGCTTGATGTAAATATTCGCCACGTTGACCAGTTGTTGCTGACCGCTGCCAATGGTTACCAGCGTGTCGGTAACGCCTGGAAGCTTGCGCACGTCGGCCGCCATTCGCTCCGCCAAACCGGATGTTGATGACAGCGTCGCGCCCTCAGGCGTGCGCAGGTTAATTTCAAACTGTGACTGGTCGTCGACCGGCAGGAAGTTCTTTCCCACGAACATGAAGAGCGGAACGGTGCTGAAAATCACCAGGATTGACAGCGCAACAATCGCCCATCGATGAGCCATCGACCATTCCAACATGCGCGTGTAGAAGCGATCGATAGGGCGATAGAATCGTGATTCCTTCGACTGGGCCTGCGCGTACTTGTCTTTGAATTCCGAGATTGAAAGTTCGCGCTTTTCGGCGGCTTGCGAGCGATGCGAATCGGCGGAAACGTCCGTATTACGCTCTGTTTTCACCTTGCGCTTGATCATGCGCGCAGCCAGCATCGGCGTGAGAGTAAAAGACACTAACAACGAAACTGCGATCGCGAACGATGATGTAAAACCGAACGAGGACATGAATCGTCCCACAATGCCCGCCATAAAACCCACGGGCAGGAACACGGCCAGCAGCGATAAGGTCGTAGCCGTTACCGCTAAACCGATTTCACGCGTCCCTTCAATCGCGGCCTGGAACGGCGGCACGCCTTTCTCTTCGATGTAACGAAAGATGTTCTCCAGAACGACGACCGCGTCGTCGATCACAATTCCGACCATCAGCGT
>JADMIO010768834.1_pt1 | contig 17810 bp, 10 predicted proteins | sample 8958161 | NCBI WGS metagenome assembly JADMIO01 (sample SAMN16585339, study PRJNA669376) | soil metagenome | isolation source: Crop rotation soil | place: USA: Cullars Rotation, Alabama | collected 2011
ATCAGGATTTTTGCTTAACACATCATCTTCCAGGCGCAAATACAAATCATACACTTTATTGCCGCTAACGCCGGCACCAATAAAATCATACGTATCTTTTTTTCCTTCTGCTTTGCTCATGCTATCTACTTTTGTAACATAGCCACCGGGTTTTACACCCAGTTCGGTAATAGAATCCCCAAAGAAAATAACCTTGTTTTTCTTTTGCGGAGCAAAAGAGAAGGAAATCAATATAACGAGTGAAATGAAAAGTATCTTTTTCATATTGAATGTTGTGTTGTAAATATAATAATGGATTTTGAGATTAGGTACCGGGATTTCAAGGATTAACAACCCGTATCATTTTATGGGTTGCTAACCTTTGGCAGTATACTTTACCGTGTTAATACCTTCCGAAAAAATACATCGGGGCTGGCACAACTTCAGCCGGTAGTAGTAATGCAGTTATTAAAATAAAAAAACACTTCACAAAGAAGTGTCTATAAAAAGTTGAAAGAATACTGGGGAGAAAAAAACCGAAACAAAAAACTACTCCACATCCACCTGCTTCTTCACCACCGCCCCTTCTCTTGCTTCGGGTAAAAATTTTCTTTCCCTTATCAGGTAGCCATTTCCTTTTTCGCAGAAATGCACTTTCAGGTTTTCGAGGCTGATGGGATTACCATCCGGTATATCGGCAATGTTGGAATGTAAAATTTCGTGACCATCTATAATAATAACGAGCCCGCTCCCAATGCCTTCCATTTTATTACCTTCTGTAATCAACATACCGGTATCTTCTCCAAGACCGATACCAATGCAACCTGGATTAGCCGCTACGGCCTGAGCCAAACGGCCGAAACGGCCACGTTTTTCAAAATGCGAATCAACGATTACATTATTTAAAAAACCAAGACCTGTTGTAATTTTTACTTCGCCTTTTAAATGTGCCCTTGCAGCATTGCCTTCATAAATCATAGTGTTGCTCATGGCCATGGCACCGGCACTGGTTCCTGCGATTAAAAAATTTTCTTCCTTATATCTTTTTTTCAATAAAGAAAGAAATTCGGTACCGCCATCAGTTGCACTTAAACGAAGCTGGTTGCCGCCAGTAAACATTACTGCATCGCAGGTGCGCACCCGATCAATAAATTCATTGTTCATTGCATCCTGCCTTGTGCGGATATGCATGAGACCGATATTTGTACAACCAATTTTGCCAAAAGCATTCAGGTAATTTTCGCCTACTTCGTAAGGAATCATGGAAGCGGTAGTAATTACTTCTATCCTGGCATTAACGCCGCCGGCTTCTTCTACCACACGGCGAAGAATGCCGAGCTCAAAAAAATTAAGATTAACATGGTGGAAACCATCAGCTTCCAATGCTGTGCCTTTATGTTCTGCTCCGCCTATTGCAATCAGCTTTCCCTTAGGATGACTCATTCATTGGGGTTTGATTAGGCACAAAAGTAACAGAAAAATAATTTATGGCTGAAAAGCGATTGACGGTTTGTGGATATGTGGAAAATATGAACCAGGCAGCAGTACTACTTTATGACGGGTTGTTACGATTACTATTCACAATAAAGTAAACAACTATCCCAATTATAGCTATCAAACTACCCCACAATGCAAACCAACCGGTAGATAAAAACAAAAACAACCAGATAAGAATAGAAATAATAACCGGCACAGGAAATAACAACATTCGAAATGGTAAACCACCGGTACCAAATTTATTGCGTAGCAATATCACCCCTATACCCTGTGCAATAAACTGTACAATAATGCGCATGGCCAAAATGGCACTGATTACCTGGCCCAGTTTAAATAACAAACTGAATATAAAACCCAATACACATAAAACTGTAAGTGATACAACAGGAAAGTTTTTTGTAGGATGCAGCCTCGCAAATGCTTTAAAGAAATTGCCATCTACCGCTGCTGCATACGGCACCCTGGAATAGCCGAGTACCACAGCAAATAGCGAAGAGAAAGCTATACAAAGAATGAGTATGGTAACAATTACTCCTGCCTGGTGACCATAGAGCTTTTCCATAAAGGAACTGACCAGGTATTTATCATCTGCTCTTACTGCCTGCCAGGGCATTACACTCATTACGCTTGTATTCATGAGTAAATACAAAGCGGCTATGCCGAAAATGGAAATAAAAATACTGCGGGGAATATTTTTACCGGGATTCTTTATCTCGCCACCGAGATGGCAAACATTGTAATAACCAAGATAAGAATAAACTGTTTTTACCGAAGCGTGGCCAATAGCTGCCCAAAAAGCATAGGAAAAAAAAGATTCGTTGCCAATTGGTAAAAGCTTTATGCTTTGTTGCTGATTGGTTAACCCGCTGATGATAATCCAGAGTATTGTTAACACAACAATACTTCCCATTATCACGGATATTTTTCCAATTGTTTCTATTTTTCTATACAACAATAAGAAAACGAGAATAACCAAACCTCCTGACACCATTTTCTGTTGCCAATCTACTAATGGAACGATATAAGTAAGGTATTGTGCAAAACCGATGGAAGCGGATGCTACAACAAGCGGAGCCTGGATAGATGTTTGCCATACAAATAAAAAGCTCATCAGCTTTCCACCTTTTTCTCCAAAAGCTATGCGATGAAAATTATAGGTGCCACCTGCCAATGGATATTTAGCACCCAGTTCACTCCAAATCATGGCATCCATTAGTGCGGTAAAAGCACCGAAAACCCAGGCCCAGATAAATAAACCATTGTTGAATTGTGCTACTACCAATGGCATGGTTACAAATGGGCCAATGCCTACCATGTCTATCATGTTGATAGCGGTAGCTTGTAAGAGGTTTATTTTTCGGTTGGTGAGTGTGGACAAGAAAACTTACTATTTAAGGTGTGTGGTTTTTAATTGTGCTTTTTTGCACTGTTTGTATAACACCTTGAAATTAGATTTGTTTGGGAGATATTTATTCTTTCTGGTTTACGAAATGGGAAAAAATACATACCTATTCTCTGGAGATTTCGAATTAGCCCAAAGGCTTTAATTCTATAAACCCCGATTGCAAATCGGGGTTTATAGAATTAAAAGTACTGAAAACAATCTGGTAAAAAATTTGTCTATACGTACCCATGCAATTCCTTTTAAATATAAAAATTCAACCCCTTTGGGGTTGTTGCATGAGACGCTATTTTATTCCTCTCGGTTGCACCGGGAGCTATTCAAATTTAAGCCCTTCGGGCTAACACTCTTTTATCATGATTATAGGATCGTCCTATGAATAGACAACACGACTTATAAAAATTACCCTCTCGCAAAAGCTGTTATCCCTTCCACCAATACATCCAGGTTTTTAGTTGTTGTATACACATTTGGTGTCACTCTTATTCCTTTTATGTTTTCCCACTCAATTCCCACCACGTGTATTTTGTATTTATCCATTAAAAAAGAATCGAGTTCACCAGCTTTTTTTCCTTCTACTATTACATTTCCAATTGCACAGCCAAATTTTGAATTAAGGGAGGTATTCAGTTTTACTTTCGGAATATTTCTTACTTTTTCCATCCAGTAATTCTTCAGGTAATGCAAACGCTTTTCTTTTCGTTCGCTCCCAATCATTTCATGAAATTCGATGGCTTTGCCGATTGCCTGTTCGATAAACATTGGTCTTGTGCCCAAATTTTCGAATTTTCGTATATCATCCTTTAATGGATTTTCGCTGGTGGCGAACATAGGATAAATAGTCTTTATTTTTTCTTTGCGGATATATAACAGTCCGCTACCGATGGGTGCATATAACCACTTATGCAAACTGGCTGCAAAATAATCTGCATCCAAATCCGGTATTTTAAAATCGAAATGCGCAAAACTATGTGCGCCGTCTACCACTACTTCTATTCCTCGTTTATGTGCCTCGGCGGCAATTTTCTTAACTGGTAATATTTGTCCGTTCCAATTAATAATATGGGTAATGTTTACCACTTTTGTTTTAGCGGTAAATGCATTTACATATTGCTGTACTAAATAATTTTCGTCTTCGCTCGGTAATTCAAGATTTATCCAAATAACTTTTACTCCATCTCTTAACTCTCTTTGTTTGTAAGCATTAATTACATTGGGATAATCTTGTTTGGCAGCTACTATTTCATCACCGGCTTTTAATTGTAATCCGAAGATGACAGTTTCTAATCCTTCGGATGAATTGCGGTTGATAGCAATTTCTTCTGCGGAACAACCAGCTATTTTTGCCAGGTTTTTTCTTAGTGGTTCACGGCCCTGGTCTAATATTCGCCACATATAATAACTGGGTGCTTCATTGCAGTAATCGTAGTACCGCTTCATTGCATCCTGCACTGTTTTGGGTGCGGGACTAACGCCTCCGTTGTTCAAATTGATGAGTGATGGTGATACCGTGAATGATTGTTGTATGTAGTACCAGAAATCTTCTTCACTGGCTAAATCGGCAGGTGAAATACCTTCCGCATTTCTTAATGCACTTTCTAAATTTCTGCTCCAGGCTGGCTGTGTAAGTGAAGCGAGAAAAGCGGTGGCTGAGAAAGCTCCTGCTTTTTGTAAAAATCTGCGTCGGTTAGTTTCGGACATGTTGAGACGTTTCTATAAAAGTAGAGGATTTTACCGCAGAGGTGCGAGGAGCGGGGGAATATTTTTCCCAAACAGACAACTTTACAAGTAAATCAGGGTATTACAATTTGCTCATCCCTGTTAATGTAACTGAAGTGTGTTATACAAGCGACGATGTTAGTGGTACAGGTGTTGGCTACAAAAACAAAATCACCTAACTTCCAATTTCAACATACTGATTTATGAAGATATTAGAGATAAAAGTGCTTAAAGGTCCCAATTACTGGAGTGTGCGCCGCCCGAAACTGGTACAGATGAAACTGGACCTGGAAGACATGGAACAACGGCCGACGAATACAATAGCTGGTTTCCGTGAAAGATTGGAATCGATGCTGCCTACGCTGATTGAACACCGCTGCAGTGAAGATATGCGAGGTGGTTTTTTTAAAAGAGTGGATGAGGGCACGTGGATGGGGCATGTTATAGAACATATAGCATTGGAAATACAAACCCTGGCCGGAATGGATACAGGGTTTGGCAGAACAAGAACTGCGGAAGGTGAAAAAGAAGGGGTGTATTATGTGGTGTTTAGTTATATGGAAGAAGATGCAGGATTGTATGCTGCCAAAGCATCGGTACGTATAGCACAGGCGTTGATTGATGGCACCGAATATGACCTGGCAAACGATATACAGGAAATGCGGGTGATAAGGGAAGATACCAGACTGGGGCCATCAACAGGTTGTATTGTAGACGAAGCTGCAAAGAGAGGCATCCCGTATATACGATTGAACAAAGCAAGTTTGGTACAGTTAGGTTATGGTGTAAATCAAAAAAGAATAAGGGCAACGATTGCTTCTACTACTTCCAACATAGCCGTAGATATTGCCTGCGATAAGGAAGAAACTAAATTATTGCTGGGGGCTGCTGAAATTCCGGTACCAAGAGGGACAGTAATACGTACACTGGAGGGATTGGATGATGCGATTGAAAAATTTGGTTATCCGCTTGTGATAAAACCGATAGATGGTAATCATGGAAAAGGGAATACTACCAACATCATTAATAAAGAACAGGCTATAACTGCTTTTGAAGCTGCAAAGGTTTATGGCCGCAGTGTGATTATAGAAAAGTTTATTACAGGTTACGACTTTCGTTGTTTGGTGATCAACAATAAATTTATTTGTGCGGCACTTCGTACACCGGCATCTGTAGTGGGCGATGGCGTACATACTATTCAATGGCTGATAGATGAAACAAATAAAGATCCACGCCGTGGTTTTGGACATGAGAAAGTATTGACACAAATAACTATCGACCAGTTTACTCAAAAAATGCTGGACGATGCGAAGATGACATTGGAAACTATTCCACCAAAAGGTGAAAGGGTAATGCTGAAACCAACAGCGAATCTTTCTACCGGAGGTACAAGTACCGATGTAACTGACGAAGTACACCCGGCGAATGTTTTTATGTTTGAAAGGATCGCAAAAATTATCGGCCTTGATATTTGCGGTGTGGATGTAATGGCTGTGGATTTAAAAACGCCGGTGGCTGAAAATGGAGGTGCTATACTGGAAGTAAATGCAGCACCTGGTTTCCGTATGCATATAGATCCCTCTGAAGGCTTACCAAGAAATGTGGCCGAGCCGGTGGTGGATATGCTTTTCCCGAAAGGTAGTGTTGGGCGTATTCCTATCATAGCTATTACGGGAACAAATGGCAAAACAACGACCACAAGACTAACGGCACATATTGCAAAAAGTGCCGGTAAAAAAGTTGGTTACACTACCTCCGATGGGGTGTATATACAAAACCAACTGATGATGAAAGGCGATTGTACAGGACCTGTATCGTCTACGTTTGTATTAAAAGATCCTACGGTTGATTTTGCAGTGCTGGAATGTGCCAGGGGTGGTATATTAAAATCAGGTCTTGCGTTTCAAAACTGCGAAGTGGGTGTAGTTACCAATGTAGCTGCTGACCATCTTGGCCTGGGGGGTATTAATTCTGTGGAGCAAATGGCCAAGGTAAAGGCGGTGGTGGTAGAAACGGTTTTCCCGCATGGCTATGCAGTGCTGAATGCAGATGATGATTTGGTATATGCTATGCGTAAGGATTTACGCTGCAATGTTGCCCTGTTTAGTATGGATGAAAATAATCCACGGATAAAACAACATGCAGCTGGCAATGGCCTGGCCTGCGTTTTTGAAAATGGTTTTATTACCATCATGAAAGGAAGCTGGAAAATAAGAGTATTGCCTGCTAAAAATATACCGCTTACTTATGAAGGCAAGGCAGTACATAATATCAATAACTGTTTGCCTGCAGTGCTATCAGCCTACCTGTTCCGTGATATAACCATTGAAGATATCCGTACGGGTTTGCAAACCTTTATACCAAGCGAAAGCCTGACACCAGGCCGGTTGAATTTTTTCCATTTCAGGAACTATACCATACTTGCCGACTTTGCGCATAACCCGCATGGTTTAAAATTGCTTTGCGACTTTATAAGCAAACTGGATTATCCTACCCGCATTGGCGTTATCAGCGGCACAGGGGACAGAAGGGATGAGGATATCCGTGAATTGGGCGAAATTTCTGCCAGGCATTTTGATGAAATTATTATCCGCTGTGATAAGAACCTGCGGGGAAGAACGGCAGACGAAATTATTGGCTTGCTGAAAGAAGGAATAGAAAGTGTGAACCCCAACCTGCCAATCACGATTATAGCTAACGAAAATGAGGCATTGGAACATATCTATGCTAATCCAACCCATGGTGCATTGTACACGATAATGTGCGATGTGGTGGCGGGGGCGTTGGACAAAATACGGGAATTGAAGGAAAGGGAGGAAAAAGCGGTGATTGCCTGATTAAAAAGTTGATTAAAACAAATAAAAAAGCCCTGCATTTCAACGTGCAGGGCTTTCATTTTTATAACTTGTTGACCCATAAGGATTCGAACCTTAAATGACTGAACCAAAATCAGTAGTGTTACCATTACACCATGGGTCAATCCGTGTTCCAATTTCTCAATTGGGAGTGCAAAAATAGGGCTTGAGAGCCTTTCTCCCAAAAGGTTTTTGAGATTATTTATTCATTTTGCCCACAAATCAGTCATTATTCAGCGAGCGGTACTTCTTGGGCGACATACCAATAATGGTTCTAAACCGCTTGGAGAAATAATAGGGGTCATCAAAACCCATGCTGAAGGCGATATTTTTTACCGAGGCGTCTGTAAAATCGAGTTGCTGACAGGCTTTCTGCATTTTCATCTGCACAAAATAATCTATGGGCGCATAGCCGGTTTTCTTTTTAAACAAATTAGAAAACCGGGATACCGAATAGTTGTACTGCTTGCTGAGGTCGTTCAGCGAAATGTTTTCATTAATATGTTCCTGCATGTGCAAAATGGCACTATCCACACAATCAATTTTATCAGAAGATGCTACTGCATAGTGGCGGTAATTATAAATGAATAGGGACAAATAATGCGACAAGCACATATTGGCAAAAAGTAAGTTGTCGATACTATAACCCAGCTCCAGTGTTTTATAAATTTTGGTAAATAACGACAACAATTCTGCATTGTTCTTTATATGATATGGCTTGAAATGCTTTTGAACAGCCTGCGTATCATTAAATTCCTGTAAAGAATCGCCGCCAAAATGTATCCAGTAAATACTCCACGGATGTGCTTCGCTGCTGCCATAAGCATGTTCGGTATTTTGCGGCAGTATAAAAAATTCGTTCGGGCCTACTTCGTAGCGTTGCCCTGCTATCTGGTACCAGCCATGCCCATCTACACAATAGAAAAGAAAATTTTCCGGCAATCCCTTTTTGCGATAAGTGTAGTGATCTTTTGCTTTTGGATAATACCCGATACTGCAGATATGCAAATGCTTGAGTAATGGATTGCTCAATACCCTCGACTTCAAAATGGTTTTGGGTATTTCAATCCGCTGGCGGCCTGCGCCATACCAGATATTTTTATGTGAGCCTTCTTTGTTCTCTTTTTCTTTCTCTTTCATATTTGCAAACGGTGCGATTGGAAACGAAAATTAATGAAAATTGGAGAGTTTGGGGTTTTTGGTTTGGGGATTCTTGCTGCTGGTTGCTGATTACAGGTTGCTGGCTCATTGTGAGGGTTTAAATTGTTCACAGCTGATAGTAGTAATACAGTCGGTCAAAAAAATGTATTTTCGTAACAAACCCAATAAAAATTTGCTATGCCGGTTATTAGAGAAATATTTAATAAAAGAATTGTTGCTTTATTGCTAATTGTTTCTGCATTTCAATCAGCATCGCAGGCCACTGTTAAGCTTCCATATTTTTTTTCTGATAATATGGTGCTGCAACAAAAATCCGATGCTGCTATCTGGGGTTGGGCTAAGGCAGCCAGCACTGTACAAATTACTACGAGCTGGAATAAAAAGAAATATACAACTACCGTTAACAGCGAAGGAAAATGGAAAACAAAAATCGTTACGCCGGATGCCGGCGGCCCTTATGAAATAGTTGTGAGTGACGGAACTCCGGTTACAATTAAAAATATTCTGATTGGCGAAGTGTGGCTTTGCAGCGGACAATCGAATATGGAGATGCCATTGAAAGGTTTTAAAGATCAGCCGATACTAAATTCGAATGATTTAATTTTTAATTCCACGAATGATAATATCCGTTTGTACACCGTGCCACGTTCGGTGCAACGATTACCACAGGACACCAGCAAAAATTCATCCTGGAAAAGTGCAGAACCAGAGGCGGTTTCTAACTTTAGTGCAACAGCTTATTTGTTTGCCAAAATTCTACAGGCGCAATTAAATGTGCCAATTGGTGTAGTAAACATTAGCTATGGCGGTTCGCCGGTAGAAGCATTTATGGACGAGCATACATTAAAGGCATTTCCGGAAATAAAAATTCCGGCAAAGAATGATACTACCAAACTGACTAATAAGTTTGCTACTGTTTTATATAATGGTATGCTTCGCCCCTTTCTTGGTTATACCATTAAAGGATGTATATGGTACCAGGGAGAAACGAATTATGATCGTCCGCAGCAATACGAAACATTGTTTCCGGCTTTTGTACAACAAATAAGAACAGAATCGGAGCAGGGCGATTTTCCTTTTTACTATTGCCAGATAGCACCGTACACATACACGAACTATACAGCGGTTGGTGCGCCAATTTACAATTCTGCTTTTTTAAGGGATGCTCAACGAAAGGCTGTAAACAAAATTCCTAATAGCGGCATGGCTGTGCTGATGGATATTGGCGAAGAATGGGGCATACACCCGATGAATAAAGAAATTGGCAGCAAGCGATTAGGGTACATGGCATTGGCAAAAACGTATGGAAGAAAAGGTTTTGCTTATGAAAGTCCGGCTTATGATACTATGACTGTAAGTGGCAATACTGTTACCATTAAATTTAAGAATGCACCGAATGGTTTAACTGCATTTGGCAAACCGCTCACACAATTTGAAATAGCGGGTAGCAATAAAATATTTCGCCCGGCAAAAGCATTGGTGAATGGTGGAACGATTGTAGTATCTGCCCCGGATGTAACCAACCCGGTTGCGGTGAGGTATGCATTTAAAGATTTTATTGTGGGTGAGTTGTATAGTACAGAGGGATTCCCTGTGAGTAGTTTTAGAACGGATGATTGGTAGGTTATTAAATCATTTCAAAAATATTTCAACATCCTTTTTTCTTTCTTCCGGTACAACTATCAGCGAACTTATTTTTCCATCTTTTAAAGTTGCTTCCACGGTTGTATTGTAAGGTGCATGCAATTTAAAATGTACATCTTTATCCTTTGGCCATGCAGGAAAAAGAAGAATACGTTTATCATCTGTCTGCAGCAACATTTCCTGTAAGCCAATCATGCCGCTGCCACCCCAGTTATGGTCAGGTGTCCAATCGAAACCGGGACCCCAAAAGGCTGGGAAACGACGTTCACTATTTTGCAATTTCAATGAAGTGTATTTCCAGGCTTCATCTGTCAATCCCAATCTTGCTGCGAATATATTATCCTGTTTCCATCCTATGTGGCTTCTGAATTTAATTACATTGGTATCATAGTTCCAGGTGTTGATTGCAGTATCTAAACCCGGCTTACCTACTCCATATATTCCCCATGGGAAGACAGGATATAATTGTGTTGATTCCGTATTGTTGATGCGTTCCCATGTTTTTGCCGGAGAAATAGTTGGGTGGCCATTGAAAGATTGAAAACTGATTGGGGGTAATTTCAATAAAAATTGTTGTAAATATTTTGCCCTTTCGGCAATAACTAAAAGGTTCTCTCTTGTTGAAGTTGTGGGAAAGTAGGATGATCGTGAAATTTGATCATTCCATTGAAGTAATCTAAGTGTAATGGTACGCAGAGCAGCAATCGTTGAAGTAGAATTATACGCCATTTTATAAGTCTCTGCCCCACTTCCCGGATATAAAACCAAATACCCATTCCCATCTACTGTTTTTGCACCACGTTGTTTTGCGAGATACTGGTAATGCTCATCAAAGAAGCGAAGACAACTTTCTATGAATGGAATTTTATCACTAATATCTTTACCGGTGTAAGTATTCTCTTCGAGCATCATTAAGCAAAACTCCAATACGGTATCCCATTCATACTCCAGCCATGCGTTGTATTCAAGTCCTTTATCAAAACCTTCGGGCCGCTTTTGTCCATATTCTGCATAGTCGGGCAAACCATAGTTTTCCATTTGCTCGGTAAAGCAGGCTCCTGCATGATTCCAGTAAACTTTACTGCGTAATTCAGCGTTCTTCAAAATGCGGAGATAAAAATCGAATTGCGGTTGCAGCATATCCCAATCACCCGCTTTTATCATGGGAAAATAAACCAGGCGCTGATTTTGTGCTACGTGCAAAGCACCACCCCAATTGCGGTAATCAGGTGTCAATTCATGATTTTTATCTGTGTATACCGGATCAACTGTTAGCAAACCGCCATTAAATTTGGTAGGCCATGCTCCATGTGCATTGCAAGCAAGCATATAGCGAAAGAGTTGATAGTTGCGGCCTACCTGCCATGATTTGCTATCTGTTTTGCCTTCATCAATATTGATATAACTTATGTTCCAGAATTGCTGCCACCATTCCTGTGTTTTAATAAATGCTTTTTTATCGTTTGCTCCCAGCAAAATAGTTTTTAATTCCTGGTGCCATTCTCCAAAATTATCGGTTTGCTGGTTGTGAAGTATTAAAGTAAGCGACTGCTGTTTTGCTGCAGATTTGCTTTTCAGTTTCCATCCCTTAAAATCGGTATTTACGTATACACCAGAACTTTCTCCGGCTGCAATAAAATTATCACCCCGGAACAAACCACCGAACATTAATCTTTTCAATGGATTATACAATTGGTCTTTCACAGCATCCATTCCCTGCTGGGCTACAGTTGCATCAAAAATTGTTTCTGCAGTATTATGGTGGTAAAACAAAACACCGCCCGTGCTAAAATTGATTTCATCTTTTTTGTAAACATTATTTTTTGGGGCTGCCCATTTCCAGGAGTTGCCAAAATTTTCCCTGGATTTTATCACCCGATCCTGGTACCGCCAGCTTTCATAAGTTGCTTCCGCTGTAATTTTTTTGTTACTGCTAATATCGAAATGTGCCACAGGACTAAATACATCAGCCCAAATTTTTACGGTTGCTTTTACCCCATTATTCTCCCCTTCTACTGTTACATATCCTTCCTGCAAGTGCAATTCCTGTTTAAATATTTTTCCTTCAAAAACGTTGGGAAATAGTTTTATTCTTATTCTTCCTGTTTTGAATAATGCATTATTCTCATCGAAATTGCCGCTGCGGGCAACATAAATTAATAACTCTCCTTTCTCTACCCATACATTCATACCAATATCACCACCGCCACAGGGCATAGATTCAGAAGCATCCTGGCTTTGGGTAGTCCAGGCGATGTTGTACTCTTTATTTGCCTGTGCTTTTACTTCGCCACATACAAAAAGAAAGAATACCCAAAAAATATTTATTCCTTTTAGTCTCATCTGGTAATAAACTTTATGTTACCCGTTAATCCTGCTGGTTGCAGCGGTTTATCTTTTAAGCGGAACGGGGCTGTGGTGGAAGTTATTCTTTTTTCGATTGGTAATACATTGTCACCAATTAACCGGTTATACCATGTATTCGTTACTTCTATTTCTATTTTATTCTCGCCTTGCTTAATAGCTTTCGTTATGTCAGCTACGTATGGATATGTCCATAATGTACCGCAATCGATTCCATTAACTTTAATAGTAGCTATATTATACACTGAATCCAATTCCACCGACATTGATTTAACCTGACCAATTTTATCAACACTAAACGTCTTGCTGTATACAGCCGTACCCGAATAATACCTGATTAAAGAATCTGTATTAACTGACCAGCTCTGTAATTTACCAACTGTGATTGCAATGCCGGGGCTTCCCTGCGTTTTATCAAACTGTAATTTCCAATTATCCGATATAAAATCGATTTGCTCTTTTATTATACCTGAATAAGCCAGCATATTTTTTGGTTCCTTTACCCGGAATATAACAAATACAGATTGATTGGCAGCTAAATTCATATATACAGCGACTCGCCCGTTAGCAATTTCCCAGGAAGTTGGAGTAATCGTTAACCCGGTAACAGCATCCCACACTTCCGGTCTTTTACCATTCACCCGGAATGAAACAGCTGCTGATTGTTCTTTATTCTTTTGGTTAGCGATAAAATAAATATCCGCATCCTCGGCTTTCCGATGCGTCCAGGCAATTGAATTATCACTATTCTCAATTTCTACATCTTTATTTAATCCTAATTTTATAAACGGTGAATCTACATAAGGAGTATAAAATATTTTTTTTTGCTTCATCAGCTCAATAAGAACTTTCTTTAATTCTGTATTGCTATCTTTTAAACCAATACCCGCCTGAAAATCTTTATTGAAAATAATCGTAGCACCGGCTTTTGCTAACTGCAATAATTTTTTTGCCACCGCCAGCGACATTAATGTACTATTCGGGTTCATCGGGTGTTTACCCGGTATCACCAATATTTTATAGCTAGCCCCTCCCGGCAGCACCACTCTTCCATCTTTCACTGTCATCATCATCAATGCATCAGGATTGAAGCAATCATACTTATAACCATTCAATGGATCAACCCAATCTTCAGGATCGGCCATATTTGCCGAGTGTGTAACACCATCCGGTATCTGCCGCTGCGGCTGACCAATATTTTCCAATCTTTTCTTTTCTGCTTCCACTCTTTCTTTTCCAAATATACCGGGCAGCGTACTGACCAATCTATCAGGCAATACTGCACGTCGCGGTATTTCCTCTCCTGTAAAGACTGCAATATCCACCACTGGTTGCCCTAATTGCAATAAGGCTTGACAGCGGGTTAAATATTCTATCCACGCTTTGCTTTGTTTAAACCATGTTTGATCCCTTTGATAATATAACCCTACTCCATCTAATGTCATTCCGGGTTTTTTATCCATCCAGGGATTATGCACAAAAACATGCAAAGCCATTTTGTTTATTCCCATTGCAAAATTTCTATCTCCCAAAGTTTTCAAACCTCCGGGATGCTCCGCCCAGTTCATCCGCACCGATGTAAAAGATTCAGCCCCGATAATATTCTTTCCATAAATATGTGCACCGCTAATGGCGTCGAACATATCATTTGGTTTATCGTGGGTAGGACTATTGAGCCAATATTCCCCCATTGGCAGATCCACATTTTTATAATGCAACAAACCATCGCCAACCATTGTAGGGGCAGTTGTTTCCCCGGTAAAAGTGCAACCCTTCCCATGCGCCAGCCCGCTTAATGTTTTATAAAAAACATCACTTACTAATTCAGCAATTGTTTGACGCACATCGTGCAATACTTTTTCTGAAGTGGCGGCATCCGCAACGGGTACACCTGTCATTACCAGTAAATAAGGAGTAAGATCATAGCCTCTTCTTTTCTGAAATTCATTTTTGAAGTTGCTGCTCCAGTTCTGGCTACCACATTCCCAGCTGTCGAGATGAAAAATTTTCAGCACTTCTTTTGCCAATGAAGGATCTGTTTTTTCAAATGCTTTTCCAAACCAGCTATCGAATTGCAGTTTGATAGCGGTTGCATTAAACTTATCACATTCCAATCCTTTACCTGCACCCGCCGTTTCGTTTTTATGGCCGGTGGAGGTATGACCAATTCTTACAATTACCCAATTACCTTCCGGCGTTTTCCAATCAAGCTTTCCTTCTTTATCTATTTTGCCGGTAAGGTTGATGATGTTTTTTAATGACACTGCATTTTTATCCGTTACCTGTTGTGCAGTAGTATTCGCGGCGATCCGCCATATACTTCCATTCTTTGCCTCGTATTGATTTATTACCGGCTCATCATTCAGATAAATTCCCATTACCTTAAAGGATGGCTTCCATTTGGCTGCATCCAAATCTTCGGAACCGGGTTCTGTTCCTTCCTTATTATAAACGAAGCGAAAATACTTTGCCCTTGTTGCCGGAATTGAATAGGTATAATCTTCGTCAGTATCCTGCCAGCCATGTCGTGGGGGTTCCAATCTTGTTACAGTAGTAAAATTTGTTCCGTCATTGCTGGATTGAATTATTAATCGCTGCGCCTGGTAATTATTTCCGCCCACGTGAATACGAATGGAGCGGCAGGTAAAAGTGCCGGGATAATAATATTGTATCCAACAGGTGCTATCGCTTTTAAAACTTTGTTTATTGTCAGGATCAACAAACGACAAGAACGATGCTTTTACCCCGTTGCTGGTGGTTACAGTCGGCACAAGCACATCGTTATTGTACGCTACACTTGAATTAGCAGGATATGCAAATACAGCCACATCTTTATAATACCCTTCGTTGGTTTCCGGCTGATCTAATACTATTGGCGAATGGTTCCCTTCTTTCAAATATGTTTTTGTCCAAACCAATTTCTGCATCGATAATTCGGGTGTTATCCATGGCCCGCCTGCCAATGCAAAGCCATCGCTTACATGCATTCCTAATTTTAAATTCAATCGCTTTGCTTCCTGCATAGCAAATTTCACCATCGCCCACCATTCGGGTGTTAGTTGACGTACAGTTGGAGCAAATGGTATGGCCGATGAAGTATCTTTTATCGTCATCAGGTATGCACCGCCGATTCCCACTTCTTTCATTGCCTCCAAATCTGCGGTGATGCCTTCTTTGGAAATTGCTGCATGCATCCAATACCAGATTACCCATGGTTTTGCGGATTCGGGTGGGGAGAGGAACGATTTTTCAATTATACCTGGTGATTGTTTTTGTTGGGATTTTGCCTGGAAAAATAATAATGTGAGGATGAAAATTGCCAAATACTTTGCCTTTACATTTATGGCCTCACCCCCACGCTGTCCTTTAGGAAAGGGAGTATTGCAAATTTCCGATAATTTATTATAGCTTATTGATTGCAAGTTGTCGTTAATATTGTTGTATAAATACATTTCGAAGATACAATGAATAGTTATGGTATTGCTGAGTGGCGAACTGGCGCAACTTCAGTAATATTCGGTCGGGCATTTGCCGAAGTACCGAACTTAGCCGAAGCTAAACTCAAAATTTTATTCCGCTTTTTCCTTTGTCCACAGAAGTGGCTACAGCAATTCCACGATGGTCTTTATTGTCTACGGCGCAATAAAAATGATACACAACCCCTTTCCATTTTACCACATAGCTTTTGTGTGCAAACCGTGTATCGTAGGTTTCGCTTGATTTAATAAGATCATCGCCATTCCAATCTGTCCAGTTCACCAAATCATAACTGGCAGCAAACCGGTTGAACGCATCTTTTCTGCCTTCCCAGAAAGCACCAAAATAAAAAATTACCCACACATCGTTTATCTTTTGTATTACCCCATCACCAGTGATGCCAATTTTATGATGTACCACCGGATCGGTTTGATAGCGTTTCCAGTTAACCATGTCATCACTTACGGCCATTCCTATTCTTTCGAACCAGCGCCATTTGGGAGTGTTGTTGCTGGTATCGCCATTGGCATTGTAATACATTACAAACGGATGGCCGAGTGTTTTTCGTTTATCCCAGATAACAGTGCTTTTAAATAATTTTTTATTCTCCCACCAGCGGACATCTTTGTCGGTGGCAGATAAAACCGGGTTAGTAATTCTGTTCCACTCGTGTGGTTTTGTAATGTTGCCTGTTGTATTGGCAATACCTATTGCCAGCGCACCTGCTTCGTATCCTTTATCCTTTCCACCGAAATAACTCATCCAATATTTCTTCTGAAACTTTTCTAATTGATAGGAGCCGCCCCATTTTGTATCCTGCAAGGCGATATAACCTGCACGTTGGTTAGCATCCCAGGCAATATTGCTGGTCGTATCTCCAAAACTCATAATGCGGCCCAATGTTTTCCAGTCAAGCAAATTTTTACTTGTAGCGAGCCATGTTTCATAACCTCTACCATTAAAAAGAACATAGGTCATATACCAATTGTTCCCTTTGCGATATACCGAAGGGCAATCAATTTTTTTTGTACTGTCCGGGGGTGTAACTACCAATCCATATTTGTATGGTGTTTTTACCTCGTGGTAGATTTGCTGCATGATGGATTGGGGAACTTCCTTTTGCTGTGCATAGCTTTTTTTCCCACAGAGAATACAAAGAGAAAACAACACGGAGAGCACAGGAATACTCTTTGAGTTCTTTCTGTAAAACTTTATGCCCCCTGTAGTTAAATTAAAATTTTGTCTCTTTTGCTCTTTCACCGGCTGTTTTGCTTTTTGTATTAAATGGTAGTATATAAAAACTATACTGGTAATCCTTTGCTTTAACCTGGTATTTTTCCAGCGGTGCAGCTACATCACTCCAGCTATCATTCCCGCCTACGCCCATTTGAATTAAATCAATATTCAGGGTTATAAATCCGGCATCTTTTAATTTGTTGGTGTGTTTTGCATTTTGAATGTTCTCTTCTGTATACGGCCATGCGCTCATGCTCAACAAACTATCTGCAACAATTAATAATCCATCTTTTGTTTTCGGATTGCCCAGGTACATCCACCGTACATCGGTGCGGTTTCCATTTTCCTGTGGCACTACATAGTTTTCCATGAATTTATTGATTGGTAAACTATATACACCTGCATCAAAACCATTATTCTTCTTTCCAGCACATTGGGATCCTAAGCTTAGAATTCCACGTGGACAAGTTGTCGCG
>JADMIO011472276.1_pt1 | contig 17809 bp, 18 predicted proteins | sample 8958161 | NCBI WGS metagenome assembly JADMIO01 (sample SAMN16585339, study PRJNA669376) | soil metagenome | isolation source: Crop rotation soil | place: USA: Cullars Rotation, Alabama | collected 2011
CCGCGACTTCAAGTCACGTGAATTCCAAGCTTCGGATCCCACTGTGCTGGAAAGGTGTCAATTGGTGTAGCGGCGACGGCGCTGCTCGCTTCGATGATGCGAGCTCGTACCTGGAGATGCTGATCAGGCGCGATTGCGCGCATTTCATCGCGAAGCATCCTGGCGAGCACTGCCGCGTCAGTGACGCTGCGATAGCGGCCCTGCGCCTGGTGCGCGCGCAACTCGGCCGCCATTCGGCGCCCGAGGTCGCGGTCGACGTAAAAGGATTCAGCCATTGCAGCGAGCGCCGTCACGACTTCAGACCGTTCGCTTTCGGCAAGCGGTTGAGCGAATTGCGCTTCGGTAAGCGTTTGGGTGCAGGGCACCGCCATCAGCGGGCAAAGCGGGAGGGTTGCGGCGCCGAAGGCCGCCCAAAAGGCAATTTTTCGCATTGTTAGCTCCTAGCGTATCTCAACAGACGCACGCCCGCTCGCCAAGTCGACGACGCAGGCACCGGAGGACGAAGCGGTGGAGCAGCCGGTCCAGTGAAGCGGTTGCCCGGCCCGCCCTTCGGCCCTGAGCACCAGGACATTGGACTCTGGCTCGAACCTGCATCGTGCGTTGTTCGCGCACATAAATCGGCCATCTTCGGAACGGACGATCACTCCCTGGCCCACGGTCAAATGGAGTTGCTGTCCGACATTGCGCACTTGGGGCTGATTCGCCCAAGCCGCGCAGGACAGCGTCGCGCTCAAGGCACACACTGCGACCGTGCCCGCCCACCGGCGGGCGCGGGTGGGATATGGCTGTTTGAGTCTCACAATCCTCTCCTTCAAGATCCTCGCTGATGAGGGGGACCAATGACAGGCGAGCAGCAGGCCATCCTGGGCCACCCGCGTTTTCATCATGGCTTCGGCATATGTCCGCCGCGAATCGGGGAACCGCATCACTACGGCGGCATCACAGACGAGTTCCTGGTCGACACGCAATCGAGCCGCCGCGACGTGTACCAGTGGGTTGAACCAGAATATTATTTGCATGAGACATGCCGCGCCGTTCGCCTGCGCATGCCGGCGTTCAGCGTGGCTTGCTTCATGGGCGAGCACCATCGCTTGCTCATGCGGCAAAAAGCGCTCCAGGAAATCGGCCGGAACGACAATCCGCGGGGCGAGCAGCCCGAGCAAAAGCGGACTGAACCCGGCTTCGGAAGAAATGAGGATCGGAACAGTGCTCGGCGCTAGCAGACGGGCCGGACGAAGTTTGCCCAAGCTCTGCCGAAAACGCTGTTGGCGAATGAGCAAGGTCGCAGCCGTGACGAACACTCCGAACATCCACAGGATGATTGCCGCCGCCGCCATATTTCGCGTCAATGCGAGCGGAGCAGAGGCAATGGCCGCATAAGGCGCCGACTGGGTCTCGCCAACCAATGAGGACATGAACGCTTCCGCCGCACGGCCCGTTGGCAAGAGCTGAGTGCTCGCCATCAAGATCGGGATGAACCAGAGGCGGCAGGCCGCCTCGGATCCAAACGCACTTCGCACAAGCTCTCGTAATCCCAATACCACTAAGATGCCGGCCGACAGCACGATCTGATTTGCGGAAAGACTGGCAAGCAGGTCAGCGGCGGTCATCAAGCTCTCCGATCAACCGTTTGAGTTCCGCCAGATCGTTGTGATCAAGCCGCTCGTCGCGCGTGAAGTGCAGCACCAGCGGCGCCAGCCGGCCATCGAAAAAGCGATCGAGAAGGCCACGGCTCTCGGCGTCGACATGATCTTCCTGACGCACCAGTGGACGATAAAGGTATTTCTTGCCCTCCCGCTCCGCCGCCACGGCTTTCTTGCGAAGCAACCGATTAAGGAAGGTTTTTACGGTAGCGGGAGACCATTGCTGACGCTGCGAGATGTCGGCGATGATGTCTTCCGCAGTTAAGGGACTGCGCGCCCAAAGTATGCGCATCACCTCTTCCTCTGCGTCGGTGATTCTGGCCACATTCGCCTCCTCAATCTCCATTTACATGTGTAAACGAAGCGGCGCAAGATGCCTTGTCAAAGGCCTCGGCTCTGCTCGTGGAGCAGTTACCTCTTGCACCTGCCGACCGCTCGCGCGAACCTTGGCCTTATGGATATGCTGTGCTCTCTTCGCGGCCCTATTGCCGCGCTTTGCCTGATACCTATGCTCGCTTCGGTGACGGCGGAAGCCCAGCCCCGCGGCCACGGGCCCGTTCCGCGCCGCGTCGGCCAGTGCGTGCGCACCACGATTGCCCGGGTCACCCAGCGGCTGGAGGACGGCTCCACCGGCCGCGTGATTCCGGATTCCGGCTCGGCGGTCGCCTTCGCCAACGGCCTCTATCAGGTTTCCTACGATCAGGTTCCGGCGGTGAACCGCTCGCGCCGCGGCGATCCGGTCAGCATCTGCCTGCGCTCCCTTCCGCAGCATTGCCCGCCCGGCGACGATCGCGGCAAGATCTACCGCACCGTCAATTTGCGCACCCGCCAGAGCTGGACTCTGCAGGATTCCGAGCATGGCTGCGGCGGCGCCTGAACGGCCGCGCTTTTCGCTTGCGGGCCGACCTGGTTCGCGCAAGATATCTGCATGATAACACGTCATTTCCTCCGCCGGGCGGCGCTGGGCCTCTGCGTTGTTCCATTGCTTACCGCGGCGCAGACCGGGATGCGGGATCTGCGCAACGATCCGGATGCGCCGATCGTGGTCACCGGCCAGCGACCGACGCGCGAGCAGGCGCATGAGCGGGCGGTGACGTTCGTCCGCCAGGTCGGCGTGGCGCGGGGCGACACCGCCGCCGCGCGCTTCATCGATCCGGTGTGCCCGCGCGTGATGGGCATCGCCGAGCCCTATGCCGGCATGGTCCTGGCGCGGATGCGGGCGATCGCCGAGGCGGCCGGGATCCGCGTCGGTCAGGCGGGCTGCCAGTCGAACGTTTCGGTGAGCTTCGTCGGCGATGCCGCGGCGTTAATGCAGGAGATCGACCGCCGCTCGCCCACCCGGCTCCAGGAGGTTCCGCGCGACGAGCGCGCCGCCATGCTGACCGGCGATGCCCCGATCCGCTGGTGGTATCTCACCGAGACGCGCAGCCGCTACCAGATGCGTCACGCGCCGCAGTCCCTCCAGACAGAGACCGGCGGCCAGGGTGGCGGCAGCAGCCAGGCGTCCGGCTCGCTCGATGTCGATGCGCTCCAGCATTATGACGCGGGCAGCAACGTCAGCAATCAGGTGAACCGCGCGATCATCGACGCCAATGTCGTGATCGATCTGGACGGCGTGGAAGGCCGCTCGCTCCAGGCCGTCGCCGCCTACGCCGCCTTCGTCGCCTTCTCGGAGGTGCATCCCAGCGCGCCGCCGCCCACGGGGTCGATCCTGGGCATGTTCGGCGCCGAGCCGCAGCCGGATGCGATGACCGATTGGGACATGGCTTTCCTGCGCGCCCTCTACAACATCCCGCTCGATCGCGCCGCCCGCCGCCACCGCGGCATGCTTGTCCGGGACATGGTGAACTTCCAGACGCGGGGGTGAGGCAGGAACTCTTTCCGTTTCGCCCAACTATTCTGTTTCGGTCCAAATCGTGCGATTAAGCGGTCCGTGGGCGTAGGTACGGGAGAGTCGCTATGCCTCATTGTGTCCGCCACGCTGCTTTGGGCCTGGCCATGATCTCCACCTTTGCGGCGGCGCAAACCGGCACACGCAATTTTCGTAGCGATCCCAACGCACCGATCGTCGTGACCGGCGAACGGGTGACCCGCGAACAGGCGCACGAGCGGGCGGTGGCCTTCGTCCGTCAGGTCGGCGTCGCCCGCGGCGAGACCCCGGTGGCGCGCTGGACGGATCGCATCTGCCCGCGCGTGCTGGGAATCGCGCAGGCTTATGCCTCGATCGTCGAGACGCGAATGCGGGAGATTGCCGAAGCGGCGGGATTGCAGGTCGCGCGGCCGGGCTGCCAGCCCAACATCGTCGTGAGCTTCGTCGGCGATGCACGCGGGCTCGTGCGCGACATTGCTAGGCGTTCCCCCAGACGTCTGCTCCAAGTCTCACCCGAGTTGCACGACGGTCTTCTCAACGGCGATGCACCCGTTCGTTGGTGGTACGTGACCGAAACACGCAGCAGGGAGCAGATGCGCAACGCGCCGCAATCACTCGGGACCACGGGCGCTGGTTCGGATGCTGTTGGGGACGGCAATCCTACCCGAAACGCGCTCGGCACGGCGGACGTGGAATCGCTCAACCAATATGGCGCCGGCAGCATCGTCAGCACGCAGGGCGCCCGCGCGATCATCGACGCCCAGGTGGTGATCGATCTCGATCGGGCCGAAGGACGGTCCCTGCAGGCGGTTGCGGCTTATGCCTCGCTCGTCGCCTTCGCCGAGGTGCGGCCGAGCGCGCCGCCCCCGACGGGGTCGATCCTCAGTCTGTTCGAGGCGGGGGCCGTCATGCCCGGTTTGACCGACTGGGACATGGCCTTCCTGCGCTCCCTTTATAACATCCCGCTGGATCGGCAGGCGCGCAGACATCGCGGCCTGCTGGTGCGCGACATGGTCAACTTCCAGACGACGGACTCCGCATCCCCGGCCCGGCTCAACTGAGATATATTCTCTTTCGGACCAAGGCGCGCTATGATGTTGCTGGTGGGCCCTGATCGGAGTGAGAGCGACGATGCGCGATGCCCCTCGTTTAGCGGCCCTTTTGGGCCTTTGCTTGCTGTCCGTACCCGCCGCGGCGCAGCGAAACGCGGCTAATGGGAGCGACGCGCGAGCGCCGATCATCGTCAACGGCCGGCCCATAACGCGTGAGCAGGCGCGCGAGCGCGCGGCCTCCTTCGTTCGCCAGACCGGCGTCGCAAGGAGCGAAACGCCGGTGGCGCGGTGGACCGACCCCGTCTGCCCGCGCGTGATCGGCATCGATGAAGCCTATGCCGACAGGGTGGAGGCCCGGATGCGGGCGATCGGCGAGACGGCGGGCGTGCGGCTCGCGCCTCCCGGTTGCCAACCGAACGTCGTGGTGAGCTTTGTCGGCGACGCGCGGGCGCTGATGGGCGACATCGTGCAGCGCGCGCCCCGGCGCCTGGCGCAGGTTCCACCGGATCTGCGCGACGACTTGGTCAATGGCGATGCGCCGATCCGCTGGTGGTATTTGACCGAGACGCGCACTCGCGAGCAGATGCGCGATACACCTCGCTCGGTGGACGTGGAGAGCGAGAGGGGAGGTCCGCAAGGCTTTGGCCGGCTTGAGGTCGAATCGCTCAACCAGTTCAGCTCTAGCGTGATCAGCACGCAGGCAGGGCGGGCGATCATCGACGCGCAGGTGGTGATCGACCTCCGCGGCGTCGAAGGCCAGCCGCTGATGGCGGTCGCCGCTTTTGCCGCCTTCGTCGCTTTCGCCGAAGTCCGGCCGAGCGCGCCGCCGCCGCCGGATTCCATCCTCGGCCTGGTTGCCCCGAATTCGGGCCTTCGCGGCCTCACCGAATGGGATTCGGCCTTCCTGCGCGCGCTTTACCAAATCCCTCTGGATCGGGGCGCACTCCGCCATCGGGGGGCGCTGGTCAGTGAGATGGTCGCGTTTCAGGTCGGCCGCTAGGGTTCTGGTTTCCGACCAACTGATATCGGGAGTTCATGTGAGCAGGACGGAGTCAGCATCAGGAGAGGGTCGGTGAAGCGTCATTTTCTTTCAGTCGTCGTGATCGGTCTGGCGGCCGCCTCTACTGGCGCCCCGGCGCAGACCGGCACACGCGATTTCCGTAGCGATCCCAACGCACCGATCGTCGTCACCGGCGAACGAGTGACGCGTGAACAGGCGCGGGAGCGGGCGACGACCTTCGTCCGTCAGGTCGGCGTCGCCCGCGGAGATACGCCCGTGGCGCGCTGGGCCGATCGCGTCTGCCCGCGGGTGCTCGGCATCGCACAGACCTACGCCGCCATCGTCGAGGCCCGGATGCGCGAGATCGCCGGCGCGGTGAACCTGAGGACGGCTCCGGCCGGTTGCCAGCCGAACATCGTCGTGAGCTTTGTCGGTGATGCCAGCGCGTTGATGCGCGACATCGCTCAACGTTCCCCACGCCGGTTGAGTCAGGTTTCGCCGGAATTGCGTGAGAATCTGCTCAACGGTGACGCGCCCGTGCGCTGGTGGTACGTCACCGAAACGCGCAGCCGCGAGCAGATGCGCAATGCGCCGCAATCGTTGACGACCGCAACGGACCCCGCTGTGGGCGGCGGGTCGAGCACAACTTCCCAGAGCCTGGACGTGGAATCGCTCAACCAGTACGGCTCCAGCATCATCAGCACGCAGGGCGCCCGCGCGATAATCGACGCCCAGGTGGTGATCGATCTCGATCGGGCCGAAGGACAGTCCCTGCAGGCGGTTGCCGCTTATGCCTCGCTCGTCGCCTTCGCCGAGGTGCGGCCGAGCGCGCCGCCCCCCGCGGGCTCGATCCTCGGTCTGTTCGAAGCGGGGGCCGTCATGCCCGGTTTGACCGACTGGGACATGGCCTTCCTGCGCTCCCTTTATAACATCCCGCTGGATCGGCAGGCGCGCAGACATCGCGGCCTGCTGGTGCGCGACATGGTGAATTTCCAGACCGGAGGGTGATCATGCGCTTTATGATCCGTCGTGCGAGCTTGGCCCTCTCGCTGCTCCCATCACTCGCTGTCGCGCAGCCGGACGAGCGCGGTGTCCGCGGCGATGCGGGCGCGCCGATCGTGATCACCGGCGAGCGGGTGACGCGGGAGCAAGCGCGGTCCCGCGCCGCCGATTTCGTTCGGCGGATCGGCATCGCCCGTGGGGATATCTCCACCGCGCGGCTGGTCGATCCGGTATGCGTGCGCGTGCTTGGTCTTGCGGACGCCTATGCGGCGATGGTCGCCAACCGGATGCGGGCGATCGCGCAGGCTGCTGGAGCCCGGATGGGCCGCTCCGGCTGCGAGCCGAACGTCACGGTAAGCTTCGTCGGGGATGCGGGGGCCTTGGTCCGCGACGTGATCCGCCGTTCGCCCACCCGGTTCGATGCGCTGCCGGCGGATGCCCGGTCCGTCCTGGTCGGCGACGATGCCCCGATCCGCTGGTGGTATCGCACCGACACCCGCTCGCGATACAATATCGACCGCAGCTATAGCCCACAGGCGTTTGCGGCCGGCACCTTTGATGCACATACCCAGGGCGGCGGCTCTCCGCTTCCGCAAACCGTGCCTTCCCTCAATCACTATGATTCGAGCATGATCAGCACCCAGGCCAATCGCGTGATCGTGAACGCCTATGTCGTCATCGATCTCGACGCGGTGGAGGGCCGGCCCTTAATGGCCGTGGCGGCTTATGCGGCCTTCGTGGCCCTTTCGGAGGTCCATCCCAGTGCGCCGCCGCCGCCGGCCGGCTCGATCCTCGGCATGTTCGGCGCCGAGCGGGTCGCGGCGCTCACCGAATGGGACACGGCGTTCCTGCGCTCGCTTTACAATTTACCCCTCGATCGCAACGCGCGCCGCCAGCGCGGCATGCTCATCCGCGACATGGTGGCGTTCCAGACTCGGGGATAAGGCGGAGATTCTCGGCGTCGCCGCGCCGCCCGCCGGCCATACTCCCGATCGCCGTCATCTCATGCTACAGGCTGGTCGAAGGCCATGTCGCGTTCGTCGAAACCGCGCGGCGGGGCGTTCGGACGCGGCTAGCTTGCCGCGACCCACAGGAGATAGCCATGAAGCAGGCGTTTTCAGCTAAGCTCGGCGCAGCGACGCGCGGCCTCCTCCTCGCCGTCGCCTGCGTTCCCGCGCTCGCCTCGGCGCAGCCGCCCGCCTACCGCGATCCGATCGTCGTTCAGGGCGAGCGCCTGCCGCCCGCCGCGGCGCGGGAGCAGGCCAATGCCTTCGTCCGGACCACCGGGGTGGCGGCGAGTGAAACTCCGGCCGCGCGTTGGGTCGATCCGGTCTGTCCCCGCGTGCTGGGCCTTACCCCGGAAGGGGCGCGCAGCGCCGAGAATGTGATGCGCGCGATCGCGATCCAGGCCGGCGCCCAGGTCGCGGCCGAGCCCTGCGATTCCAACATCGTGGTCAGCTTCACCGCGAATGCGGACGCGGTGGTCCGGGAGATCGACCGGCGCGAGCCGCGCCGTCTCTCCGAGCTGGACGCGACCGATCGGCGGGCGTTGCTGGAAGGCTCGGCGCCGATCCGCTGGTGGCACACCAGCGAGGTGCGCAACACCTCCGGAAGCAATGGCGGGCAGGGCAGGACCTCTACGGCGGTGTCGGTCCCCTCGACGCATGACGGCTCCGGCGCCGGCTCCGATCTCGCCGCCGACGTTCCGACGATGACGCGCTATTCGAACAGCATCATCAGCACCTACGCCCAACGCAGCCTGCTCAGCGCGACCGTGATCATCGATCAGAATGCGGTGATGGGCCGGCGGCTGAGCACGCTCGCCGCTTATGCCGCGCTCGTCGCTTTGGCCGAGATCAGGCCGCTGGATTCAGCGCCCGCAGGCTCGATTCTAAGCTTGTTCAGCGCGCCGGTTCCGCCGACCCGGCTGACCGCGCAGGATATCGGCTTTCTTCGCGCGCTCTACCGGATGCCGCTCGATCGCCAGGCCCGCTATCATCGGGGCACCCTGATCGCCGGCATGATTTCGGCGACCAGCACCGAAACGGCCGCCGCGGGTAATTGAGGTCAGCGCTGCGCCGGCGCGGGTGCTGGTGCAGGCGTCGCGGCAGGAGCGGCTGCGCCCTGATTGCCGCTGGTCGGCTGCGCCGGGGCGGGCAGAGCGGGGCGCGCCTCCTGCTTCGGCGGCTCCACCCGCGCGGGCGGTGCGTCGTCCAGGTCCTGGCCGCGCTGCAGGATGATGCCGCAGTGCGACCCGTCGCAGACGATCACGGTGCCGCTGTCGGTGTTGACCCGGACGATCCGGCCGTCGGGCGTGGAGGTGACCTGATAACGCGGCGCCTCGTTGCGGTCGCCGGAGAAATAGGCGCCGACGCCGACCAGGCCGCCGGCGATGACGATCGCGCTGACCAGCTTGCGCACCGATTCGCTGATCAGGGCGCCGACCGTCTGCGCCTCGCCGGCGTCGCGGGGCTCGGGCCGAAGCGTGTCGCGCAGGTCGTCGCGAAGCCCGTCGCGCCCTTCCCTCAATCGAGACCGCCAGTCGCTCATATTATCGCCTTTCCCGTCCCAACTGTGTTAGTGACCTAACGCAGCATCTTCAAGGACCATAGCATGAAAAAAGGGCCGGAGCGTCGCCTCCGGCCCTTAATTCTTGCTCCCTCTCCCGCTTGCGGGAGAGGGGTAGGGGGTGAGGGTCTTTAAGCGCCCGCCAGCTCCGCGACATCGACCTTCAGGCCCGGGCCCATTGAGGAGCTGATCGCGGCCTTCTGGACATACTTGCCCTTGGCGCCGCTCGGCTTGGCCTTGACGATCGCGTCGACGAAGGCGTCGAAATTCTTCCGGAGATCCTCCGCCGAGAAGCTCGCCTTGCCGATCCCCGAATGGATGATCCCGGCCTTCTCGACGCGGAACTCTACCTGGCCGCCCTTGGCGTCCTGAACGGCCTTGGTGACGTCGGGCGTGACGGTGCCCAGCTTCGGGTTCGGCATCAGGCCCTTGGGGCCCAGCACCTTGCCCAGCCGGCCGACGATGCCCATCATGTCGGGCGTTGCGATGACGCGGTCGAAGTCGATCGTGCCGCCCTGGATGCTTTCCATCAGGTCCTCGGCGCCGACGACATCGGCGCCCGCCTTTTTCGCTTCCTCGGCCTTGTCGCCCTTGGCGAAGACGGCGACCCGCACGTCCTTGCCGGTGCCGGCCGGAAGCGTGACGACGCCGCGCACCATCTGGTCGGCATGGCGCGGATCGACGCCCAGGTTCAGCGCGATCTCGATCGTCTCGTCGAACTTGGCGGTGGCGTTCGCCTTGGCGAGGCTGATCGCCTCATCGACGCCGTAGAGCTTCTGCCGGTCCAGGCCGGCGAGCGCCTTCTGCTTCTTGGTCATGGCCATCGCGTCAGCCCTCCACCACGTCGAGGCCCATCGCGCGGGCGCTGCCTTCGATGATCCGGGTCGCCGCCTCGATCGAGTTGGCGTTGAGATCCTTCATCTTCGTCTCGGCGATCTGGGCGAGCGCCGAGCGCTTGATCCGGCCCGCGGAGATCTTGCCCGGCTCCTTGGAGCCCGACTTCAGATTCGCCGCCTTCTTGATCAGGAAGCTCGCCGGCGGCGTCTTCGTCTCGAAGCTGAAGCTGCGATCCGCATAGACCGTGATGATCGTCGGGATCGGCATGTTCTTTTCCATGTCGCCCGTCGCGGCGTTGAACGCCTTGCAGAACTCCATGATATTGACGCCGCGCTGGCCCAGAGCAGGGCCGATGGGCGGCGAGGGATTGGCGGTGCCCGCGGGCACCTGCAGCTTGATATAGCCGCTGATCTTCTTCGCCATGTCTCTCACTCTGTTGCTGGACGGCCGCCCGAAGGCGCCCGCCCGGTTCAAGTTTAGCGGTCCAGACGACGCGAAAAGCGTCTCCCGCGCTTCCCGTTCCCCGGCGAAGGCCGGGGTCCAGGCTGGGTTCCGGCCTTCGCAGGAACACAGTATTCCAAAGCTGTCGTTTTGGAAGCGTGGGCCTCTAGCTCAAAGCACGCCCGAGTGCAAACCTCCCCTCCCGGCCTTCCGGGAGGGGATTGAGGGGTGGGCTCTTCCGGGTCCGAACTTTCCTACAGCCCCCGCCATGCCATATATGGTCCGGGCCCATGCCCCACCGCCCCTTCACCCGCGCCCAGTGCCGCGAGAACGCCCGCTTCCTCCGCGCCCTCGCCCGCACCGGCAACGCCCGCCTCGCCGCGGGCGAGCTCGGCGTCCACCGCGCCACCTATACGAAGCGCCGCGCCGCAAGCCCCCGCTTCGCCGCCCTCTGGGACGCCGCTCTGGCCGTCGCCCACGCGGCGCTCAACTCCCCCTCCACGCCTTCGTGGAGGGGGCAGGGGGGTGGCACCCCTCAGCCCAACGCCCCCCGCACCCGCGCCGGCGACCCCGTCCTCGTCCGCCTCAGCAACGGCCGCATCCAGCTCCGCCGCGCCCCAAAAGGCCGGATGACCAAGGCCGCCGAACAGGCCTTCCTCGCCGCGCTCGCCGCCACCTGCAACGTCCGCCTCTCGGCAGCAGCCGCCGGCTTCACCCACAGCGCCTTCTATCAACGGCGGAAGAAGGACCCGGGCTTCCGCCGCGAATGGCGCCTCGCGCGGGCGGAGGGCCACGAGCGGCTGGAGCTGGCCCTGCTCGAAGGCTTCCAGCCCGAGAGCCACGAGGACGACGCCTGGCGCCACAACGATCCGCTCCCCATCCCGCCGATGACCCCGCACATGGCGATCCAGCTCCTCGCCATGCACAGGAAGCGCGTCGATCATGGCGATCTCCCCGATCCCATGCGCCGCCGCCCCGGAGAGAGCCGCGAGGCGATGAGCATGCGCCTCGGCCTGATGTACCGGGCCGGACTGGAGCGCGACCGCGAGGCCTATCGCGTGGCGGAGGCGGCGCGGAACGAGCGCCGCGCGCGGCAGGAGCCGGAGAACGGGGAGGGGATCGCGGCGTTGCCGCAGCTCGACAAAGTCTCCGGTTGGAGCGGGGCGGACCCGGCCAAGCGGGTGCATGACACGGATGTGGCGATGTTTGGGGGGTGGAGAATAGAAGACTGGCAAAAGCGTAATAGCTAGGCAAATTAGGGCAGCGTGCGGCGATCATTCCTCTGTCGCTCTCACAGTGATAGAGCCACGAAATCGCCAGATGGGGTCGTTGGGTGCAGTTCAAAGGTCGTGAAATTGAAGCCCCCGAGGACTTGGCTACCGCCATGGGCTGGTCAGGCGAGCAGCTGACCGGGCGCGAGATCAGTACGCAATCGGGGCGCTGCATCGCCCTCCAAAACGCCCGATTGAGCGGCGAAAGCGCCATCATCTTTTCCCACTTCGATGGGCTGGCTAGTCGGGACGACCTCGATGCCGTATCCCTATACGGCTACCACACCTCCTCCCATTGGGGATTGGTAGCAGACAGTGCCGGCGTCCATGTGCTGAGCTCTCGATGGCTTCGCGATAACGATTGGTATCGTCTCGCGCCGATCGACGGGTCAGCGGATGGCACCATAATTAGACTGCTCGATGTCTTCGCGCCGGAAGCTGTCCGCCAAGGCGAGCCCGCACGACGCCTTCCAGACATTGAACGTCCAACAGCCTTTCTAAAGGCGGTCGATGAGGCGTTAGTCGAACGGCTCGACGCGTGGCGCGACAAAGCCGTACGTTATTCACGGGGCACTGTGTCTCGGATCGACGAACAGCTTCAGACGCTTTATGCGCAGCTATTCGTTCTGCGCACCGTCGAAGACCGAGGTCTCGACCTAACTATCCCGTCGCTTCTTGAAGCAGCGGTGTCGCCCGACACGTTCGATCACAGCTTGTGGGCAACGATCTTTGATCGCGCCAAGCGCCAGATTGGAAGCGACCTGTTTGCCGAAGACGCAGCCGACGCGATCGAGCCATTCATTCTAAGTGGCGTAATTAGGGACCTTTATTTTCCAGCGCGAGTACCGGGCCGTGACGTTCGCTATGACTTCTCGTGGATTAGCGCCGACGTGCTCGGTTCCGCTTATGAGAAGTACCTATCAACCGTCCTGCAACCGGCGCCGCTACCGGCACAAACGGAACTTTTCATCCAGCCGCAACGCGGTGTCGAACGCATTAGCGTGAGAAAGTCGGCCGGCGCGTATTACACACCACGTTTCCTTACCACTTATCTAGCTACGACCTGCCTGAACAAGGCCTTCGCTGATCGAGAAACTGGGACAATTCCGCGTGTCATCGACTTCGCGTGCGGCTCCGGATCTTTTCTCGTCGCGGCGGTAGATCAGCTTCTGGTCCATCTTAAAGAACAGGATGCGGACAGGGCTTGGGCCCGCGAGATTGTCGAAGGCGGCTACATTATCGGCGTCGATCTCGATGCAAAGGCCGTGACCGCTGCTCGACTCCATTTGTGGCAGAGACTGATTGAGGAACCTCACGCCCTTCCACTGCCTAACCTTTCTGAATTTGTCCGTCAGGCTGACGGTCTGAATGCCGAATCATGGGGTGACCTTCCCGCGGAGTACGATGTCGTGCTTGGGAACCCGCCGTTCTTGGCTACTGTTCTGGTAACTAACCGAGAACAGCTAGAGGCGAGCTACACGACAGCCAAGGGTCGATACGACTTCTCGTCCTTGTTTGTGGAACGGGGCATTCAACTTCTCACGCAAGATGGCGTGCTCGGCCTGGTGATCCCCAATCGCCTTTTTATCAACAAAAGCGCTGAGCCGCTCAGGCAGGTGCTGACTACGCAATGCCATATGGAGGTGATCGTTGATTTCGGCTCAACTAAACTGTTTGATGCAGACGCCTATGTCGGCTGCGTAGTCGCGCGAAGAGAAATGGATTCATCTGATAGCACTCCGGTTCGGGTCGTGACCGTCCGGTCGCTGGAACCAGACTTCATGACCTCTGAACTTCTGGAGGCTGAGGCACGGGATGTCGGATCCGATTTAAGCCATGTTATCTCCTATAGCGCGCGGCAGCCAGGGGAAGGACCGTGGCAATTGCTGTCGGTACGCGAACAGCGAACCCGGATCCTTTTGGAGGAAAGCTCCGTTCGCTTGGGTGACGTCGCGACCGTGGCGCAAGGCATCCGAACTGGCGCTAACGACATCTTCGTTCTTGAAGTGTTGGAGGATGATGGATCATCACTGGCGCGCGTGTCTAATGGCTTGGGCGAGCAATGGTTCATCGAGCGTGATCTGCTTGAGCCGCTGGTGTTCGGTTCTGAACTCGGGCGGTTCACCGAGGTCCAGCCTGTTCGGAGGCTGCTTTATACTTATCGAGGTGGACGGGCGATCTCCGAGCTGGAGCTCCGCGAGCGGTATCCTCGAGCTCAGGAATACCTTTGGGCGTATCGAGACATCCTAGCTTCGCGCTCAAGCCTTCGCGGGACCGGGGCCGCGCACTACGAACTCATCCGTCCGCGCGATGAGCGCTGGTTACGACGCCCGAAGCTTCTGATCCGTGATCTCGCACCCGGAACAGCCTTTGCTGCTGATGTGAAGGGGCTCGCGTTTCTTGTTGGCGGCACTGCGGTGGTGCCGGCCGACCCCGATCAAACCCTGTCCTTGTTGTCTTACCTCAACAGCCCGCTGATCAGTCGCTTCGCTGAAAGGCAGGCTCCCGCCTTTAGAGGAGACTTCTTCAAATTTGAGCCAGGTGTAATTAGCGGCATCCCAGTCTTGAACGCTGTGATCGAGAGCGACGAGGTGATGCAGTCACTTGCGGTGCTTGCGCGACGGCGTTTGAATGCAGAAGCATTGCAGGAAGATATGATTCCTATCGAGATGGCAATCGACGATCTCATAGCCGGGACCGCGCGGGCGGCAGGCATAGATTTGGTTTTCTGACATGGTTATGTTTGTAGTCGAAGGAGCGCAAATTGATCTTCCGCGTAATTTAGCACTGATCGACACAAATATCCTCGTGGCATTGGCGGATCCCAGCGATAAGGATCACGATCATGCTCTGCTGTTCGTCGAGGAGCAGGAGGAATTTTATCTTGCGGTTGCGCCGCCGGTAATCGCTGAAGCGTGCAGCTTGCTTATTGGATCACTCAAGCGTCGAGATCGAGCGGAATGGTTGCTTAACTGGCTTCTCAGCCCGGGGAGCGGTATCCGCCTTCTTCCGGCACCTCATGGCTCGCCAGAGCCTGCGATCCAACGCTATCTCGGCGCGGACCTAGCATGGATGACGCAGCATCAACTAGATTATGTTGACGCTTATTTGATGCAGATGGCGAATCAGATCACATCCAGCTGCGCGTTTCGACCTGATCTCGTCATAGTCACCATAGACCTCAAAGACTTCCTGCGCTGCTTCGGCAAAGGCTACAGCTATCGCGTCCACAATATCTCAACTGGAGAAACGATTGGCCTTGCGGCCTAGCGTGCGGAGCAGGGATTTCACTTCAAAGGCTCGCCACGGCACCATTGTGCCGTGGCGTCGGTCGGGCTCGCTGTCGCTGCGCTTCGCGACCCGCCGGCCGGTCGCGCGCCGTCTACGGCGCTAGCTTGCGCGGCGTTGCCCACCGGCTGCGCTAGCTTGGTGCGGGCGTGAAGGGACGGCCTTCACGCCGTCACTTCACTCGCTCGACTTGCTCGAACTCAAGCTCCACCGGCGTCGCGCGCCCGAAGATGGAGACGGAGACCTTCACCCGGCCCTTCTCGAAATCGAGCTCCTCGACCAAGCCATTGAAGCTCGCGAACGGCCCGTCCAGCACCTTCACATTGTCGCCGATCTCATAATCGACGCTGATCCGCGCCTTGGGCTCGGCCTTGGCGGCTTCGTCCTTGGTGTTGAGGATGCGCGCGGCCTCGGCGTCGCTGATCGCCTGGGGCTTGCCCATACTGCCGAGGAAGCCGGTCACTTTCGGGGTGTTCTTGACGAGGTGATAGACGTCGTCGTTCATCGCCAGCTTGGCGAGCACATAGCCCGGAAAGAATTTGCGGTCGCTGGTCACCTTCTTGCCGCGGCGGACCTCGGTCACCTTCTCCGTCGGCACCTCGACGCTCTCGACGAGCTGGTCGAGCCCCAAGCGGGTCGCGTCGGCCATGATCTGGTCGCGCACCTTGTTCTCGAAGCCCGAATAAGCGTGGATGATGTACCAGCGGGACATTGGCGGTCGGTCTTTCTCTTGCCTCCCCTCCCTGCCTTCAGGGAGGGGCCGGGGGTGGGTTCTCGAAGCTAAGCGCCGGGCACCGGGGTCGGCGACGCGCCGATCCAGCCGAGCAGCCAGTGGACGATCGCGCTGAACGCCGAATCGACGCCGAAGAAGAAGATCGCGAGCAGGCTGGTCATGATCACCACCATCACCGCGGTCATCAGCGTTTCCTTGCGGGTGGGCCAGACGATCTTCGCCGCCTCGGTGCGCACTTGGCTCAGGAACTGGGCCGGGCTCGGTCTCGCCATTTCTCGTCTTCTCGCGTTCAAATCATTGCCGCTCCGGACAGCCGCTCTCGTCCGGTGGTCCGGACCTTCGAAGCTTCCCGATGCATGCGAAGCTCGGCAGATAACGACGCGGAGCCGCTTAGGCAAGGTGCCGGCGCGGAACTGAATTCCACGCCGTCAGTCCTCGCTGGCGCGAGGCTGGCCGGCCGTTCGCATGGCCTTCGGCCAACACGGCTTTGCCGCGTGCTCCGGCGTGGCAGGAGTGGAGGGATTCGAACCCACGACCCTCGGTTTTGGAGACCGATGCTCTAACCGGACTGAGCTACACTCCTAAGCCGGCCGCCCCGCTAGCGAAGCGACGCGTTGGTGGCAAGGCCGTGCGATCGGCCCTCAGTCTAAGCCGCCTTGGCGTCCCTTGCGGCGGCCATCATTGCGCGGGCGTCGGCGCCGGCGACGGGCTTGGAGAAGATATAGCCCTGGATCTTGTCGCAGCCGAGGTCGCGGACGAGGCGCAGATGCTCCTCGGTCGCGACGCCTTCGGCCACTGTCTCGAGGCCCAGGCTGCCGGCGAGCGCGACGACGGCGCGAACGATCGCCTGGCTCTCCAGATCCTCGCTGGACATGGCGCGGACGAAGCTCTGGTCTATCTTCAACGTGTCGAACTCAGCCTTCCGGAGATAGCCGAGCGAGGAATAACCGGTCCCGAAATCGTCCATCGCCAGCTTCACGCCCAGATGCTGGATCTGGTCGAGAATATTCTGCGTCTCTTCCGTCAGCTCCAGGAAAATCGTCTCGGTCACCTCAAGCTCAAGCCGCTCCGCCGGAAGCCCGGCCTGGGTGAGCGCGGAAACCAGGGTGACGATGAAGCCCGGATCGCGCAGCTGGCGCGGCGACACGTTGACGGCGATCGAGATGTGCTCGGGCCAACTCGCCGCCTCCTTGCAGGCGGCGCGGAGCACCCATTCGCCGATCCGGCCGAGCAGCCCGGTCTCCTCCGCGATCGGGATGAAACGGTCCGGGGGCACCTGGCCCAGTTCCGGATTTTTCCAGCGCAGCAGCGCCTCGAAGCTCGAAATCTCCAGGCTGCGCGCATCGACCAGCGGCTGGAAGGCGAGGCTGAACTCGCCCGCTTCGACCGCGCCGTGCAGCGCCAGCTCGATCTTGCGCCGCTCCTCGGCGAACGCGTGCAGGCTGGGCTCGAAGAAACGGATGTCATTGCCGCTGCCGCTCTTCGCCCCGTAGAGCGCGAGATCGGCATTGCGGACCAGCTCCTCGACGCTCTCGCCGTCGCCCGGGCCGATCGCGGCGCCGATGCTGGCGCCGACGAACAGGCGCTGGTCGCGATAGAGGAACGGCCCCTGCAATGCGCTGACCAAGGCGAGGCACAGCTGCTCCACCTCGTCGCGATCCTCGACCCCCGGAACCACGATCGCGAACTCGTCGCCGCCGAGCCGGCCCGCGGTCATCTCGTCGGAAATTACGGTCTCGAACGAACGCGCGACCTGCTGGAGCAGATGGTCACCGGCGACATGGCCGAGGCTGTCGTTGATCGTCTTGAACCGATCGAGGTCGATCAGCAGGATCGCGCACTGACCGCCGTTCGCCTTCGCCTGCGCGACGGCGGCGCCCAGATTGTCGAGCAGCTCGAGCCGGTTGGGCAGGCCGGTCAGCGCGTCGTGCCGGGCCATATGGGCGATGCGGTCGGCCGACTGGCGGGCCTGGGTCACGTCCGATCCGACGCCTTGATAACCGGTGAAGCGCCCTTGCTTGGAATAGGTCGGACGCGCGGAAAGCTCGATGCACTTCGTCGCGTCGCCCGCGACGAGCGGGACGATCAGCTCGCTGACCGGCTC
>JADMIO010001322.1_pt1 | contig 17808 bp, 12 predicted proteins | sample 8958161 | NCBI WGS metagenome assembly JADMIO01 (sample SAMN16585339, study PRJNA669376) | soil metagenome | isolation source: Crop rotation soil | place: USA: Cullars Rotation, Alabama | collected 2011
GCCGAGTTTCTCCGCCGCTCGGGTGGGATCGCCGAGGAGGCGGTCGGGATCGGTCGGACGGTAGAAGGCGGGATCCACGCGGACGAGGATACGCCCGGTAGCCGTGTCCCGCCCGACCTCCGCATCCCCTGCCCCTTCAAAGACCAGATTCATGTCGAGGGCGGCGAAAGCGGCGGCGGTAAACTCGCGGACGGCCGTGGAGCGACCGGTGGCGAGGACATAATCGGTCGCCTGCTCCTGCTGAAGCATGAGCCACATGGCCTCCACGTATTCGCGGGCGTAACCCCAATCCCGGCTGGCCGAAAGATTACCCAGGGCCAGCTCCTCCTGCTGGCCCAATTTCAGGCGCGCGGCCGAGGAAGTGATCTTGCGGGTCACGAAATTTTCGCCCCTCCGCGGAGACTCATGGTTGTAGGTGATGCCGCTGCATACAAAGAGGCCGTAGGATTCGCGATAGACTTGGCAAAGATTGGTGGCAAAGGCTTTGGCCGATCCGTAGGGGCTACTTGGGCGGCAGGGGGTGCCTTCGTTCTGCGGGACTTCCTGTTCTGTCGGGCGCCCGAAGATCTCGGAGGACGAAGCATGATAAAAACGGACGGGATGCTCCTGGTCGCGACAAATCTCCAGAAGGGTGAGGGTGCCGCCCGCCACTTCGTCACAGGTGGATTCCGGGATTTCAAAACTCAAGCCGACGTGGCTTTGGCCGGCAAGGTGGTAAATTTCATCGGGGCGGATTTTTTTGACGAGCCGGCGGAGCGTGGTCGGGTCGTGCAGATCGGCATATTCCAGAAACAGACGTCGCCCATAAATTTCGGGGTCCCGGCGCAGGTGCTCGATGCGCGAGCGATTAAACATGCTCGAACGCCGCACCATGCCGTAAACGTGATAACCTTTTTCCAACAACAGCTCCGCAAGATAGGAGCCATCCTGGCCGGTGATGCCGGTGATGAGGGCGGTTTTCAAAAAAGGAGAAGGCGGAAATTAGAATCGCATAACCCGGGCACCACGACTCTTGACGTTTCAGACCGGCTTGCTCGCAGGAGATTGTGGTGGCAGCGCTTCCTTCGCCATGGCAGCAGGTGCCGCGGCACCCCCATTATAACTCCCGCTGCCGTATCCTTTGCCATAAGTGCCTTTACCGCCGTATTTCGAATTCGACGAGTAATAGTAGTAGTAGCCCGCACCGTGCGTCTTAGGCAGACAGTTGAGGACAATACCGTCGGGCCGGACCTTGGCGCGCTGCAGTAGTTCCAAGGCCCGCCGGACCACTTTGCGCGGGGAGCGATTGGCCCGGACCACGAGGCAGATGGTCGAGGCCATACTGACGATGCTGAAGGTATCGCTGACGACATTCACGGGGGCCGAGTCGATGACGATGCGGTCAAAGCGATCTTTCATCAGTTCGATCAACTGACCAAATCGGGGGTTGGCAAGGAGTTCGGCGGGATTGGGGGCATGCGCTCCGGACGGGATAAGCGAGAGATTTTCCACCCCGGAAGGAATGAGCGTGAGATGGCCGGTGGCAATATACTCGGCGACCCCTGTCTCGCCAACGACATCAAAGAGTTTGGTCAGCGCAGGGCGGCGAAGATCGGCATCAATCAGGAGCGTCTTCAGGCCCTGTTGGGCGAAGGCGATGGCGATATTCCCGCTGACCGTAGTTTTCCCTTCGCCGGGAACGGCGCTGGTCATGAGGAGGACACGACGCTCCGTCTCCGGTCCGAGGAGGGACACGGCACTCCGCAAAGAGCGGAAACTCTCGGAAGGCGCCGAATCGGAGGATTTGCGCATGACCAGAGCGGCGCCGGCTTCTTTCGACGGAGGGAAGATTGGGATGGCGGCGAGGACTGGCATGCCAATCAGGCGCTCCGCTTCATCCACCGTTCGGAGGGAAGAATCGAGAAAGAAATAGGCGGCGATCAAGGCGATGGCGATGATCATACCGCCAACGGAGGCGGTGCTGATCATCTGGAGACGTTTGATGGGCACGGCGCTGGCTGGGACAGCAGGCTCGACGACGCGGAAGCTGACTGGTTGCATACCGACGGAGAGATTGCTTTCTTTGAGCCTCTGAAGGACGGATTCAAAAAGCGCCTTGTCGGATTCCATGTCCCGCTGGAGCGCACGGAAAGGGATGACTTTTTCATCGAGCTCCAGAAGGGCTTTTTCCTGTTCGGACACCGCTTTTTGTAGTCCCTGTTCCCGACTGATAGCGGAGTTGTAGCGGGCGGCTACGCGATCTGGAGCGGTGCGAATGGAGTCTGCCAGGGCCGCTTTGGCGGACTCCTGCTTGGATCGGGCTGCGATCATGCTGGGATGTTTCGCGCGATAACGCTGCTCCAAGGTCGCGACTTCCCCGGCGGCCGCGTCCACCCGGGCCTGCGCTGCCATCACTTCGGGATCCTGAACCACGCTGGTGACAATCTGAAGCGCATTTACATCGCTCCGTACCCGTTGAATCTGGTCGAGATCCGCTTCGATTCTCAGGCGCTCACTCTTGGCGCTGGTGAGGTCCCCATTAAGCCCTTTCAGTTTACCGTCCACGAGGTTGCGATTGTCTTCCAACGAGACCGATTCCAGATTCTTTTTGTAATCCTGGATGGCGTGCTCCGAGCGATCGAGTTTTTCCTTCAGTTCCGAGGCTTTCTGGACGAGGACCGAGTTCTGGGTCTCCAAGGTCTGCAAGCGTTGTTGTGAGCCCAGTTCCAGGAATTGCGAAACCAGAGCGCCCGAAATCCGGCGGGCCGTTTCCGGGTCGTGGTGAGTAAACGAAATATCCACCAACCGCGTCTGCGGACGACGGGCCGCCTCAGCTCCTCCTAAAAGCACTCCCACGACCTCGTCAATGGGCACCGGGATCGTGACGGGATGACCCAGAAAGACGGGATCGGTGGTGAGGTGCAGTGTATTGGCCACTTTCTCCATAAGGGAGCGGTTGCCGAAATTCGACAAGATGGTCTGGATCAATTCGGGACTTTTCAAATCACGCTGGCCGTCGTCCTTGAGTTTAATCGCCTTCTGCTCCTCCATCTCGATTTCCAAAACAGAAGTGGAGCGGTAAAGCTGCGGAATACGCTGGACACGCCACATGGCAAGGAGGCCACCAATCACCGCGAGGAGGACGATCAGCCAGGCGCGATCGAGCAGCGCATAAAGCAGCCCCTGAAACTCCAGAGGTTTGTCATTCTCTTCGAAGTCTTCGGGGGTGGAGGCGGAGGATTTGGGCATGCTAAAAGGGCCTTTCGTCAACGATGATGGTGTCGTTTGGAAGAATCATGAAAGGCTTGGCCCCGCGGTCTTTTCCAAAAGCGCGGGCATCCAGCGTGTAGATCTGGGGCTGGCCATTTTCCTGCCGTTTGACGATGACCTTGGATTGATTGGCGAGGCGGGTAAACCCCCCAGCGGCGGCGACGGCTGAGAGCAGATCCAGGGTTTGTTCCTCCGGCATGGAATAGCCTCCCGGCGATCCGACCTGTCCCAGCACGCTGTAACGCTGCTTGACGTAAGCCACAACCGAGACGGAGACCTGTGGTTTGATGACATAGTCCTTATCCAGTAGAGTCGCGAGATAAGTGGCTGCGTCGTTGGCGGTCCGGCCAGCCACTTTCACGACGCCGAGCAGCGGGAAATTGATTGTGCCGTCGTTCGAGATCCGACACTGGGAATCGAGATCGGGTTCCCGAAAAACCCGGACAGCAATGACATCACTCTGGCTGAGCACATAGTTCCCCGCCTGAGGGAGGGCGGCCGTGCCCTCCGCCCGGGGGACAAGGGGCTTCCCTGCAGCGACCGAAGAAGGTTTATCTGCGGCGAACGCCGCAAGTGGAGGGAGAAAGGCAAACGCCAGCGTGATGAAACGTCGAAAGTGGAAGATCATGCCGATTAGAAGTTAAAATTGATCTGGAACTGGGCGCGGCTGCTGTCGAATGCGTCGCCCGTGTTGGAAGTGTTTTTTGTGTAGGAATAGAGGAGTTGCGCGCTCCACCGACGGCCGAGGTCGGCGTTCAGTCCCATCTGGCCGACATAAAGCTGATCGTGACGATCCCCGGCCGAGGTATTCAAGGCAGAGGAAGATCCGCCGATGGAATAATAACTGGCATTCTCGTATCCCCCGGAAACGGACAGGCGCATCCACCTCCCGAGCCGCTGAGTTACCGTTAAGGCCACACTCGTCGTGACAAAGTTTGTGGACGTATTAGCCGCGGAATTCTGCGGGCGCTGATCGGCAGTGAGAGAAAATGAGGTCCCTAAGCGCGGCGTCCAAGTGGCGCCCAGACCAAAAACGGGAGTGACCTTTTGGGAATCTCCCGCTTCGAGCAGTGCCGCCCCCAAAGTGGCGGAAAAAGACAATATCTCGGAAGTAGCAGTGGAGGCTCGAGCCAGGACCTGAACATAACGCTGGGCGTCCTGGTTCGAGGCGCCGTTTTGCTCCTGCACTTTGGTCAACCCCGCGGCTACGCCAACACCAATCGTCGTCTTAGGAGAGTACTGATAATTCAGAAAGCTCGTGGCGGTGATCTCGGCAGAATTTGCTCCGGCGGAATACTGTCGAACAGGAATGCTCAGATCGAGATCCACGCTGGTCTTGGGAGTGAACTCGTAGGTGCTCGTAAATGCGATGGTGAAGAGGTCTTGATTGGACTGCCCACCAATATCCCGATTTTCTCCCGAGAGACCCGTGAAGGTGATGCCCAACCCCAACTCTAGCTTGGCGAACCCATAACTTCCTCGGAGGGCCAGCTGTTGCGTGAAAGGGCGAGTTCCTGAATCCTCCTGACCGAAAATATAGAGGCCGGTGTAACTCGCCCCCAGAGTGCGGCGCAGTTCAGGGTGCCCCATAGTGAAATTGAAGCTCACTCCGGTTGTGGGACGCAGACCGTCTTCACTGCTAACGTTGCTGGATTTCTGGTAATTGAGGCCCAAGTTTACCGAAGGGTAAATGGTCGCGGGGCCGAGGACGAAGCCGGTGCCGGCGTTGTTCATGCGCGCGGGAAGAAAAGCAGAATCCACCAGAGAACCGATCCCCCCCACCCCGTCGGTGAAGGACGCGGCATTGCTGCGGGCATTGGAAAGGGCGGTGCGGGCGATCGGATCGCGGCGGAAATCATTCACCGGCACGAGTGGAGTGGTAGCCAGCGCACGCGATGAAGAAGCGGCTTGCGCAGGATTGTCAATCACCGTCGGCGTCTCGGGCGTAACGGAAACCGGTTCGGGAATGGGAAGCTCCCAGAGCTTGATCAAGGGATCCTCGGGATGCGAAGGAGTATCCGCCTGAACCGGCAAATCACTGCTCACAGCGGGATTAGAATTGGCGGGAGGTGTTGGCAATGGTTCCGACACTGCTGGTAAAGGTGTAGTAGTGTTTTGCGCGATTAGCCAAGGCGAGTTCCTAAACTTGGGCGCTCGATTCACTGTCGATACCGAGGTGTTTTGAGGAACGATCCAAGGCTTCTCAATACGCTCAAATTTCGTCGACTCCGAACCTTGGCTGGGGTTAGTTGCGGTCAGACAAACGCCTGAACAAAGCAAGCTCATCAACCGAGGAAATACCGGGCAGGACCGAAGCAGGCGGGACAATTTGGCCAAGCAAAGGAACTAAAGAATAACTTAGGGCAGCGTGTTCAACGCCGCCGAGATCGCCAAGCTCGCTTGGGTATTCCACACTTGCAGAAGGTCAATCCGCTCAGCCAACGATTTCACCTCGGGACGATCACTTCGAGAAGTTTGTTCGTGGAGCGAACGAAGCCTCTCGTCCACACCACGCATGTGTGAGAGGAGATTTTCGGTGAGAAATCCGCTGACCATTTTCCGCAAAGACGTCTCCGGCTGGTAAAAATCGCGCCGATCCCGGGCATGATAACTGACTTGCAGGGCGCCCAACCGCCGCAGGCACCGCAACCCATGACTGGCCGAGCCGCTGCTGACGCCCACTCCTTCGACGATTTCATCAAACGTGACAGGCACCGGGGAAATAAGAATGAATCCGAAAATTTCCCCCACCGATCGCGGCATCCCTAAAAATTGCGTGACCTTGACGCAAAGCTGGATGAGTTCCCACTGCACATCCGGAGATACCGGTGTTCTCGAACGATCATCCACTTCACTTCGGTTACGATTGGGACCCTCAGGCTCGGAATAAAGGATCTCAGAGCCCATTCCGATTCAATTGCATCATTCTGCTTGGTTCCTTCAGAGATTTCTGAAGCGGACATTTAAAAAAAGCCTTTTTGGAAGTTCCGGAAGCCGAACTTTTTTCCGCGTTCGTTTGAGGAGATGCTGCCGCACTTGAACGGATTCGCAGTCCGGTCAGATTTTTTGAAATCACTGGCGTCGCGCTTCTTTTCATCGTGTTCGAAGTTGCCTAGCCGGCCCCTTCTTCCAGAGAGAAAGTCGATTAAAACGTTGGCAGACTAATCGAGGTATGCGCAGGCATCTAGATACTCCAGAGCTTATTCGAAGGTCAGCAATGACATGCAGGTTCTATCGGCTTTTGTCTGACAAACCCAACATCACTCGGCACAGACTTCCTTCAATGAGGCGCACTTGTTCGAAAACCGCGGGGTGATGACCCGAGGGCCATACGGCGACATTCCATATCGAATCTTGAGATTTATTAGTTCCTTATGGAGCTAACTGATTCGCCGGATGACACTTATCCTGCAGACCCCATATCGATCAGCCCGTTGTTGACTGCGTAACGCATGATCTCCGAGTTATTCTTCAAACCCATTTTTTCCAAAATTCTCGTTCGATAGGTGGAAATCGTTTTCACGCTCAAGTTGAGGTGCGCGCCAACTTCCTTCACCGTTTTTCCCGAGGCGATTAAACACATGACCTGATATTCGCGGTCAGAAAGTGTTTCGTGGGGCGCCCCTGTCCGGTCCTCCTGCAAGTGGTTCGCGAGTTTCTCCGCCAAGCTCGCGGTGATGTACCGGGAACCGCGCAACGCATACTCTACCCCCTTCACCAATTCACTCCCCGCGCTATCCTTACGAATGTAGGCAGAAGCACCCAATTTCAGGACTCGAATCGCGAATTGGTCTTCCGGATGCATGCTCAAAATGATGACCGGGAGCGACGGCTTCGCCTGCTTCACTTCCTTCAGAGCGTCAAGACCTCCCCGTCCCGGCATGCTGATGTCCAATAGCAGCACGTCCCAATCTTTGGACCAGACCGCTTGCAAGGCAGCGCTTCCATCTTCTGCTTCCCCGAATTCCGCTTTCGGAAAGTGTTCCGTCAGAACATTTTTTAATCCTTGTCTGACAAAAAAATGGTCGTCAGCAATCAAGATGCGAATCGTCTTTTTCATTTGGCTAGTCAGTTTACGGGTGATTGATGACTTGGCTTACTTTTAAGGGCATTTAAAGGCAGAAGCAGAGTAACGTTAGTACCGGCGCCTACTGTGGATACGATGGTCAATTTTCCTCTAAGGTGATCCGCACGCTCTCGCATTCCCAATAGACCGAAACTCTTCTTTTCGCCGTTGGATTCAGAAGCCAAAAAACCCTTGCCATTGTCTGACACGCTAAGCACAACCGCACCTCCATCTTGCTGGAACTTTACCTTCACATTTGAAGCCCGAGCATGGCGCGCGATATTAGTCAAAATTTCCTGAAAGATCCGAAAGACGGCCGTTGCCACATAGGGATCGACGTCTTCGATCGTTTCCTTTTGCAACTCACAGCGGATACCAACGCGGCGGGAAAATTCGCCCATGTGCCATTCGATAGCGGCAGCGAGGCCAAATTCATCCAAGATTGGTGGGCGCAGTGCCGTCAAAATCCGGCGCACGGTTTGCAAGGTCGTGTCAGCCATCTTCTTCATCTCGGGCAATTTGGCGCTAATCGCACTATCGCTCACAGAAAGTCTGCCAAAGCGAGTTTCGAGCCATTCGAGTTCGATGCGGAAAATCGTGAGCGCCTGCCCCAACTCATCGTGCAATTCGCGCGCGATATTCTTTCGCTCCTCCTCCCGAGCTTCATGCACCCGAGAGGCAAGCTGACGCATAAGTTCTCGCGAAGTCGAGATCTCCTTTTCTCTTTCCTTCGTCTCGGTGATGTCGAAGAAAAAACCACGGACCTGCGGATGGTCCTCACCTTCCTCAGCGCGGCGAGCGATTTGCGCCAGCCAAACATACTCGCCATTAGTTTTTCTCAAGCGGAACTCCGTGTGCAGATCCATTTCCAGATGTGAACGCTTCAACGTCACAAACTGCATTCCCGCTACAATATCGTCCGGATGAATAATTGTTGCCAAGAATCCCTGATGATACCAAGCAGTGATCGGATATCCCACGATGGAAAGCTCCTGCGGCCCTACATAACTGAACCGATTGGCCCGAATGTCATACTCGAACGGGATCGCTTTTATGTTCTCGGCAAGATTCCGAAACAGCGTTTCGTTATTCACCAATTCTTCGAAAGCCATCCGTCGTACGGTATTGTCAGTCGCGGTCCCCACAATTCTCAATGGGTTACCCGAATCCGCAGATTCAAAGACGGACTCACGACTGCGTAACCAAACCCAGTTTCCACCAGCTGCTCGGAGACGAAAATCACGTTCGATTGTTTCTCCCTTTCGACACTGCGCCAACCTCTTCAGGTGAAGCGCATGTCCCTCGGCTTCGTCCGGATGGCCCAAAACCTCCACAAAATGAGGATTCATTTCGTAAAGTGCTTCTGCTGAATAACCTAGTATGGCTTCAACTCGTCCGTTGATATGCACGCATCGCTGCCGCGACATATCGAAGAGGTAAAAAATAACTGGGGATGCGTCGATGAGTCGCTCAAAGAAATACTGACTTTCCTGCAAGGATGTCTCCGTCTCTCGGCGATAACTGACATCCAGCATAAATCCCCCAAGCACCCTTCCTGCACTGGATGACATGACTCTCATCATATCACGCACCCAGATGATGCGGCCATCCGCTCGAATCATTCGATACTCACTCTCAAAACTATTGCTCTTCTCCAAAGCCTCGGCATGCACCACTTCAACCCACTCCAAGTCCTGAGGATGAATGCGGCTCCGCCAGAAATTTTCATCACGCCATTCTTCGATGGGAAATCCGAGAAATTCCGCCGCTTGGGGACCGACATATCTAAAACGTCGCGTATCGAGGTCCGCTTCCCACGGCAGAAGATCCATTGTTTCCACAAGCAGGCGAAATTTTTCTTCGCTCTGGCGTAAATTTTCCTCCGCCAGACGGTGTTTCGTAATGTCCACTACACTCCCCTCGTAGAAAATTGCTTTCCCCTGCTTGTTTAAAACAGTTCGCGCATATTCGGAAATCCAGATTCGGCTGCCGTCTGATCGATAGACCTCGGATGTAAAGTCTCTCACTAAACCGTCTTTTCGCATCAACCGCACGAATTCATTTCTCCTTCCGGAGTCGACATAGAGCTGCGTATTTAGATCTCGCATCGCCAAAATTAGATCCTCGGGCTTTTCAAAGCCATACATCACCGCGAGAGAGGGATTTACGTCGATATACTGCCCGTCGAGAGTTGTCCGGAAGATACCCTCCACAGCATGCTCGAAGGTTTCTCGATAGCTATGGAGGGAAATTACCCCTTCCCCGCTAACTGCGAATTCGGGATCCTCAAACCTTTGGGCAGAGATGTCACTGCAAGACGGTTTTGCGTTCGAATCCAACGCCGCGCCAACGATATCCAACGAGAATACAGAGTTCGCATCCAGCGCGGCCAACCGTGAGAGCCTCCAGTTCCATCCGACATCTTCATAGTTCAGAAAACTTCCGACACACCGTCCCGCCATCTCGGATATGCTCCCTTCCCTGATCGTTTCCATCGCCGCTTTCAAATTTGTTTGTCCCGATTGCCCGAACGATTTGAGAAAAATTGTCCATTCCAGTCCCACCATCGCAGCAGCATTTTCATTTGCTGCAACAATCACACCCGATTGATCAATAATCAAAACACCGTGTTTTATGTCCTGCTCCGCCATTTTTCAACACATGTGTTATTACTACTACTAAGGAAACCCAGCCTAGTAAAATTTAGTCGTCCTCGTTTTTCCCGTCAGGAGCACCACATCTCAGCGTAGCACTTGTTCTTAGGACATTCACTTACATAAAAAGGAGCAGGATTGATAAAGAATTCCCCCCTCATAAGGTGTATAGACAAATCGCTTCATCGGCGACGGGCGCACAAATTTCCGCAAGGATCTTTTCCAAACGGGAGCGTATGCCGGCCGACCGCCACCCCGCCGCCGATGTCGCATTTTTAGATTGGGAGTTTAACTCCATTGATAATCCTACGGGCTTGTTTTCAGCAAATCTTGCCGCAGACAAGAGAGATCTTAGTGTTTAGTTCAGTGAACGAAACTCCCTTCACGTATTACAGAGCTGAGTTTTCACTTAACTTCTCCAGAACAAACGAGTGGTTGCACACCAAAACCAGAACATTTCTTACGGCAATTTTTTGAAAGCATTTCAGGCGACGCCAACCCAACTCCCGGAAATTTCATTCCGTTTCCAACTCGAACTAGCCAGTTCATACCGGTGACCGCAAGCAAACGCATGGCGAATTTCTCCTCTTTTTAGACTCAGTTCGTCAATTAAATTCTGTTAACGCTTGGTTACTGCTATCTCGGGGGCGCGAGATTTTGCTTTTCCTGAAAAATATCGAAATTCTCGCGTTGGCTTATCCTCCGAAGGGACCGAAAAGGCAGATGACTTGCCAGTAGCCCTGTGAAAGTCTACCTACGCCTTCGTGAATCCATGAAGAAAATCGGCCTGCTCATTGTCCTGCTGGCGCTTACGAGCTGCTCGAAGCCCACGTCGACAGAAAAGCAGCCCCAACTGCCAAAAACAAGCCCGACTCCGGCGGCGGCCACTCCGGAGCCTGTGGTAGAAGCAGCGCCACCTCCCGAGATCGCGCCGTCTGGCACTTTTTTTCTGCTCACCCCGGCAAGTGTAGAAACCAGCAAAGGTTTGCGTGAACTTCCTCCTGGGACCGGTGTGCAGTTGGTCCGTCCTGGCATCTATCTTACACCGCTTGGCGAAGGCCCGATTGCCGACGCCCACCTCACGAATGACATCAAAGAGGCGCGCGAAGCGCGCGACGCCTCCTACACCTCACTTATGACTCTGGCTCCGCGAGCGGTGATCGACTCGACGATCGAACGTGAACGGGCAATCTCCACTTTGGTCGCCGACGCGGTTATTCCGACACCAGAGTCAAACGGCAACGCCGAGGCCACGCCTACTCCACGACCGATAACGCCGATTCCCGTCCCAGCGATGAGCATCGCATCTCAAGTCGAAACCAAGAAAGAGAGCGGAATCATCTGGCAAAAGAGCCCAGATGGGAAGTTTTGGGAGCCTATCCGATATTACAGTGGCTCTCGGAAAAACCTGCCGGCATGTCGTCCTGTGAAATAGGTCGTCGGCGGCCTGAGTGAGAGTAAATCATCGAAACGAGCCGTGAAATCCTACACCGGCTCCCATTAATTTCAGGATTTAATCTTTGCCGCTAACCTGGGCCCCGGGATCCATTTTTCGCCGAAGTGCCTCGTCAGGCCCGCCGCCATACTGCTGCCAATACAGTACCTTGAAAGGGTTTACCTTCGGTCCGATGACGTTTTCGTTCTCAAGGTGAGGGAGAATTTCCTGCCACCACTTGTCATACGCAGCGCGCAATTTCGCCGCTTCCTCCGCGTGCTGGGCGATCACGTTTTGCATTTCTCCCGGATCGGTTTGTAGGTCATAAAGCTCTGTATCTCCCACGAGAGAAAAGCGGCTGTTACGAATCGAACTGCCACGATTCTTCCACTGCCCAACCTGACCAAGCGGCCAACGGCCGACATGGGTGATAAGAAAACGGTCGCGCCACTCCGCAGACTCTTCGAAGAGTAACGGCAGCAGACTCCGCCCCTCCACCTGCTGCTGCACCTCCGCGGTCAACTTGGCTCCCGCCAGCTCCGCGAGTGTGTGAAAGACGTCAATATGCGCGGTGAGCGCCGGAACATCTCGCCCACCGGTAAGAGCCATCGGCCAACGCCAAAAACACGGCACACGTGTCCCACCTTGATAAGCGGTCCCTTTCTGACCACGCCTACCACCATTATAAACCTTCGTTCCCAAGGTGCCGCCATTGTCAGTGAGAAATATCACCAACGTGTCGCGATCGAGCCCGTCCTTATTTAGCTGCGCCATAAGCCGGCCGAAATTTTCATCGATATTTTCGATCATGCCGAAAAACTTGGCGACATTCTCCGGGACTTGGCCTTGATGCCGCGCCGCGTATTCTTCTGGCACGTCGAGCGGTGCGTGAGCGGCGTTGGGCGCGATATAAGCGAAGAAGGGCTGCTTTCCTTTGACTGCTTGGATCCACTGCGCTGCCTGTTGAAAAAATACATCGGTGCAATAACCCTTGGTCCGCTCAAACCCGCCGTTGTGCAGGATGACCGGGTCGAAGTTCGTGTTGCCTGGAGCATCGCCGCAACTCCCCGGATAGGTCTGCCCGATTCCTCCCCCGCCGTGGATGAACATCTCATCGAAACCACGTTTGTCCGGCCAGCGCTCGGGTTCGTCACCGAGATGCCATTTACCAAAGATCCCCGTCGTATACCCAGCCGTCTTAAGCACTTGCGCGAGCGTGGTCGCGTTGAGCGTCAGGCGCTCGCGTTCGAGAATGGTATGAGTGACACCGTTCTTGAATTCGTGCCGGCCGGTGAGCAACGCCGCACGAGTGGGAGCGCACGTCGGGCTTACGTGAAAGTCGGTGAACCGCACACTTTCCTTCCAAAATGCGTCAATGGCTGGCGTCTGGATAATTGGATTGCCCAAGCACGCGAAGTCGCCGTAACCGACATCGTCCGGCATCACGATTACGATATTCGGACGGAGTCGCTTTTCACCGGCCGCCTTCGCACTCCATGGCAGCAATACACCTAACAAGATTAAGACGAGCTTCATAACCGGCTAAAGGTCCGGATCGTTTTTGCGTTTCTCGACCTTCAGAATCGGCGCGTCTTTCGCGGGCAGGAATTTTGCGAGTTCCACCTTCCGGGCCGCATGCTCGGGGCTGACCGCCAGATTCGCGTATTCGTACGGATCGAGCGTTTCGTCGTAGAGCTCTTCACTACCGTCGGCATAGCGGATCAACCGCCAGCCTTCACTCCGCACGGCATGATTCTTAAACTCGTGAGTCGTCAATGCCGGCGTGTCCCAAGCGGATTGCGGATCGGCAAGGAGCGACCGAATGCTTCGGCCTTCCAAATGCGAAGGCGGGGTGATGCCGCAGAGATCGCACAGCGTCGGGTAGATGGCCATGTGATCTACCGTCCTTTCGCAGAGCGCCCCGGGCTTGGTCACGCCCGGCACTGCCCAGATCAATGGAGCGCGCGTCGCTTCCTCCCACAGCGCGAACTTCCGCCAGTGCTGTTTTTCGCCGAGGTGCCAGCCGTGATCCCCCCAGAAAATGATGATTGTGTTGTTTTTATAGGAAGAACGATCCAGTGCATCGAGCAACCGTCCCACGTTCATGTCCAAATAGCTGATTGCCGCAAGATAACCCTGGATCGCTTCTTTCCATCGACCTGATGCCAATATCTGCGCGTGATCGCCCTGCGGTTTGGCCATTTTTACGCCTGCCGGCGGAATGTCCGTGAGATCATCATCGCGATGCGGAGGGAGCTCTATCTGATCGAGCGGATGCAGATCGTACCATTTCCGTGGTACGTTCCACGGCATGTGCGGTTTGTGAAAACCGACGCTGAGGAAAAACGGCTTGTCATGTTTCTTTCCGAGCTCGGCGATTCCGTAATCGGCGATCTTCCAATCAGCGAGATCGCTGTCCTGACAATCCAGTGGCGCAAATTTGATCCCGCCCACGCCGGTGTCCCCCGCGGGTTTTGGATCGCGACCCTCGCGCGGCAGATAATCGTCCCATTCGTCGTGCCGCGCGTAACTTTCGTGGTAAATCTTCCCAGCGCCGAGCGTCACATACCCGGCTTTTCGAAAGGTCGCTGGCAGACAAATTTCCGCAGGAACGACCGGACGAAAATCGTCGTTGTTATTGTAGACGCCGGTCGTGCCGGGCCGCAGCCCACTCATCAAGGCCGCTCGCGAAGGATTACAGACCGGCGCGGCACAATAACTGCGCGTAAAACGCACGCCGCGCAGCGCCAGTTTGTCGATATTCGGTGTGATCGTCTGAGAGTTGCGCCCGAGGTAGCCGACCCAGTGATTGAGATCATCCACGGCGATGAAGAGAACGTTGGGCCGATCCACGGCCACCGCTTGGTGAATGGAAAACGCTAGGAGAATAAAGAGGAGCAGCTTTTTCATGGAACAAAAGGGAAACCGAATGGGGCAGCAAACCCCACCTTTCTTCCGAAGATGCAGTAAAACAGAAATCGCGGGCGCACTTTTATCACGGCTCGATGGAGCGCACCCGTTTCCCTCAATAAAGCGCCGCTACTTGCCCAAGTTTTCCAGCAAGTGTTTTACGAGCAGCCGTGTAAAGATTTCTGCTCCCGTCGAATTGAGATGCGCTTCATCCTTGCGGTAGCGAGCCTCGAATAACTCGGGATAAACCCGAGGATCGCTCAGATTGATGACCGGAATGGCCGGTCCGAATTTTGGATCCGGGTAGAACGTCTCTGCTTGGGTCATCGGCGGATGAAAAACGATCATTCGACCGCCGTGCGCTTCGATGACTCGGCGTTTTTCCTGCAGCACTCGCTGACTTTCGGCATCGCTGAAGAACGGCTCGGCTGGCTTCTTCAGCCGAGCGGCCACACCGGCCTCCAATTTTTGGCGATTGGCCTTTTTAATTTCCCCGAGCCGTGGGCCGTAAAAATAGCCGTCTCGTTTTTCGCCAAGGTTCTTCTGCGACAACTGCTCTGCGTCTTCCGTGGGAAGTAAATCAGGCCACAACTCGCGCCCTCGCCCGAGATTGACCGCGCGAGAGAGCGTTGGCTGCACGTGGCCGAGAAAAGTGCTAATGCTGGAGAACCGATCTCCCCAAATCCCAAACCAGGTTGTTTCGTCTGAACTCGTCATCCAAAGTGTCGCGCGGACCACCACCGCACAGCGCTTGAGATCGTGCCAATAGGAGGCGCGCATTGTCCCATGCGCCTCGCCCTCCAGATTGACGCGCAAATCATTACCTTCCACGAGAACATACTTGAGCGGACGGTGGCGGGCCGCGAGCACAGTCTCCAAGACAAAGCTATCCTCAGGCGGACGCATCCCATCGAATCCCAAATTGAAAGTCTTGGTCGGCTTTCCGCCCTCGGTCATGAGCTGATCGAAAAGCTCCGGAATAATCTGCCGGTAGGTCCGGCTAGAGCCAACGAGTAACGTATCGTAATCGTCCCCGTGTTCGAGCAACCACGCAACTTTCGGCTGCACCGTAGGCACAGGTGGAAAAGGCAACTGCTGACGAACGACCTCACCGACGGTAAAAAGCACCACGCCAAAAATCATCACGAGAAGGATCGGCCGTAGCACTCGGACTGCAGCTTCCCGCTTCATGCAGGAAGACATCCCTTAATCGTGAGGCTGTTTTGCGAGACCGAGAACATGCGGCCCATCATTGCCGCACGCACTTTCGCCCGTCCAGAGCTTCCGCGAAAATCAGGAACCGAGCGCCCACTCATCGAGCGGGAATTCCGCGTGTGGAGAATCGAATTGGGTTTTGGCTTCGATGCAATCGGCGAGGTAGCCGGCATCGCGGGCCACACCGCTGAAGCGGCCGGAGCCCCAGGTATAAAGCCAGGGTAGGCCGAGGAAGTAGATGCCGGGGACAGCGGTGACGCCGCGTTCGTGGGCGGGATAGCCGCGGCCGTCGAAGAGCGGCAGGTCGATCCACGAGTAGTCAGTGCGGTAGCCCATGCTCCAAATCACACTGGTGATTCCGGCGGCGGCGAAATCGAATTCACGCACTTCGTTTTCCGGCTTCCAGACGGCGCTGTAACGCGGTTCGGTCGGCCAATCGAGGCCCTTCTTGGTGATGTATTCGTCGATCGACGTTTTGATCTTCTCGGCGACGGCGTCGGCGTTATCGAGGTTCTTTTGGAGGTCGTCGCCGAGGATGAGTTGCGAGCCGCGGATCTCGAGCAGACGACCGTAAAGTTGCATGCCTTCCTTGGCGAATTTGCGAAGGTCGATATCACGCCCACCGTCGCGGCCGGTGACATAGTGATTCGCCTTCGCCCGCACGCGATCCTGCTGCGGATGTTCGTGCACGGGCATGTCGTAATAACCCATGTCGTGGAGCCAATCGACGACGTCGCGGCCGCGATAACGCCGCGCGGTTCGTGGTGCGCTGCCCGTACAAAGATGCACGCGGCGACCGGCGAGATGCAGGTCTTCCGCGATCTGGCAGCCGGATTGTCCCGTGCCGACGACGAGCACATCACCGGGCGGCAATTTGTCCGCGCTTTTGTAGTCGGACGAATGCATCTGCACCATGTCCGCGGGGAAGCGCTCGGCCATGCGCGGGATGGTCGCGGTGTGATAACCGCCGATCGCGACGACGACCTGATCCGCGGTGAAATTGCGATACGTCGTTTCCAGCGCGAAGCCGCCGGAGCCGCTGCGCGACAGGCGTTTCACGGTGATGCCTTCTTGCACCGGCGGGCTGAACGACTTCACGTAATCTTCGATGTAAGCGACGATTTCGTCCTTTACCATGAAGCCGTTCGGATCGGGTCCGGCGTAGGGAAAACCGGGCAGCGCGCACTGCCAGTTCGGTGTGACGAGACAAAAGGCGTCCCAGCGCTTCGAGCGCCACGCCTCGGCGACGCGATGTTTTTCAAAGACGAGATGTTCGACGCCTCGCTCCTTGAGGCAATAACTCATCGAGAGGCCGGCCTGGCCGCCGCCGATGACGATGACGGGATAATGCGTTTTCATGGATTAGATGCTGAGGATGCGGACGGTGCCGTCGCGCGGGAATGAACGGGTCGTGGCTTCGATCTCAGCGAGCTGCGAGGCGGCAGAGCTGCAGGAAAATCCATACTTGGCGCGGACTCGTTCCGAGGCTTCGGCAAAGGCTTTGCGGCTGCGCTCGAGGAATTCGGCTACGGGCAATTCCTCACCGGCAGCGAAGTAGTCGCGCACAACGGTCGAGGGAGAATAACACTGCTTCTCGGCGCCGTCGGGCAGTTGAATGGTGAAGAGAACTTCGGGCATAAAAATTGGGTGAGCGCGCGGCGCCGCGTGCGGCGCTCGCGGTGAAAATCAAGAATCGAGCAAACCTCCGCTTGTCACGCGGCGCAGGGCGTTTTCCTTTCGAAGGAGGAGAGCGAGGTGCAGGCGGCGCATTTGACGCAGCCGGCTTTGACGGTGTCGGAGGTCATGCGGGCTTCGGTGAGCCAGTCGCCGACGGGCTGAAGCACGGCACGCATGAAGTCGGCACTCGGCGGTTGATGATTGGCGAGCGGTGTGCCGGTGACGGGCACGAACGGGACGACGAACGGATACACGCCGAGGTCGATCAAGGTGCGCGCAGCTTCGTGCAGGTCGTCGATCGTGTCGCCGAGGCCGGCGAGCAGATACGTGCTCACCTGTCCGCGGCCAAAGACGGCGACGGCAGCGCCGAAGGCTTGCAGATAAAAGGCGCGCGGGACTTCGGCTTTGCCAGGCATGATCCGGCGGCGCACGTCTTCGTTCCACGCTTCGAGATGCATTCCGAGCGAATCGACGCCCGCGGCGTACATCGCGCCGAACCACGACGAATCCGCCGGCGGCTCGCATTGCGCCTGGATCGGCAAACCCGTTGCCGCCTTGATCGCGGCGGCGCATTCGGTGAGCACGGCGGCGCCGCGGTCGTC
>JADMIO011216400.1_pt1 | contig 17804 bp, 13 predicted proteins | sample 8958161 | NCBI WGS metagenome assembly JADMIO01 (sample SAMN16585339, study PRJNA669376) | soil metagenome | isolation source: Crop rotation soil | place: USA: Cullars Rotation, Alabama | collected 2011
TAACACGCTCCTCCAGAAATCGGGCGAACAACCGCGAAACGCCTTCGCATTCCGGCGGGCACACCAGCCGGTGCGGGATTTCCTCCCGGGCCAGTACGGCGTCCAGTCCGGGAAACGTCGAGCCCTCCAAGGTCACCAGGACCGGCGTCACCTTGATGAACTCCCGCCACAGCCATCCGCGCGGAGGTTCGTCGGTCGCGATGACGGCCAGTTCGATTACCTTGTCCTTGAGCCACTGGTAAACGCAGTCCGCGTTGCCGAGGAATATCTGGATGCGGAGCGCGGGATATTCGCGTTCCAGCTGCGCGATGATGGGCGTGAGGTACGCGCGCACGATGGTTTCGGTCGCCCCCAGCCGCAGGAGGGCGCCCCGCTTCCCCGCCCGGCCCAGCGTCTTGAATTTCGCCAACCCTTCCACCGCGGGCGCCACCGTGGTCCGATAGAAGTCGTGCATGACGGGCAGCGGCTCGAGCTTTCCGCCCGAGCGGCGCTCAAAGAGCGGGTAGCCGAGCGCCGTCTCCGCATCCTGCACCGCACGTGAGACGGTGGACGGATCGCAGTTTATCTCGTCGGCGGCACCCTGGATTCCGTACTTATAAGCATGATACAGATAGTTGAAGTCGCATTCCATGGGGATGTGGGATGTTTTTTGGGGTACGAGTCGTTGGCGCTTCCGCGCCTCCGACCCCGCTAATCCCGCGCGCGCCGCGACAAAACACCACCCCGAAAACTACCGGAATTCCGGTACGACCGGGCGGAGGCCGGGGACTGGAGACTAGAGACCAGAGGCCAGAGGTCAGAGGTCAGATCAGGGGGTGTATTCAGGACATGGTATCCACTTTAGTTTCAGGACATCCTATCCAGTGGGTGGCAGTGAGGGCGCGCGCGGACGCCGCGCCGGTCGCCCATCCCAAGTCTCTGGTCTCTGGTCTCTAGCCTCTAGTCCCCGCGCGTCGCGCGGACTGCTGCATTCCACGCAACAGGTCCTGCAACCTGTGCCATACTTTTATCCGCACGGGGGCGGTACTCTGCTGGCGCTTCGAAGCGATGTGGACAACCCGACAATCCCGTCGGGCCCGCGCCGCCCAGAAGCACTTCGTTATGATACATGCCAGCAACAAGAGGAGCTCCAAGCTCCTCATCGCCGCGGGGGCCCAGGCCGCCGCTCAGGGTGTGACTCGCTCCGCCCTGCTCACCAAACTGCTCCCCTTCGCGGGCGCCGCCGGATTCGTCTTGCGGCTCTTCCGCCAGGGGCGCGCCGAAACCCGGCCGGTAGCCGGAAGTCGCCGGGCTCGTCTGCACCAAGTCCGAACCCAGGCCGAACCCAGGCTGAAGCCAGGCCGAACCCAGGCCGAACCCACACCCGTAAAACACCCCAGGGGTTCGATGCGGACAAACCTCAAAATGGGAGGGCACTCCCATGAGTAAGGTGCGTTACAATGGTGTCGCGGACGCCCTGCAGGGTCGGATGGGTGTCGTCGTGTTCCGTCGGATGCTCGGGAAGCTGTTTGCGTCGAATCGGCCCAACGAGTCGACCAAACCGCTAACGGCCGCCCAAATCGCGCACCGCGCGTCCTTTGCCAAGGCCGCGGGCAAGGCGCGCGATCTGTTGCGCGACCCCGACGTCCGCGCCGTGTACGAGCGCGTCGCTGCCGCCCGGCAGTCGACCGCGTTCGGCATCGCGATGAGCGACTACTTCAGCGCGCCCGAGGTGCTGGAGGTCGATCTGACGGCGTTCTCCTACCTGGTCGACGGCTGGATGAGTATCCGGGCCACCGACACGGCGGGGGTGAAGTCAGTCGACGTCGTGATCCGCAAGGCGGACGGCACCCTGGTCGAGCAGGGACCGGCGCGGCTCGATGGCAGTTCGTGGTATTACAGCAGCACGACGGCCATCCCGCCCGGCACCCCCATCGCGATCGAGGTGACCGCGAAAGACTGGGCCGGCAATACGGGCATGAAGACGGTCAATCTCCCGTAGTTTAGCGACCGATACGATGCAGCGGCCGCGTAGAGCGCACCGGTGAGTGAGGCGAGCCGACGGAAAGGATCCGCCGTCGGCTTTGCCTCTCATCCACCGCTACCGCTCAACGCTCAACCCCCTCAAACCATCATTCACCACAGAGGACACGGAGAACACAGAGACCGTACTGCCTCGGGCTTTTCTCTGTGCGCTCCGTGCTCTCCGTGGTGATGGTGATCCATATAACGGATACGAAATCGTTGTCGGCTCTTTGATTTTTGCGCGGCCGCGCCGCGCTTCCCACCTGCCTCGCGCTCCCGCTGGATCGGATGGATCCAGGGCGGTGACGAGGATCCCGCGCACGGTGCTGTCGCGGGCTAAGTAGCAGCGGAGTTTCACCGGCGGGCGTGCGCCTGCGACGGTGCGGCAGAGGGGAAGACCTGCCCCGCAATAACACACCGCCAGGCGCACGAATTTATTGAGGGGAGGCTAGAGATTGGAGGCGAGAGGCGAGAGGCCTCGAACTGTTCTGCCCTTTCGTGTAGTTCGTGGGCGGCCCAATCTCCGACGTTCGAGCCCGCTTCGCGCCTTCGCGACTTCGCGTGAGCCCGGTATTTGGTTCGCCGGACCGCGTCATCAGGGCTACCGGTAAAGCGCAGACAAGAATGTCTGTGTCACCTCGGGCGTGACACCGGCATTCCTGCCGGTGAATGTGATGCGACCGTAGAGGCCGGGTCTTGGTAATTCGACAATTTGCGATCGCGCGACCAGTGGTTCGGGTTTGCCTGTTACATGTTACCGAGTCGCATCATCGCCCTGGCCAATCTCTGACTTTCAACCGCTGTCGTCCAATTGAGCTAGGCTTGGAGAAGGCGAAGCGGATCGACGTTTAATTGTCGGGGCGCTCTGTCTTTCTCCCCGTCGGAACCGCCGGCGCTCCTGCTTCGAGAACAACCCCTTTGCGCCGTCGTCTCAGAGAGCGCGCGGCGGGAGCAATGCCATGAAGGCGCGCGGCACGAGGCGCCGTCCTGCCTGCTCGATTTGGGCACGGTTGCGCTGGTAGATGATCCCCGCCGCGACGAGGCACAGCCCCAGCGCGGTCAGCGCCACCGGAAAGAGCATCGAGTCTTTGAAGATGCGGTACGAGAGATGTCCAATATAACCGGTTACACCCAACGCGCCGAAAATGGCGAACATTCTCCGACGGATTGCGACCGAAATCAGGAGCAGACCGACATTGATTACACCGTAGAAGAACTTCCCGAGCTCGGAATCCGAGTTCATGAACGACAATCCACCCCAAAAGGCCATCAGGCCGAACAGGTAGATCCAGAATGCGTAGTCTTCATGTCGTGACCGAAGGTCCAGCGAGTAAGCGAACGCGAGTGTCGCCAGCCCGAAAAACACCGACACCCACTCGCGGCCGGCCCAGTATTCATGGCCGGACCCAAGCAGAATCATCGCGATGTCCATGGAGAGATACCAGGCGGCGACGGCGATCGGCGCGGTGAGGAAGGGGAACCGGCGAAACTTTAGCGCCACGGCGCCCGCGAGCATGGTGGCGAATTCGAGGGCGATCCAACTCCCATGGATCTTGAAATGGAATCCGCGGAAGTCTTCGGGACGACCCTCGGGCCACAGGTCGAATTGTTTGAGTACGCCATACGTGGCGAGGGGCGCCATGCCGACGGCGGCCGTGAAAAGCAACCCGCCGGGCACCCGAAGTCGGAGCGTGTCCCAGACCCAACGCCCCGCGAAAACAAAGACGGTGGCATACCCGACCGCGATGAGCGTGAGTACCGCGCCGGGCAGCGACTCCCATGCCAGCGTCATGAACCAACCCATCGCTCCGAGCACGAGCAGCGCACCGGCGTAATACGCCACGTTCGCTGCGTCGAACTTCGGACGATCGCTGAAGCGCTGCTCGAAGGCGTTCCAAAGCGCAGTGTCCTGGCCGGGTTGCAGGTGACCCTTCTCCACAGCCCACCGCAGGTCATCGCGCGAGATCTTCATTCATTCCTCATGTGCGCGTGACATGGGCGGGTCAACGCCGGCTCGACTTCGTGGCCTCGCGTCTTCGTGTGAAGCAGTTCGTAAGCCCTCTCAGATTTTCGGCAACCGCGACGCATCCTCCTTGGCTTTTGCTTTGAGCGCTTCCCGGGCTTGTTCGAACGCGCGCGTAGAAAGCGTCATGGACTGCAACATTCGCCACACGGCAGTCTTACCGTCGCGGCGCAGCCATTCGCGATGCGTTTTCGGTGTGGCCGTCTTCCGTTCCTCCCACTGCCCACGGCCGCCATTGGATTCCAGGACGTGACGAAACTGTTCCTCTGTCCAGTCACCCGGTTTTGAATACGTGATGCTCTCACAGCGGCCGTTGAGGATTCGCGCGGTGATGTTCCAACCCTCCAATCTGAAATGTAGGTTGTCGGCGAGCGCGTGGATTCTGCCCTGTTCGATGACGGACTCGGGCGCGCGCATGATCACTTTGCCGTACCGTTCGACCATTTCCTTCTCCGTTTCGCCCAACCGGGCGACGCCCGGCGCCGTGGCACCTGCAAAGATTAAGCTAAGGAACGCCGCCCGACAGAACGCGTGCATCTGGTGATAGTTTGAGCCCGACGAACGGGCGCACGCCGAAACCTCCTCGTATTACCCGCACACCTCCGCGGTCGTCTACCGGAATTCCGGTAGTTTAAGTGGTTTTGATTTTCGGCGGGCCTGATCACCTAACAGCAAATCCATGCTAAGCCATCTACCGTTACTCCTGATCATCGGCATGATCGCCATCCTCTTGGTGGCCGTCGCCGCGGTGTTGAAAGCCAAGCAGCGGGGAGGCGAGGAGACGCCAACCGATCCCGCCGCCGCACGATATGAATTGCGGTCACCGCTCTTCTCACCGGCCGAGCGCTCGTTCGCCGGCGTGCTCGATGGTGCATTGCCCGACGGCGTGACCTGGCTCGCGAAAGTCCGGCTCGGCGACGTTTTCAAACCGCAGAAAGGGCTGACCGCCTCACAGCGGGCAACGGCTTCGAATCGCATCGACCGAAAGCACGTCGATTTCCTCCTGATCCGCAGCAGCGACTTGGCACCGGTCGGCGGAATTGAACTGGACGACGCGTCGCACGACGAGCCGAAACGCCAAGCCCGCGACGCTTTCGTCGACGAAGTATTCAAATCGGCGGCACTACCGCTCCTTCACGTTCCAGCCCAAGCTGCCTACAACCGGACCGAGCTACGTAATAAGATTGCGGCGCTATTTTCGGGTGCCGAACCGCAGCCCCCGACGACAATTCCCGCCCGGCCCTGACTGATCGGTCTCTCAACTATCAGCTTTCAGCTCTCAACTGCGGCGCCTGCGGGCCGCACGTACCGGAATTCCGGTAGTTTTAGTTATTCCCTCTTTTCACCGGCTTGTCTCAACTTTCCAGTGACACTCGCGTGTGGCGTCTCCCACCGCCCGCGTTTCCCAGCTTCACTTAGGTCGCGATTTCCTCTCCAAGGAAAACCCGTCACCATTTTCCCCCTTCCGATTTTCCACTTCCCCCTTTCGCAGACTTGCTCCGGGTTTCCCTGAGTCCGACGACCTGCGCACGCTAACAGACTTTCAAAAATGATGATGAACTGGTCGCAACTTCTTAACTGGAACCGATTGGAAGAGCCGACAAGACGTTGGTCGTGGGATCCAATGCGCACGCCGTGGCAGATTGACTACGATCGAATTATTTTCTCGTCAGCTTTCCGCCGGCTCCAAGACAAAACCCAGGTCTTTCCATTAAGCGGAAGTGACTACGTCCGCACCCGGCTTACTCATACACTCGAGGTTTCAACAGTGGCGCGGACTTTGGGAACGCGCGCTGGGACGATAATTCTTGGACGGCACGGCGGTGAAGTGATTGATAATAATGGGAAACCCGAAAAGCTTCGAAACATTATTACTCCCGGCGATTTCGGCCCCATTGTCGCCGCGGCCGCTTTGGCGCACGATTTAGGAAATCCGCCATTTGGACACTCCGGCGAGGATGCAGTGCGACACTGGTTCGAAACATCTTCTAGGTTGAAACGGGTTCGCAACAACATGTCTGATGTTCAGCAGGAAGACTTCCGATGCTGGGAGGGTAATGCGCAGGGATTTCGTATCCTAACGCGATTGCAGCTGTATCGTGCTGCCGGCGGAATGCGCCTCACCAACTCGACACTCGCGGCGTTCTGTAAATATCCCTGCAGTTCGATCGACGCGCGTCCTGAGCGCGCGGAACGAAATGCTAGTCGGAAGAAATTTGGAGTTTTTGAATCCGAGATCGGGTATCTCGATGCGGTTGCTTCCGCAACAGGGCTCATCCGCCGCAAGTCAGCTAACGGGGCGTGGTGTCGGCATCCATTGGCATTCCTAATGGAGGCGGCTGACGATGTTTGTTACAGAGTGATTGACCTAGAAGATGGCTATCGCCTAGGCCGCATAACTTATGTGAAAGCGGAACGGCTGCTTCGTTCGATTGCTACAAAGGTGGAAGATTCAAGGCTCGAAGCTGAACACGATGACGTCACTCGAATTGGCTATCTTCGTGCTGTCGCAATCGCTCGTCTGGTAGAGCAGGTAACTGAAGTTTTCGCAGAGAACGAGGCGTCCATGCTAGAGGGGAAGTTCGACGAATCTTTGTCCGAGCTGATACCAAGCGCGGGCTCTCTCGCAGACATCAAAACAACGATGAAAAAGACGGTTTATGTCACGCGAAACGTCTTAGAGACGGAAGCAGCGGGATTCGAGATTATACCAGGTTTGTTGGATTTATTCTGGTCTGCAGTTTCAGCTGATAGCTCGCAGCGCAATCACCGCCGCGCCCACAAGGTACTTGAGTTAATCCCAGCAGATTTTAGGGGCCCGAAAGGCTACGGAGGCGAAGAGATTTATGCGCGAATGCTAAAGATAGCCGATTACGTTTCTGGTATGACCGATTCCTACGCTCTTTCGCTGTTTCGCAAATTAAATGGCATCGCGCTGCCTACCTGACTACACCCCGAAGCCAACAACAAACAAATGAAAGTGATGACCGTGGTCTAAAGGCGACGATAATTTATACTGCGAGCCGGCACTTATATGGCAGACTTCATTCGTAGGAAACTCCAGGTATTCGTTTCTTCTACCTACCTTGATTTAAAGGAAGAGCGGCAGGCCGCAGTGGAAGCGATCTTGGCAGCGGGCCATATCCCCGCGGGAATGGAACTTTTCACGGCGGGTGACGAATCGCAATTGGAAGTTATTAAGCAGTGGATCGACGAATCGGATGTTTATGTTTTGATCCTCGGCGCGCGGTACGGAAGCATTGATGCTCTCACAGGCAAAAGTTATACCCACATAGAATATGAGTATGCGTTCGGGCAGGCGAAGCCGTTGTTCGCATGTGTAATGCGAGAGTCTGCAATCGAAAAACGGGCGAAGTCTCTTGAACCAGGAATGTACGAACGCGAAAATGCTGAGAAACTGAAGGCGTTCCGTGCCCAGGTTTTGACCAAATTGAGCAAATTCTGGGAGGATCCTAAGGATATAAAAATTGCCGTTACTGAGACGCTTTCCCTCCTCGCTCACCGCCAGCAGCTAACCGGGTGGGTGCGAGCGACGCCTGTCGCTCTCCAGTATGACGAACTCGCTCACTTGCGTGAAGTCCTCTCGGAATGCCGGGCGATGCGCGGTGCGCCGGACCTGCTTACTATACTGCGTGAGGTAGTGCAGAGATGCGACGGTTGCCGTTGGAAAGTTGGCAAGGAAAAGGAATTCATGGCTGCCGTGACGGCGATGCGAAGAAAACCTGGAGAATACGAGGATGCGTTTTGGTGGCTAATTGTTCACGGTGTTTTTGCCTATAATCAAATCGACGAATTCTGTTCCGACTCGAGCACTGGTTGGACCAAAAACATTCATTTGGTGCAGTTCTCAGAACGAGGTATTGCGCTCTTACAGCAACTGCAGATGGAATCGACAAATAAGCCTGTGTCCCGCTGACCGACGTTGATACAGCTGCGCCAGTTCTTATGTTTTAGGTTTCCGGAACGATCATGTTACGTTTGCACTTACGCGTTGTCGCTGACCTTCACGACTACGATTTCCAGCATTTTCGCCTGAATGACCCCCGAAGCTGCCGCACGCCGCGAGATCGACGAACATCTCGTCGTCGCCGGCTGAGCTGTTGATCACGTAATCTCTCGGGGCGCAGTGGCCATTTCTACGGAGCTGTCCACGCACGAAGCCACATCAGTAAACCTAAACTCCTTCGTTTCTTTTCGTGAAAAATTTCGACGCTTTCAAAGAACACGGTGATGTCATCTGGAATATCGCTAATCTTCTGCGCGGTCCTTACCGGCCGCCGCAATATCGCCGGGTGATGGTTCCGCTCACGGTGCTGCGGCGTCTCGATTGTGTGCTGGAGGCGACGAAACACGACGTCATCGCCATGCACAAGGCGCTGAAGGCGGAGACAAAGATCAAGGACGGCGAGAAGGTCCCCAAGCACGACGCCGAGACCATCGAGAAAATCATCAATCAGAAGTTCAAGCTGACCTTCCACAACACGAGCGAATTCACCTTCCAAAAGCTCCTCGGCGATCCCGACAAGCTCGCCCCGAATCTCCTGAAATTCATGGCCGGGTTCTCCACCCGCGCCCGGAAAATCATCGAGAAGTTCAACTTTGCCGACGAAATTGAAAAGCTGGAGGAAGCCAACCGCCTCTACGAAGTCGTCAAGCAAGTCGCTGCGGTGGACCTGCACCCGAAGACTATCCCGAACATCGCGATGGGCTACGTCTTCGAGGATCTGGTCCGGCGTTTCAACGAGCAGGCAAACGAGGAGGCCGGAGACCACTTCACACCGCGCGATGTTATCAAGCTCATGGTGTCACTGCTCTTCACTTACGACGATCTCGTTTACAAGGAAGGCAAGGTCATCAAAATCTATGACCCTACGGCGGGGACGGGCGGTATGCTCTCGGAATCGGAAAAGCTCATCGTCGATCCTGAAACCGGCCTCAACCCCAGCGCCAATCTCGAACTTTTCGGCCAGGAATATAACCCCGAGTCCTACGCCATCTGCGGTTCCGATCTTATGATCAAGGGCGAGGACGTGAAGAACATCATTTACGGTAACACCCTCGGCACCGGCAAAGCCAAAGAAGGATTTGTCGATGGCGACGGCCACCCGGACGAGAAGTTCCACTACATGCTGGCCAATCCACCCTTTGGCGTGGAATGGAAACCCGAGAAAGATCACGTCACCGCCGAGCACGATCAGTTCGGCTTCAAGGGCCGCTTCGGCCCCGGCCTGCCGCGCATCAATGACGGCGCGTTGCTCTTCCTCCTTCACATGATTTCAAAAATGGAGCCCGCACCGAAGGACGGCGGCGAAGGCTCGCGCATCGGCATTGTCTTCAATGGCTCGCCCCTCTTCACCGGCGACGCGGGCAGCGGCGAGAGCAACATCCGCCGCTGGATCATCGAGAACGACATGCTGGAGGCCGTCGTCGGCCTGCCCGACCAGCTTTTCTACAACACCGGCATCTCCACTTACGTCTGGATTGTCACCAACCGGAAGCGCAAGCAGCGCCGGGGCAAGGTACAGCTCATCAACGGCACCGACTTCGCGTGGAAAATGAAAAAGAGCCTCGGCGACAAACGCAAACGCATCGGCGACAGCGCCGAGGGGGCGCCGAATCACATCGAAGTGCTGGCCAAACTCTACGGCGACTTCGCGCACGATGTTCGTCGGACGGTCGGCCAGATCCAGACCAACGTGGACCCCAAGCGCGACCAGACTAAGAGCCTCTTCGTCAGCAAGATTTTCGACAATCAGGACTTCGGCTATCTCAAGATCACCGTTGAGCGCCCGCTGCGGCTGAACTTCGCCGTCACCGACGACCGCATCGGCCGCTTCAAGAAAACCAACGCCTTCGTCGAACTCGCCATCTCCAGGAACCGAAAGGACAAGAAGAAGATCATCGAAGAGGAGCTGCGGGGTGCGGAGGCGCAGGCAGCGATCCTCGAAGTGCTCGACGGCATGAAGGGCGCTTTCGCCGCCGGCCACCTCGTCAAAGACCGGGCCGCCTTCGACGAACAACTCTCCGCCGCTTTCGAGGCGGCGGAAATCACGCTCGATGTCGGCCTCCGCGGCGCGCTCCTCGCCCCCGGCAGCCTCGGCGAGCGCGACCCCAGCGCCGAAATCTGCCGCGACAAGAAAGGCAATCCCGAGCCCGACCCCGAGTTGCGCGACACCGAGAATGTGCCGTTCCCGCCCGGCATCGACTTGCCGCTGCCGCTCGACTACGAGGGCAAGAAGAACAAGGGCAAGGTGGACGTGGAGTCGTTGCTCGATCTCGTGCGCGCCCACTGCGAAGCCTACCTCAAGGCCGAGGTGTTGCCCTACCGGTCGGATGCGTGGATTGACCACAGCAAGGTTAAGGTCGGCTACGAAATTCCCTTCAACCGCCACTTCTACGAATACGAGCCGCCGCGCCCACTGGTGAAGATCGAGAAGGACATCGACGGGCTGGAGAAGGAAATCATGGCCATGCTGAAGGAGGTCACGGCATGAAGCTGCCCGATTATGCGCAGACCAAGCCGAGCGGATTCAAAGGGCTCGGCCACTTGCCGAATCATTGGGAAGTTATCCGTGGGCGATTTGTCATGCACGTCAACCCACCCGCGCCGCGCCTTCGCAGCCTCAAACCGGAAGACGAGGTTTCGTTCGTTCCGATGGACGCGGTGGGAGAGTATGGCGGACTAAACCTCGATCTAACCCGCGTCATCTCGGATGTCTCCAGTGGCTTTACCGAGTTTCAAGATGGCGATGTGGTAGTTGCTAAGATCACGCCCTGCTTCGAGAATGGTAAAGCTGCCCTAGCCCGTGGCTTGTTAAACGGAGCCGCCTATGGAACCACGGAACTTCATGTGCTTCGTGCCGGCGCAACACTGGACCGTGGGTTCCTCTTCTACGTCGCGATTTCGGACAGGTTTCGCAAGCTAGGCGAATCGGAGATGTATGGCGCAGGCGGGCAGAAGCGTGTGCCACCAGAGTTCAACAAGGACTTTCCGATGCCGATGCCGCCCGTCCCCGAGCAGCAGCAAATCGCCGCGTTTCTGGACTGGAAGACCGGGCAGATTGACACGCTGATTGAGAAGAAGCAGCAGCTGCTGGAGAAGCTCAAGGAGAAGCGCATCGCGGTCATCACCCAAGCCGTCACCCAGGGCCTCAACCCCACTGCCCCCCTGTGCGACTCCGGCATCCCCTGGCTCGGCCAAGTGCCAAAGCATTGGGAGGTGAGGCGGTTGAAATTCACCGCGAGCGAGCGTTTGCAGTACGGCGCAAACGAGTCCGCTGAATTGGATGACCTTGATTGTCCGCGATACATCCGCATCACGGACATCAGGGAGGACGGGACCTTACACGAGGACACATTTCGGTCGCTTCCACATGAGGTGGCCGAGCCCTACTTACTGGAAGATGGAGACTTGTTGCTCGCCCGAAGTGGAGCCACGGTTGGGAAGACGTTCCAGTATCTGAAAACTTGGGGAAAAGCCGCGTATGCGGGTTACTTGATCCGATTCCGGGTGGACCTTTCGCTGCTATCGGCACGGTTCGCCTATTACTTCCTACGGTCGAAGTTTTATTGGGCGTGCATCAACGCATCGTTGATTCAAGCAACCATCCAAAATTTTAGTGCGGAGAAATATGCTGATATCAACGTTCCGCTTCCTCCCCTGAAGGAGCAGGAGGCGATTGTTGCTGAACTGGAAAAGCAAAAAGCGACGACCGACAAGCTAGAGGATGCGACAATGGAAGCCATCGACCGCCTCACCGAATACCGCACCGCTCTGATCACCGCTGCGACGACGGGCAAGATCGACGTGCGCACGGTGAAGATTCCCCAGCCCGCAGCGTAGCCATGCCTCTCAATGCTCAAGGCTACTTCAATGCACTCCGGAGCTACCTCAATACCGCTCACTACGAGGTCACGGAAACCGATGCAGGAGGGCGCATCGTGCTAAGGGAAAAAGTATTCGTCGCTGGCTCGCCGCAACCCGTCGAATATCGGGTCCGGCTGACCGTTACCGGCGAGGCCTTGGTGATCAATCTTGACCGGAAGAACCGCAACGGGAACTCCGACCCGCTCTTCCACTTCCTCAACGACAACGCCAAGCCGTGGTCGAAACGGTGCGACTTTGTAGTCTTTCACCGCGTGCGGGAGCGGATCAACGTGCATTGCTTCGAGTTCAAGTCCGCCAGCTTCCCGGATGCGCTGGTTGATCAGTTGGAGTCCAGCGAAGCGTGGTGCCGCGTGTTGCGCAGCACGATCAAACACTACACCGGCGATGCGAAGCCGCTTTACCTGACGAAGTTCGTCCTGTCCTGCCATCCGAACCCTGCGCCTTACCTGGACGCTGCCGGGAAATACCTCCAACGCGATCACTCCATCCGCCATTACCTGTATCCGGACGTGGACGGGCTTTCCCTCGACGCCTTGGACAACACCAACGTCGAATCCATCAACTGAACGCGATGAAGAAGAACACCGAAGCCCGGCTAGAGGACGCGATCACTGAGCACCTGACGACGCAGGCGGGCTATGTCTTCGTGAATTACCGCGAGGGCGTCGCGAAGGATCGCTACGACAAGGCGCGGGCGCTCGATCCGGCTTTGGTGGTGGGTTTCATCCAGGCCACGCAGGAGAAGCTATGGATGAGCCTCGCCGCCATCCACGGGGAGGAGACGCCCAAGGTGGTGGTGGATCATCTGGCGAAGGAGCTGGAGACAAAGGGCATGCTAAAGGTGCTGCGACAAGGCTTCAAGTGCTACGGCAAGTTGCTCCGCGTGGCGGTCTTTGCCCCGAACAATCGGATGAACCCGGACACGCTGGCGCTCTACGGCGAGAACGTGCTGTCGGTTACGCGACAGCTTTACTACGGCACCGAGCATTCCAAGTCGCTCGATCTGGTGCTCTTCCTCAACGGCCTGCCCATCGCGACGGCGGAACTCAAGAGCCCGCTCTCCGGCCAGACGGTCGAAGACGCCAAGCGGCAATATAAGAAGGACCGGGATCATCGGGAACTACTCTTCGATTTCACCAAGCGCACGCTGGTGCATTTCGCCGTGGATCAGGATTTGGTCTTCATGACCACGCGGCTGAGCGGAGACAAGACGCACTTCCTGCCCTTCAACCTCGGCGACCACGGCCACGCGGGGAATCCGCCGGCGGCCGATGGCGGCTATCGCACGGCCTACCTCTGGCGTGAAGTGTGGCAGCGGGACAGCCTGCTAGACATCCTCGGGCACTTCATGCACCTGCAAGTCGAGGAGAAGCGCATTCTCACAGACGAGGGCATCAAGAAGATTACCAAGGAGACGATGATATTTCCGCGGTATCACCAGCTCAACTGCGTGCGGCGGACGGCGGGCCACGCAAAGACGCGCGGGCCGGGACACAATTACCTAATCCAGAACTCCGCCGGCTCGGGTAAGTCCAACTCCATCGCATGGCTCGCGCACCGGCTCTCGTCCCTGCACGACGAGGCGGACAAGAAGATTTTCGATTCCGTAATCGTGGTGACGGATCGCCGCATCCTCGATCAGCAGCTCCAGAACACTATCTACCAGTTCGACCACAAGCAAGGCGTGGTGCAGAAGGTGGACGAGGACACGCGGCAGCTCGTGCAGGCCCTGGCCAACGGCACGCCGATTATCATCACCACGCTGCAAAAGTTTCCCTTCATCGCCGAGACGCTGGAGAAGCTGCGGGAAGAGAACCTTCCCGGCATCGCGATTTCGACGAAGGACAAGCAATTCGCCGTGATCGTGGACGAAGCCCACAGCTCACAATCCGGCGAAAGCGCAATGGACCTCAAAGGAGTGCTCAACGCGGACCGGTTGCAGGAAGAAGCGGCGCAATACGTGGTCAATCAAGGCTTGGACCCGGACGAAGACGCGGATCATCTGGCCGGTGTGGTGCGGGAGATGATGAAGCGCGGCAAGCAGCCGAACTTGAGCTTCTTCGCCTTCACCGCGACGCCGAAATACAAAACGCTGAAGGTCTTTGATGAACCCGGCCCCACGGGGCAGGCCCCGTTCCACCTCTACACGATGCGGCAGGCCATCGAGGAGAAGTTCATCCTCGACGTGCTCAAGAACTATATCACCTACGAGGCGTATTTCCATCTCGTGCAGGTAGGCGACGACGACCCGCACGTGCAGCGCAAGAAGGCCGCGCGGGCCTTGGCTCGGACGCTGACCTTCCACGCAGTCAACCTGCGGACGAAGACCGAAGTCATGGTGGAGCATTTCCGCACGCATGTGAAACACAAGATCGGCGGACGCGCCAAGGCGATGGTCGTGACGGATGGTCGGCTCCATGCCGTGCGGTACAAGCAGGCGTTCGACTCCTACATTGCCGAGAAGGGCTACACCGATGTGAAGACGCTTGTAGCCTTTTCAGGCATCGTGGAAGACCCGGATGCACCGGGGAAGAGCTTCACGGAGGTGGGGATGAATGGCGGCATCAAGGAGAGCGAGCTGCCGGAGCGATTCGACAGCCACGAATACCAAGTGCTGCTCGTGGCGGAGAAGTATCAGACCGGTTTCGATCAACCGTTGCTGCACACGATGTATGTGGACAAGAAACTCACCGGCTTGCAGGCCGTGCAGACACTCTCCCGATTGAACCGCACCTGCGCAGGCAAGGAAGACACCTTCATCCTCGATTTCCGCAACACACCCGAGGAAATTTTCGCCGCCTTCAAGCCCTACTACGAAGACACTCCATCCGAGCCGCTGACGGATGCGCAACATCTCTACCGTCTCCAGCACCAGATCGAAGAGACCCATGTGATTCACGAGGAAGAGGTGAAGGCGTTCTGTGCCGTGTATTTCAGGCCGCGCCGCAAGGAGACCGTCCACGATCAGGCCGAGATGAGCGGTATCCTTGATCAAGCCGTGGAGAGATTCAAAGAGAGGGACGAGGAGGAACGCGAAGAGGTGAAGACCCTGCTCGTGAACTTCCGCAACATGTATGGCTTTCTCTCGCAGGTGATCCCGTATCAGGACTCGGACCTGGAGCGGCTATACACTTACCTGCGCTTTCTGCTTACCAAATTGCCGAAACGCGATACCGGCCCCGGCTACCATCTCGAAGACGAGGTGGAGCTGCAATACTACCGCCTGCAGAAGATCAGCGAAGGCCAGATCGACCTCAACACTGGCGATGGCAAACCGCTCAAAGGCCCGAACGACGTAGGCACTGGGCAAGAAGATCCCAAGATCAAACTCTCGGAATTGATCGACATCCTCAACGAACGCTTCGGCACCGACTTCACCCAGGCCGACCAGCTATTCTTCGACCAGATTCAGGAAGAGGCCATCGAGAGCGAGGCACTGAAGAAAGCCGCCGCCGCGAACTCGAAGGAGGATTTCCGCTACGTCTTCGAGAAGACATTCGAAGGGCTGGTGATTGAGCGGATGGAAGGAAACGAGGAAATCTTCAGCAAGCTGATGGGCGATTCAGAGTTTCGGCGACTGGCGGTCGAACACTTATTGGACAGAACCTATCGGTCGCTCCGGGGCGACGGACTTTGGTCGGCTATTGTTCCTCGAAGCGACTCAAAGATCGTCAAACATGAGGGATACTCGGCCTCGTCCATTTCGGTTCCGCCACGGTTTATCGCTCAACGATTCGAGGCGCAAAAAGCGCTGCATCGTAATCTTGGAGACTCCCCGAAATGGACATCGTTGAATGGTGCAATATGGCAAAAACTTGAGCGAAGCCCGGCGGTTCGGCTTCGGCTCAAGGATTTAGCTTCATTAGCCAAGGAGGGGGGCGGCTCGGTAGAAGAGACGTTCGCGGTGTTAAACGTCTTGAGCAGTTCTAAGGTGGATCTTCTACAGCGGGAATATGTATCAAAAGAGGGATCGGCGGTTTCTGATGAAGAGGTGGGGAAGAAAATAGTCGCTTGGCACCGCGACAAAACACTTTCCAATGAAGAATGGGCCAAATGGGCGAAGAAAGTCATCGTAGAGTGGCGCCCAAAATCTGAGGTGAAGAAGATGGGCAACCCATGAGCACAACGTCCGATTCAGCCTACGCCCTGATTGAGCGCATCAAACAGCACGCGCCCGAAGTGCTCGATCTAGTTACAGCTCAAACGGAGGAAGAGTTTTGCTCCTTCTTCGACCGACTAATGGAGCGAGCGGTCATGCATCTCGAAAAAAACTCCCAGAATTTCGCGCATTGGGATGAAGTCGCAATGACGGCTGTGCTCACAGGATTCTTCAATGGGATGCCTGGGCTTTCTGTCGTGCAGGAAGGCCACTCCAATGGACATGTGGATCTAACAATAGAGGTGCGCCTGGCATCTCCAGTGCAGAGAAGACTTGCTGAGGCAAAAATCGAAGGAGGGCCCGTCAGGCACGAGAAAGGCCTTGAGCAGTTACTTTCACGCTATGTAACGGGGCGGGAGAAATCGAGCTGGCTTATTCTTTACGTGAATCGTCCGAACATCAAAGGACGGATGCAGGGACTACGCGAAAACTTAGATCGCAACCGCCCCCATAAACAGTCGGGTGCCTGCGGCCCGCACCTTATCAACTGGGCGTTCGTATCAGTACATAGCCACTCTAGCGGTGAAATGGTTCGCGTATCTCATATCGGATGCAACCTCCACCACTCGTAAATGGCCGCATGACGAGACGGATCGGACGAAAACCCCGGGCCCAAATGATTCATCAAAAGAGTAAGAATCGCGTATATCGAAAGCGCGACGGCCCATTTTGAACAGCTTCTAAAGCTAGCAATTATGGCCGTTCCAGAATTTCAAGAGTTTCACCTTCCTGTTCTACAGGCGTGTGCTGACGGTGGAGTCCATCGTCCGCGCGAGATGGCGTTACGCATGGCGGCAACCTTCAAATTGTCAGAGCAAGACATCGAGGAAATGCTCCCAAGTGGAACCCAATCCAAATTGGAGAACAGAGTGAACTGGGCTCTGTACGACTTATTTCGTGCGGGATTGTTAGCCCGCCCTGTTAAGGGTAGATATTCGATATCTGATCAGGGAAAGAAAGTGCTTAAGGAACCACCGCCGCGGATAGACCGGGAGTTTCTGATGCAGTTTCCGGCGTTCAAGAAGTTCGCTACCGCACATCAAAAGCAACCAAGCGCCGCGCTCACGGGGTCGCTGACCGCCGCCATCGAAACGCAACAAACACCTGACGAGCAAATCGAGCAAGCGTCCCATGAACTTAACCAGACACTTCTCGCGGACATTGCAGATCAGGTCGCAAAAATGGACCCGTTTCGATTCGAGCAACTCGTTGTGGATTTACTATCCGCTATGGGGTATGGCGGCTCGCGCGAAGAGGCTGGTAAAGTCACCAAGAAGTCCGGCGACGAAGGCATCGATGGAGTAATTAACGAGGACCGGCTAGGACTCGACGTGATCTACATTCAGGCGAAGCGCTGGCAAGGTCAGGTGGGCAGGAAAGAAGTTCAGAGCTTTGTCGGAGCGCTAGCTGGTAAACAAGCGCACAAAGGCGTGTTTATTACTACAAGCACATACAGTTCAAATGCGGTCGAGTTTGCTCGGGCAGTGCCGCAGAAGGTGATTCTAATCGATGGTGAGCGATTAGGAGCCCTCATGATCGAGCACAATATCGGCGTATCTGTCGCTCGGACGGTTCAGATTAAAAAGGTCGACACCGACTATTTCGAAGAATCGTAATCAATTATCGGACTACATGCGGCCTTAGTGGAACCTCCATTCCATGTTCACTGATGGAGAGGTGATAAGAAAATCATGAAATCTCATGTCAAA
>JADMIO011153648.1_pt1 | contig 17803 bp, 11 predicted proteins | sample 8958161 | NCBI WGS metagenome assembly JADMIO01 (sample SAMN16585339, study PRJNA669376) | soil metagenome | isolation source: Crop rotation soil | place: USA: Cullars Rotation, Alabama | collected 2011
GCCACGGCGAGCGCCGCGGCGAGGGCCGGAAGGACGGCGCCGCCGGCCAGGATCCGGGCCCCGGCACCGGCAAGCAGAAAGAGCGGCGCCGCCGCCAGCCAGACCAGGAGATAGCCGGCGAGGAAGGCCGCCATCGCCCGCGGCCGCCGCTCCGCAAGGCTCCGGAAGGCGACGTGGCGAAGCGGCATCGCCGCCAGCGGAAGCATCATCGCCCCGACCATCGCCAGCCAGTGGGAGAGCGCGGAGGTCCATTGGAAGCCGGCCCATGCGGCTCCGGCGGTGAAGCTCAGGGCGGCCAGCCGGTCCTCGCCGACGCAGAAAGCGGCGGCGGCGTGGCCGGCCGGGGCGAGCAGAAGCGCTCCCCAGCAGGCAGCAGCCACCGCATAGGCCCAGCCTTCGGGATGGGCTGCGGCGAGGCGCGACAGCGCCGCCGCTCTGCTCGGATCGGGCCGGGTCGCCACCGCTTCAGGCGTGGTAGACGCTGACGCGGCCGATCTTCACGTCGGCCCCCTCGGGCGCCGGCCGAAGCGGCACGAAATCGACGTCGACGTCGGCTTCGTTCCAGTCGCCGCGATCCTGGAGCTTGCCGACCAGCTCGGTGATCTCGAGGACGTGGGTGAGGCCGCTGCCGCCATGGGCGTCGTCCTCGCCGCTCGCCTCGCTCAGCCCGAACAGCGGCAGGGTGCCGACGAAATGGTCGGGATGATCGGCCGGATCCTCGCCGTCGGGAACGTTGACGTAGACCTTGTAGCTGCCCGGCGGGCCGTGGCCGGTGATATTCTCGATGTTGAGGAAGACCCGGCTTCCGGCAGTGTCGCCGACCGAGGCGAGCACGTTCTGCGCCGGACCCGCAATCGGCACCCGGGCGCTCGCCGTCGTGGAGCCGAGCCTGATCGACTGGTCGGTCGCTCCGGCCAGCCTGGCGGGGGGCCGCGGCCCGCTATCGTCTTCCACAGCGCTCTCCTCTCCGCTGCCCTCCCCGACGCTGGCGAAGACGGAAGCCCCCGTCGACCGGGCCGGGAAGGGATCGCTGACGTCCTGATATTTATAGCCGTTGGCGGTCGTGCTGGACATGCTCGCCGAGCGGAAGCTGATCGCCGTCCCGGTCTCGTCGTGGATCGCGAAGGGGAAATCGCGCCAGGCCGAATCGGAAGGGTCGCCGGTGCTGCTCGGGCGCCCGCGCCAGACCTCCCACAGCCGGTCGATATTGCAATGGTGAAGCCAGAAGAGCGGGTCGAGTCCGGCGGTGTTGAAGCTGCCCATCAGACCGCCGACGGCGCCGTGAATATCGTTGTGCGGGGTGCGCTCGCAGGCGCCCGCCGATCCGCCCGGATGGTGGAAGCCGGTCTGCGGTCCCCCGAAGCCGGGGCTTCCGCCCGTGGCGGTGCCGGTGAACTTGGTGCGCTTGACGCATTCGATGCTGGTTTCGGCCGGGTCGATCGGCGGATCGCCCGAAGTGCCGCCGTTGCGGCCGGGGACGTAGAGATAGTTGGTCTTGCCGCCCACCGTCGGCTGCCGGAAGGCGGGCGGGATCAGCCTGGCATTCGGATTCTTGGCATCGCTGTAATTCCAGTAGGGCAAGGCCCAGTCCTTCGGCCCGCCCAGCTTGACGATGGCGGCGAGGCAGATGCGCTCGAAATAGAGCAGATAGCCGCGGTGCCAGGAGAGGAAATACCAGCTGCCGTGCTGGCATTGGTTCCAGAATTTGTTCTGCTCGGCGGTCGACGGCAGAGTGTCGGTGGACTTGGCATAGGGGTCCTGGCTTCGCGCATAGCCGTGGATCGCGCCCTGGTAGCGCCAGCCGGTGGGATCGTTGAGCGGCCGCTTCTGCATTTCTCCGATCGCCCTGGCGAACCAGTCGAGGGTCTTGTCGGTGGCGGCGAGCTTGTAGACGTCCTTGCGAGTGCGCACCGCGGATGATGCCATGTCCCCCTCCCCCATTGCGCCGGGCCCGAGCCGGCCTTTTCGAACCGCAAATTACCCGTTCGCCGGCGGCGAGGCGCGGCAAATCACAACCACTTTGGACCATAATGGGCCCGCTTGCGACCGCCTTGCGGGCCTTGCTGAAAATTTGGAGGGAACAGCCGCGCCCGCTCCGCATTCACCTTCTTGCCAGCCATGGAGAGTAGCTTGTTCATCCAGATCCACGCCGACAACCAGATCGACCGCGACCGCGAGCGCGACAGCCGGCTCGAGGACCAGATCCGCCAGCGCCTGGCGCGGTTCGAGGGACGAATCACCGACGTCGAGGTCCACGTCTCCGACGTCAACGGGCCGCGCGGCGGCAATGCCGACCTCCGCTGCTCGATGGAGGCCCGGGTCAGCGGCATCCCGCCGGTCGCCGCGGTCGACGAGGGCGACACGGTCGACCGGGCCGTGATCGGCGCGGCCAAGAAGGTGGTCCGGGCGCTCGACCACCAGCTGGGCAAGCTCAACGACCGCCGCTGAGTAATCCTCCCCATTGCGAAAGCGATGGGGAGGCGGACCATGCGAAGCATGGCGGAGGGGTAATCTGCACAGGCCTGCTCCAGTTACCCCTCCACCACCCTTCGGGTGGTTCCCCTCCCCGCCGCTGCGCGGCAGGGAGGATTAGGGATGGGTCCGCTTGCGCGGCATCGTAAGCGCCGCCTAGAGGAGCCGCCGATGATCCGAGTTGCCAGCTACAATATGAGGAAGGCGATCGGCACCGACCGGCGGCGCCGGCCCGAGCGCACGCTCGAGGTGCTGAACGAGCTCGATGCGGACGTGATCGCGCTGCAGGAGGCCGACCGGCGCTTCGGCACCAGGGCGAGCGCCATTCCGCTCCACATGATCGACGAGCATAGCGACTACAAGCCGGTCGCTTTCGGGGCTCGCGACGGCAGCCTCGGCTGGCACGGCAACGCCCTGCTGGTGAGAAAGAGCGCCGAGATACTCCACAAGGAGCTGCTCCACCTCCCCTCGCTCGAGCCGCGCGGCGCGGTGACGGCGGACATAAAGCTGAACGGCGACGCGCTCCGGGTGGTCGGCATGCATCTCGATCTGTCGGGGCTGTGGCGGCGCCAGCAGGCGCATGCCATCCTCCACCATCTGCAGAGCCGCGAGCCGGCGATTCCGGCGGTGCTGATGGGCGACCTCAACGAATGGAGCGTCCGCGGCGGCTGCCTTCGCGATTTCGGCCACCATCTGAGCTTCGCCGATTGCGGAAGAAGCTTCCACGTCCGCCGGCCGGTGGCCCGGCTGGACCGGATCATGGTGACCGAAGGCCTCGGCATCGACCAATGCGGAGTCCATCACAGCGCGACGGCCCGAAAGGCAAGCGACCATTACCCGGTCTGGGCGAACCTGCGCCGGCTCTGAATATCTCCAGGGTGTGGAAAAATCCTTGGCATCAGGTGCTCGCGTCCACCGCTATTCGGTGCCAGGCACCAAGCACTAAGATATTGAAATCTCTGAGCCTCACTTTCCCCCTGAGGAAAGATTCGGTGCCAGGCACCAATCTCTAAGCGCTTGTAATCGTTGGCTGCAGTTCAGGACCGGCGCGAAATTCGGTGCCAGGCACCAAGCGCTAAGGCATTGGAATCTTTGCCGGCAGATGTCGCAATCCACCGAAATTCGGTGCCAGGCACCAAACGCCAAGCTATTGAAAACCTTGGAGTCAGGCGGCCCCCTCCGGCGAGGTTCGGTGCCAGGCACCAAACGCTAAGGTGTTGGAATCGCTGGGCCTCAGGTTCCGGCGTCGACCGAGCTGTTCGAATCCTCTTCTTCGGCGGGCGCCGCCGCCGGCGCCTCGTCGAGGGCGAGCCAGTCGCGCGGCTCGAGGCGGTAGACCATGTCCATCACCTCGAACTCGAGCCCGCCCGGCTGGTTGCTCGAGCCGTTCCACAAGGCGACGACGCCGGACTTGAGCGCCGGATCGAACATGATCAGCGACCTGTAGCCCTTGACCCCGCCGCGATGGGCGACGACCCGGTGGCCGGCATAATCATAGACCCGCCAGCCCAGCCCGTAAGCCGCGCTTCTCACCCGCTCGCGGAATTTGCGCATCCGGCCGAGCTCGCCGGGGGTCCGAACCCGCGCCGTCTGGACCGACTCGAGCACCCGCGGGCTGAGCACGTCGGGCTTCAGCCCCATCTGCGCCTGCATCCAGATGGCGAGGTCCTTGATCGTCGAATTGACCCCGCCCGCCGCGGGCACCCGGTAATAAGGCTCGGTCACCTCGACCGGCTTCGAATTCTTGCCCCCGACATAGGGCCGCGCCCAGCGGCGCGAGGTGACCAGGGCCTCCCGGCTCATCGTCGCGCCGTTCATTCCAAGCGGGCCGAACAGGCGCTCGCGGACGGCGTCGGCATAGCTCTGGCCGGTGATCCTCTCGACGACCTCGCTCGCGGCGTCATAGGCGACGTTCTGATAGGCCCAGCAGCTGCCGGGCGAGCAGATCGAGTTCAATTGGGCGAGGCTGGCCCGGAGGAAGCGCGGGTCCATCCCGTCCTCGAGCTTGGAATCGTTGGCGTGGCTGAACAGGCCGAGCCGGTGCGACAGCAAATCGGCGACCGTCGCCTTCTGCTCGTTGCCGCCGGGGAGGCGAAGCGAGGCGGAATATTTGCCGACCGGCTCGTAGAGCGAGAGCCTGCCCTGGTCGGCGAGCAGGGCGACCGCGTCGCCGGCGACGCCCTTGGACAGCGAGGCCCAGCGGAAGACGGTGTCGGTCGTGACCTCCTCGCCGCTGCCGGCGACGGTCTCGCCATAGCCCTTGAGGAACCGGATCTCGCCATTCTCGACCACGCCGACGGCGAGGCCGATCATCCGCTCGCCGCGCATCAGCGCCTGGAGCCGCTGGTCGAGCCTCTTATAGTCGACGAGGCTGCCGGGCGCGCGCTGGCGCTGCTCGATATTGGCCAGCTGCTCGTTGGAGATGCCCAGCTGCGGCTGCTCCGAAGGCTTGCGCAAGCTGACATGGGTCGCGGCCCAATAGAGGAGAATCAGGAGGAGACCGGCGACGGACAGGTACAAAAACGGCCGCTTCAGCTTACACTCTCCTGCCCGATTCGCGGCCGGGCCGGCGACGAAGCGCCGGCCCGGATCAATGAATGCCTACCAGATTCTGATACGCTGTTCAGGAGGCAGGTAAAGCTTTCCGTCGCGAACTCCGAACGCCTTGTACCAGGCGTCGAAGTTGCGGACGACGAGCGGGCGGATCGTGCCCGGCGAGTGGGTGTCGACGGTCAGCAGCTGCTGGAGCAAGGCGTCGCGATACTTGGTCCGCCACACCTGGCCGAAACCGAGGAAGAAGCGCTGGTCGCCGGTATAGCCGCCGATCACCGGCGCCGGCTTGCCGTTCAGCGACATGTGATAGGCGTCGTAGGCGATGGCGAGGCCGGCGAGGTCGGCGATATTCTCGCCGAGAGTCAGCTGGCCGTTGACCTTGGCTCCGGGGAGCGCCTCGTAGCCGCCATATTGGGCGACCATCTGGTCGGTCAGCTTCTTGAACTCGGCGATATCCTTCTCGGTCCACCAGTCGGCGAGGTTGCCCTTGGCGTCGAACTTGCGGCCCTGATCGTCGAAATGATGGCTGATCTCGTGGCCGATGACGGCGCCGATGCCGCCGTAATTGACCGCGTCGTCCGCATTGGGATCGAAGAAGGGCGGCTGCAGGATCGCGGCCGGGAAGACGATCTCATTGAGGAGCGGATTGGCGTAGGCGTTGACCGTCTGCGGGAACATTCCCCATTCGCCGCGGTCGATCGGCTTGCCGATCTTGCCGATGTTGCGGCGATATTCGAACTGCTCGGCGCGCGAGGCGTTGCCGAGCGCGTCGCCCGGCCGGATGTCGAGCGCGGAATAGTCGCGCCACTTGTCCGGATAGCCGATCTTGGGGGTGAAGCCGGCGAGCTTGGCCCGCGCTTTGGCCTTGGTCTCGGGCGCCATCCAGGCGAGGCCCTGGAGCCGGACGTCCATCGCCTTGATGAGGTTGCGGACGAGCTCGTCCATCTTCGCTTTGGCTTCCGGCGGGAAATAGCGGGCGACGTAGAGCTGGCCGACCGCCTCGCCCATGCCGTTGCCGACGATGTCGGAGCCGCGCTTCCAGCGCTCGCGCAGCTGCGGGGTGCCGGCGAGGACCTTGCCGTTGAAGGCGAAGCTCTCGTCGACGAAGGCCTTGGGCAGGAAGGGCGCGGCCGAAGCGATCGACCGGAAGGTCAGATAGTCCTTCCAGGTCCCGATCGGCTCCGAGGCGACCAGCTTCGCGGCGCCGGCGAGCGCGCTCGGCTGGCCGACGATCACCCGGTCGACGCCGGCGAGGCCGGCCGCCGCGAGATAGGCGTTCCAGTCGAAGCCGGGCATCTTCGCCGCAAGCTCGGCCTTGGTCATCGGATTGTAGATATTCTCGATCTGCCGGCGCTGGACCCGGGTCCAGTGCGCCTCGGCGATCTTCGTCTCGAGGGCGACGATCCGCTCGGCCCGGGCTTCCGGATCGGTGATTCCGGCGAGGCGGAGCATGTTCGCGATGTGGGTCTTGTACCTGGCCTTGGCGTCGACGAACTTGGGATTGGTCGAGTCGAGATAATAATCGCGGTCGGGCAGGCCGAGCCCGCCCTGGCCGAGATAGGCCGAGTAGCGCGTATTGTCCTTGAGGTCCTGGTCGACCTGGACCCCGACCGGGGACGCGACTCCGACCTGGCCGAGCTCTCCGAAGGCGGCGGCGAGGTCGGACGCGGTGCGGATCGCGGCGACCCGGTCCAGGGCCGGCTTGAGCGGGGCGATGCCCTTCGCCTCGATCGCGGCCTCGTCCATGAAGCTGCCATAGAAGTCGCCGACCTTGCGCTGGACGCTTCCGGCCGGCGCGTTCGCCTTGGCGGCATCCTCGATGATGGTGCGCGTCCGCTGGGTGGAGAGCTCGTCCAGTTCGACGAAGCCGCCCCAGACCGGCTTGTCGGCCGGGATCTCGGTGGTCTTGACCCAGGTGCCGTTGGCGTAATCGAAGAAATTGTCGCCCGGATTGACCGCCCGGTCCATGCCCGCGGCGTCGTAGCCCCACTCGCCCAGCTTCGGCTTGGCGGCCTGGGCGTGACCGGCATGAGACTGCGCGATCGCCACCGGCGCAGCGAGTGCCGAAAGGCCGAGAGCGGCCACGCCGCAAAGAGCTATGTGCTTGATCATGTTGATAAATCCCCACCGGACATTGGTGCTGGCGCCATAGTCGACGGCGCGCGATTCGGGAAGTGGGAAATGAGGCTCAATTCCAAACGCGCAAGAATGGTAAGGGCAGTCTCGTCATGCTGAACTTGTTTCAGCATCCAGTCCTCCGCCTCCCGGACGGACGACAGGCTGGACCCTGAAACGAGTTCAGGGTGACGGATCCGGCTTTCGATCCGGAGCTAAGTGGTCGGGACGATCTCGAGGCGGACCTGGGCCTTGCCGCTGCGGACCATGTTGATCTCGCGGGCGGCGCCCAGCGAGACGTCGATCAGGCGGCTGCGCACGAACGGGCCGCGGTCGTTGACCCGGACGATGACGCTTCGGCCGTTGGCGACGTTGGTGACCCTCAATTTGGTCCCGAGCGGCAGGCTGCGATGGGCGGCGGTGAGTCCGTTGGGGTCGAAGCGCTCGCCGCTGGCGGTGCGGTTGCCGGCCAGCTCGTGGCCGTAATAGCTGGCTTCGCCCTGGCCGATCGCTTCGTAGACCTTTTCCTCGAGGCCTGAGGGAGGCGCGACCTGCACGCTCTCATCCAGCTCGGCGACGGTTTCGGCGAGGTCGTCCATACGCTCGGCCACGGGAGTCTCGACGGCCTGGACCGGGACGGAGCTCATCAGTCCGCCAAGGGCGAACATGATAGCGGTATGCGTGCCGCGACGGCGCAAACGCGAAAACAACATCAACTTGAAGCCCCTCAGCCTCCGATGGGAGTCGGGCTAATCCGCTTATCCTGACGAGTCCCGATCGTTACGGCGGCGTGCAGCGATTCCGGGACGAGCCGTGGGAACTCGACAACTCACCGCTCCCCTGCCACGCTTCACCGGGTGCGCGAGAAGGAATTACGGCTGGCCCTCATCTGCTACGGCGGAATCAGCCTGGCTGTTTACATGCACGGAATCACCAAGGAAGTCTGGCGCCTCGCCCGCGCCAGCCGCGCCTTTCATTCCGGCGAGGAGGGGGAGGCCGGCAGCGAGAGGGTCTACCGGCGGCTCATAGAAAAGATGGCGAGCGAGTGCGGGCTCGACGTCCGGGTGCTGGTCGACATCCTCGCCGGAGCCAGCGCCGGCGGGATCAACGCCATCTTCCTCGCCGAGGCGATCGCCGGCGGACGCTCGCTCGAGCCGCTGACCGGCCTGTGGCTCGAGACTGCCGACGTCGACCGGCTGATCGACCCCGAGATGAGCCGGGTGTCGCGGCTCGCCAAGGCCGCGGCGGTGCCGTTCGCCTGGGCCTGGTCGTCGCGCCGCGGCGGTCTCGAGCGGACGGTGGAGGCCGAGCATCGCGAGGAGATACGCGCCAAGCTCTCCAATTTCGTTCGAGCCCGGTGGTTCGCTCCGCCGTTCAGCGGCGCCGGCTTCACAAGGCTGCTCCTCGGCGCCTTCGACGCCATGGCGGCCGGCCCGGAAGGCCCGCCGCTGCTTCCCGAGCACCATCCGCTCGACCTGTTCGTCACGGTCACCGACTTTTACGGCCATGCCGAGCGGCTGCGGCTTAATTCGCCTGCCGAGGTGATCGAGCAGGAGCATCGTTTGATCATTTCCTTCCGCAAGGAGGGCGCCCAGCCTCTCGCGGACTCGGCCGAGCTGACCTTCGCGGCGCGGGCCACGGCGAGCTTTCCCGGCGCCTTCCCCCCGTTCAGGGTGGCGGAGCTCGACTCGGTGCTGGCCGAGCAGGGACGGGCCTGGCCGGGCCGGGCCGACTTCCTCTGCCGGGCGCTTCCGCGACGCTCCGCGCTTGGAACCGCCGAGGGCGCCGTCCTGATCGACGGCTCGGTCCTCGCCAACGCGCCCTTCCGCCCGGCGATCCGGGCGCTTCAGAACCGCCCCGCCCGGCGCGAGGTCGACCGCCGCTTCGTCTATATCGATCCCAAGCCCGGCGTGCGCTCGGTGCGCCTCTCCGCGAGCGAGAGCGATGAAGCGCCCGGCTTCTTCGCGACCCTTTTCGGCGCCCTTTCCGACATCCCCCGCGAGCAGCCGATCCGCGACAATCTCGAGGCGATCGAGCAGCGCTCGGCGACGATCCGGAGGCTGAGGCGGATCGTCGAGGCAATGCGGCCGGAAGTGGAGGCCGCGATCGAGCGCGCTTTCGGCTCGCCGCTGCACAGGCTGGGGCCGACTCCGAAGCGGCTCGCCGCCTGGCGCGCGCGCGCCCAGACCATCGCCGCCCGCGAAGCCGGCTATGCCTATGCGGCCTACGGCCATCTCAAGCTCGCCACCGTCGCCGAGGAAGTGGCGGAAAGGATTTTCAGACTGGGCGGCGGCGGCGACCGCGCCCGCCACGAGCGCGTGCGCCAGGCGATCTGGGACGAGATTCGCGGGCGCGGCCTCGCCGCCCACGATTCGATGACCGCCGGCGGGGCCCGGCCCGAAGTGATCCTGTTCCTGAGGAATTTCGACTGGGGCTTCCGAACGCGGCGGCTGCGCTTCCTCGTCCGCCGCCTCGGCCAGATGGAGGAGCAGGCCGACGCACCGCGAGCAGCGATCGGTGCGGCCAGAGGCGCCATTTACGGGCTGATGGGGCGCTATCTGGCCGCCCCCGCCTCGGGCCCGACCGATTCCTTTCGCGATGCCGAGACCAGGCCGGGCGCCGCGCTCGACTTGCTGGCCGAGGCCCTCCGGCTCAAGGCGGTGGACGATGAGGCGGATCTTTGGCTGGCCGAAGCCCTCGCCGCCTTCCCGAAGGCGGAGCGCCGGATCCTGATGCTGACCTATCTCGGCTTTCCCTTCTACGACATCGCCACCCTTCCCCTGCTCCAGGGCGAAGGGCTCGACGAATATGACGAGGTCAAGGTCGACCGGATCTCGCCGGAGGATTCGAAGTCCATCCGCGGCGGCGGGGTCGAGGCGACGTTGAAGGGCGTCCAGTTCAACAGCTTCGGCGCCTTCTTCAGCCGCGCCTATCGCGAGAACGACTATCTGTGGGGGCGCCTCCACGGCGCCGACCGGCTGATCGACATCCTCGTCTCGACCCTGCCCGAAGGCCAGTGCCTGCCGGAGGGCCTGACCATTAGGCTGAAGCGCGACGCCTTCCGGGCCATCCTCGCCGAGGAGCGGCCGCGGCTCGCCGAGATCCAGCCCCTGTTCGACGCGATCGAGGCGGAGATTGGGTGAAATCCTCCCCGCGCTCGCTCGGGGAGGGGGACCACCCGAAGGGTGGTGGAGGGGTAAACTCGCAGAGGCTTGCGCCAATACCCCTCCACCAGGCTTCGCCTGGTCCCCCCTCCCCCCACCAAGCTGGGGGAGGACTTGAATCCATTGCGCCGCCGCCGCCGCCATAGAGCAGGCAGGAAGCTGGGAGGGCGTGGATGCAGTTCCTGAAGACCCTGTTCTGGATCGCGCTGACCGTGGTCCTCGTCCTGTTCGCGAAGGCCAACTGGAATGCGGTCACCCTGAAGCTGTGGGGCGGGCTGGAAGCGGACGTGAAGCTGCCGGTGCTGGTGCTGGCGGCTTTCCTGCTCGGCTTCCTCCCCACGTTCATCGTCTACCGGACCCGCTTGTGGAGCCTGAACCGCCGGCTCGAGCCGGCCGAGCGCACGGTCAGCGTCGTCCGCCCGCCGGCACCGCCGGCGCCGGTGACCGTGGACAATGGCGCCGGGGAGCGAGTCGCCACCGACAGCAAGGCCTGGCCGACGGCATGAGGAGTCCGATCTTCGTCGCCATCGACACGCCCGATCTCGAACGGGCGAAGGCGATCGCGGCGCGGGTCAGGAACCATGTCGGCGGAATCAAGCTCGGCCTCGAATTCTTCTGCGCCAACGGCCGTCACGGAGTCCGCGAGATGGCCGAGCTTCATCTGCCGATCTTCCTCGATTTGAAGTTTCACGACATCCCCAACACGGTCGGCAAGGCGATCCAGGCGCTCCGGCCGCTCGAGCCCGCGGTGCTGACCGTCCACGCCGCCGGCGGCCGCTCGATGATGGAGGATGCCAAGGCGGCCGCTCCGGCGGGCACCAAGGTCGTCGCGGTCACCGTCCTCACCAGCCTCGACGGCGACGACCTCGCCTCGATCGGCCTCGCCGCGGATCCGCACGCTTCGGTCAAGCGGCTGACCGCGCTGGCGCGCGAGTCCGGGCTCGACGGAGTCGTCTGCTCCGGCAACGAGGTGGGTGCCGCGAAGAAATTATGGCCCGACGGCTTCTTCGTCGTCCCCGGAGTGCGGCCGGCAGATGGCCCGGCCGGCGACCAGAAACGGGTGATGACTCCGAGGAAGGCGCTCGATGCGGGGGCGTCGATCCTGGTGGTCGGGCGGCCGATCACCCAGGCGGAGGACCCCGATCGCGCGGCAAGGGCGATCGAGGCGACCTTATAGGAAAAAATTCCTCCCCGGCATTCGCCGGGGAGGGGAGCCAGGCCGAGCCTGGTGGAGGGGTTCTCACCGAGCCCGAGAACCCCTTCACCGCGCTTCGCGCGGTCCCCCTCCCGCAGGGGTCACCAACGTCAGTAAGCTCAAGCACTTCCGTCGCATCGCCACCCGCTACGACAAGCTCGCCGACAATTTCCTCGCCATGGTCAAACTCGCCTCAATGCGCCTGTGGCTGCGTGCTTATGAGTCTACGGCCTAGCGAAACTACAGCCCCATCTCATTTCCACCAATCCGGCTCTCCATCGTCATAAATATTAGTCGGGTCGCCTATCGGCAGCTTCACGCGCGCATTATTCGTCGCCAGAAAGATATCTGTCTTTCCGTTAGGGGTAACATTAGACTGCATTACATACTCACCATTTCCACGTTTCACGTATTTGCCGTACTGATTGCCAGGCTCTCGCGTCATTGGTATGCCAACGCCGGTTATCAGGTCGGCCTGAAGAAGTTCTTCGTCGAGATTGGTGACGGGATCATCCTTCCAGAGCTCGGAATTATACAATATCTTGCGCCCGTCGGGCGAAACGGAAACTGCAAAGCCGCGCTTAATCGGAGCTGCATTGGCATAAACCAGCAGGGGCGCGCCACCCGCCACGGCTATGCGCCAAAGTGCGCTCGGACCAGACGCATCCGATGAATAGTAAAGATACTTGCCATCCGGAGAGAAATCCGCCTCGGCAGCACCTACACCGGTCGGCACAACGGTCGTGGCGGTATATGTGTTAAAATTATAGGGCACCGCGAATTCGATGAGTTTGAGGTAACGGGCGCCCCAAATGCCATTTGGCGCTACGGTGATGACCAACTTCTTACCGTCGGGCGACCATTTGGGATAGCTCAGATTGTCGAGCAAGGAGCCGCCAATTTGCCCACCTACGATCGCGCCTTGAAAAGCTCCACTTCCATTGGAGAAGGTCAAGGCATCGATTGGCTGCCCGCCGCAGCACAGCACGACAGTCTTGTCGATGTACGCTATATGATTGCCGTCGGGCGACCACGCCGGATGGTGCGGTGTAAACGGACTGTTGGTTATTTGGGTGGGAGCGCTCGCCAAAGCGACCTGCTTGACATACAACTGCCTCTGGCCGGTTCTATCCGATGAAAAGACAACCTTCCCGACCGTCAGGGATTCCGCGGGAGAAGGCGGTCCCGCAATGACAAGCGAGTATTTTGGCAGATTCAACGCCAATTGATAAGGTTGGACGGTCACCGTCCAAACTCCCGGCGCAGGAAGTTCGACGTAGACCTGTTCGACGTTATTCAAATGGTCTGCAACATCGCGTCGCGCTGGTTTTATGTTCGCCGGATTAATCGCTTGCGGTTCGACCAAATTTGCGGCGCCAGGATAGGGCTGGTCCAATGTCCAGGGAAGATATGTAACATTACCAGGCCCTGTTACTTTAAGGTCCAAATCATTGACCAGTCTCGAAACTGTCGGTCCGGAAACCGGAGAACCTGGCAAATCATCCCATGCCAAGGTGACCCGTACTGGATCGGTCTGCCCTGGAGGTACTGTGAACGTATATGTTTTCGGCTGAAGTGTGTTTGCAACCTGGTCCTCTCGAACATAACGTGCCGTCGGATTGATGAACTGAGCGAATAGAATTCGGCTGGCCGCGCCGACATCTAAACTGCCATAGCCAGTGGTAAAGTCTGGTCCCTTGTAATAAATGATTGGTGCGCCAGTATCGATATTGGGTTCATCATTGGCAACCGGAATGGAGGCAAGATCGATCGCCGTGTGCAACAGCAACGCCTTCCATGTCGACGACATCGGCACTCCACTCCCCGGTGTCACAAAAAATGGCGAGTTGACATGGCTACCAAGCACCACTCCAAATTGATTTTTCACCTGCTCCAATAGCAAACCAAGTGCTCCGGTTACGACCGGAGAGGAAGCAGACGAACCACCGGATCCAAAATACTGACCCGACGGTGCCGAGACAGCGCCATCCGCCAACGTCGTCATCATACCCGTACCAGGGTCACGGAGGCGAATATCGATATACTTGATCGTGCCGACCCACTTCGCACTGCTGGCGACCGGGATGGTGGCAATATGCCATTGCCCGTCAGCGAGATCGGTCGATGCCGGAATCGGGGGATCAAACTTCACATAGTCACCAGCTACGCCGACATAATCGACGCTGGGCGCAAAGCCGATTGTCGGGCGGATTTGACTCCAATAGGGTTCGGGCCCGAGCCGATATTTGAGCGTGATATAATCTCCCGGCATTGCCAAAATGGCGAGATTATTGCCACCGGCATCGGTGCCCGTGCCGATCATGGGGCTGTTGTCCCATTGGTTCCAAGGCGGGGCTGCCAGATTTGTGCTCAGCGCACTGCCTGGCGAACCGGCGACTTGTGTCGGCTGTGTCATTTCTTGCAGTGTAAAAAATGTGCTCCCCGAGTAATTCTGCCCCCAGCCTCCGGCCCAGTTTGACCCTGAGGCGTTGAAATTCCATTGCTGAACGATTGTATTGTTTGCGCGCTTAACCGCGATCTCATCAACAGCAAACGGTATCGGCTGAAGCCGACCAGCCGGCCAAATCCGGTTTGTGCCAGGTGCCGAAATGTCGGGCTTGATCCTTCCGTCAAATGTTGGCCCCATGCTGCTGCCGGCCCAGCTCAGATCACCCATATTCAAATTTCCGACGACAATATCGTTTTTGGATGGGGCAAGCACGGAATAATATCCAACTCGATTGCCATATTGCGGATGTTGACCGTTGTTGGCCACTGCCGTGACAATAGGATGATAGGTTAAATTCCCTCCATTGCCGAAAACGTTTTGGTCGTCCGTGGCCATAAATGAATCATATTGACCTGTCACAGAATAGAGGTAAGACTTGTTTTCAGCGGACTCCCCACTGTTCTTGCCAGCTAAATATGCATTAGGAGCAATACCGCGCCACTGCCACCTCGTGCCGCCATTGGCTTGGCTACGCCAGCCATTGCCCAGCATTATTCCTGCAGTCATTGTCCCATGACCGTTGCCAGTGCCTTGACTGAGGTGGAATCGCTGCAAGGTCCGTGCGCCTCCGAGATTATGATCCCAGAAGTCGTCATGATTGGGAGCAAGCCCCTCACCATTGGACAGAGTTACACCGCGCCCGGTATAACCCAAATAGACCGGCAACGGCCATGCAGAGACGAATGGTCGCTGGACTAGGTCGGCGCCGACTTGCGCGCGAGTAACATCCATAGTGGGAAGCATCGGAAGTTCTTCATCGACGAAATGCAGCCCATCATATGCAAGCAGCGCATCCAATGCTCGGACATCCATGGCGTTCCAACGCGGAAGCGCAATCGACCAGCTATGCGGTGAAATTGGATTAATGTCCGACGTTATGCCGCTAATTGCCCGCACCAGTTTGTTTTCGCGCACCGGATCGGAGGTTGGGAAAAACAGAATTGCAAGTCGCGCTGGCCTATTTGCCCCGGGCGCATCAATTCGTTCGCGCAATCCCGAAATTGATTTATCAGTTGGCAATAGCGTGGTCAGCGCCACGGGACTGAGGGCACGGAATGCGGCTTTGAGACTGGCTTCGACATCCTTCCCAAGTGGAACTCTTACAACCCAGTTGCGCTCTCCGAGATATGCCGAGACCACAATACCTTTTTTCGCAAGTGCTTCCCACTGCGCCGGCGCTACCATCTCAGGATATTGGACTAAGCAATGAAAGTCGGAAGCTCCCGTGCGACTTGCCGTTTTCGCCGCTGATAACAGCGCTGGGTCTATTCCTACGACTGGACTAAATTGACGGTTGTGCAGCGCAATAACATGAGTTGGCGGCGAGGACGACTGCCTGGGCTTCTCCTGCGCGGTGGCTGGATCAGTGGAGGCAGTCAAAAGCAGCGAAACAAAAAGCAGATTTTTCATCCGACCGCCCTTTCCGATAATTTAATGAATTATCTAACGAGCTTTCCGGTTTTGTAAACGATAGAATAAATTACGAGGAGTTACGGTGATTTGCTGAGTCACGGGAGTTGCAGTTGAGCTACAGCGCACCGTTCATCGACCCCGTTTTCGCCCAGGCAACTAGCACACTTTGGCACTTTCTTATAGTTGATTGTTTTTCGGCAATGCGGGCATTGCGTTGGCTTTCTTCGCCAGCACGACCCCCGTCATGCCTCCGGGCAATACGATCCTGTGATCCTTGCTCTTGCTGGTACACAATGCCAGTAGAAACGGTAGACGGGCGGATCACATGTCTGCGGCTAAGCTATTGATTGTGCGGTGCAATTTCTCGCAGCGGCCCCTCCCCGCGAAATCGCGGGGAGGAATTATGGACATGCCACGCGCGTGAGCCTAATCGACCCGCCTCAGGAGACCTCCCGATGAGCTGGCTGAACCGCGTCCGCAACTCCATCCCCTTCCTGCCCAAGCGCGAGACTCCGGAGAATCTCTGGCACAAATGCCGGCAGTGCAACGCGATGATCTTCACCAAGGAATGGGAGGAGAACGATTCGGTCTGCCCGCGCTGCGACCATCACGGCCGCATCGGACCGAGGCAGCGTTTCGGGATATTGTTCGACCCCGGCTATACCATCCTGCCCCCCGCGCAGGTGCGCGAGGACCCGCTCAAGTTCCGCGATTCCAAGCGCTATGCCGACCGGCTCAAGACCGCCCGGACGGCGACCGGGGAAAGCGACGCGCTGATGAACGCGCGCGGCACGGTCGAGGGCCGCAAGGCCGTGATCGGAGTCCAGGATTTCGCCTTCATGGGCGGATCGATGGGGATGGCGGTCGGCGCCGCCTTCCTCGACGGAGTCCGGGCGGCGATCGCCGACCGCTGCCCCTACATCATCTTCACCGCAGCCGGCGGGGCGAGAATGCAGGAAGGCATATTGTCGCTGATGCAGATGCCCAAGTCGACGGTCGCCATCGCCGAGCTGAAGGAGGCCGGCCTGCCCTATATCGTCGTCCTTACCGACCCGACCACCGGCGGAGTGACCGCCTCCTATGCGATGCTCGGCGACATCCAGATCGCCGAGCCGGGCGCACTGATCGGCTTCGCCGGCCAGAGGGTGATCGAATCGACCATCCGCGAGAAGCTTCCGGAAGGCTTCCAGCGCGCCGAATATCTGCTCGCCCACGGAATGGTCGACATGGTCGTCCACCGCAAGGCCCTGCGCGAGACGCTGGCGCGGCTGATCGGCTATCTCGTCGCGGAAGAGAAGGCGGCGGCGTGAGCCTTTCATCCTCCCCATGCAGCGCATGGGGAGGGGGACCAGGCGAAGCCTGGTGGAGGGGTGTTTGCCGAGGCCTGCGCCAGCCACCCCTCCACCACCCTTCGCCTGGTCCCCCTCCCAACGCTTCGCGCGGGGAGGATTAGATGGACCGCGCCGTCTCGGATCATCCCGCCGTCCAGCATCAGCTCGACCGGCTGGCGACGCTTTCGCCAGGCTCCGACATCCTCGGCCTGGAGCGAATCTCCGCCCTGCTTGGACGCCTCGGCAACCCTGAGCGCAAGCTCCCTCCCGTCCTCCACGTCGCCGGAACCAACGGCAAGGGCTCGACCTGCGCCTTCCTTCGGGCGGCGATCGAGGCGGCCGGGCTGACCGCCCACGTCTATACCAGCCCCCACCTCGTCCGCTTCAACGAGCGGATCCGTCTCGCCGGCCAGCTGATCGGCGACGAGCCGCTGGCGGTACTGCTCGGCGAGGCGCTCGACGCCGCGGACGGCATGGAGATCAGCTTCTTCGAAGCGACCACCGCCGCCGCCTTTCTCGCTTTCGCCCGAACGCCGGCCGACGCCTGCGTGATCGAGGTCGGGCTCGGCGGTCGGCTCGACGCGACCAACGTCATCCCGGCGCCGGCGGTCTGCGGCATCGCCCAGCTCGGGCTCGACCATCAGCAATTCCTCGGTGACCGGATCGAGCAGGTCGCCGCCGAGAAAGCCGGGATCGCCAAGCAAGGCGTGCCGCTGGTCACTCAGAATTATCCCGACCGGCTCGCCGAACGGATCGGCGAAGCGGCGGCGGCGGCGGGAGCGATCTGGTTGCCGCGCGGCGGGCCGTGGGACTCGTCGGTCTACCGCCAGGCGCTCCACTATCGCGACGGCCAGGGCCGGCTGGAGCTGCCTTTGCCCCGGCTCACCGGCGTGCACCAGGCGATGAATGCGGCGCTCGCGGTGGCGATGCTTCGACACCAGCGGGCGGTGCCGGTGCGCGAGCCGGCGCTGAGGGCGGCGATGGGCTGGGCGGACTGGCCGGGGCGGCTGCAGCGGCTCGCGCCGGGCGCCCTCGCCGACTTGCTGCCGGC